>Ga0196971_1000125_pt1 | contig 74744 bp, 66 predicted proteins | sample S1v_1013CmetaG_FD_148660 | JGI IMG/M metagenome (GOLD analysis project Ga0196971, IMG submission 148660) | Soil microbial communities from Anza Borrego desert, Southern California, United States - S1+v_10-13C | ecosystem: Environmental > Terrestrial > Soil > Desert | place: USA: California...
TGAAGTCGCGGCCGATGATGAAGGCTTGCGCCAGCCCGTCGGGCGAAGGCTGGACCGCATACCGGATGCTGATGCCCCACTGGCTGCCGTCGCCCAGCAGGTCGACAAAGCGCGGCGTGTCCTGCGGCGTCGAAATCAGCAGGATGTCGCGCATGCCCGCCAGCATCAGCGTGGTCAGCGGGTAATAAATCATCGGCTTGTCGTACACCGGCAGCAGCTGCTTCGAGACGGACGTGGTGACCGGATACAGCCGCGTGCCGGAACCGCCGGCCAGCACGATGCCCTTGCGCTGCGCGTTCATCGCAGATCTCCCTGCGCGCCGGCGCGGCTGCCGTAATTCCGTTCCACCCACTTGAGGTATTCGCCGGACTGCACGTCGCGCACCCAGTCGGCATGGTCGAGATACCACTGCACCGTGTGGCGGATGCCGCTGTCGAAGGTCTGCGCCGGCTTCCAGCCGAGTTCGCGCTCGATCTTGCGCGCGTCGATCGCATAGCGGCGGTCATGGCCGGGCCGGTCCTGCACGAACGCGACCTGGTCGCGGTAGCTGCCCGCCTTCGGCGCCAGGCTGTCGAGAATGTCGCACAGCGCATGCACCACCTCGAGGTTGGTCTTTTCGTTCCAGCCGCCGATGTTGTAGGCTTCGCCCGGACGGCCGTCCTGCAGCACCCGGCGCAGCGCCGCGCAATGGTCGCCGACATACAGCCAGTCGCGCACGTTGCGCCCGTCGCCATACACCGGCAGCGGCTTGCCGGCCAGCGCATTGGCAATCACCAGCGGGATCAGCTTTTCCGGAAACTGGTAGGGCCCGTAATTGTTCGAGCAATTGGTAGTCAGCGTCGGCAACCCGTAGGTATGGTGGTAGGCCCGCACCAGATGGTCCGATGCCGCCTTCGATGCGGAGTACGGGCTGTTGGGCGCGTACGCGGTGGTCTCGGAAAAAGGCGCGTCGTCCGGCCCGAGCGAGCCGTATACCTCGTCGGTCGACACATGCAGGAAGCGGAACGCCGCGCGCTGCGCCTGCGGCAGGCGGGCGAAATAGTCGCGCGCCGCTTCCAGCAGGCTGAAGCTGCCGTTTACATTGGTGGTGACGAATTCGCCGGGGCCGAGGATGGAGCGGTCGACATGGCTCTCGGCGGCGAAATGCACGATCGCGCGCGGCCTGTGGGTGTCGAGCAGCTGCGCCACCAGCGCGCGGTCGCAGATGTCGCCGCGCACGAAGACATGACGGGTATCCTGCTGCAAGGCAAGCAGGTTCTTCAGATTGCCGGCATAGGTGAGCTTGTCCAGGTTGACGATAGGCTCGTCATCCTGCGCCAGCCAGTCAATGATGAAGTTGGAACCAATAAAACCGGCTCCGCCCGTCACTAATATCATTCGGGTATCCTGTCGGGTGAAATTTTGGTAAACCTATGATTTTACTTGAAAATAATGAAATGATAGCGCCAAGGCACGTGCGTATTTAATCAAGGATCGAGACCTGCAGAAGTAAGGATTTGTTACCCAGGCAAGATGCCGCCGGTTTTTCTTTCTTTATAATGCCGTGCCAGCAGTTTTTCTATTTCTTTTTGGAAATTCTAGTCTTTCATGACGACTTATGTGATCGGTGACCTGCAGGGCTGCCAACCGAAACTCACCGAACTGCTCGACCGCATCCGTGCCGTCTGCGCGCAACCGCGATTCATCTTCGTCGGCGACCTGGTCAACCGGGGCCCGCGGTCGCTCGCCACTTTACGCGAAGTTCGCGCGCTCGGCGATACCACAAGTATGGTATTGGGAAACCACGACTTGCATTTGCTTGCGGTTGCGGAAAACATTCGCAAGCCGCATCGCTCGGATACGCTGGACGACATCCTGAACGCGCCGGACCGTGACGAATTGCTGGACTGGCTGCGCCGGCAGCCGCTGGCGCTCCAGGTCAACGGCCACCTGCTGGTGCACGCGGGCGTGCTGCCGCAATGGACGGCGGCGCAGACGCTGGCGCTGGCGGGCGAGGTGGAAGCCGTGCTGCGCGGGCCGGACTGGGTGGATTTCCTGCGTCAGATGTACGGCAATACGCCGGACCGGTGGGACGACAGCCTGCAAGGCGCGGACCGCCTGCGCTGCATCGTCAACGCGCTGACCCGGATCCGCTTCTGCACCGCGGACGGGCAAATGGACCTGGCGGTGTCGAAAGGCGCGGAAACCGCGCTGCCCGGCTTCATGCCCTGGTTCGACGTACCCGGCCGCAGGACCGAAGACGTGACGGTCGTGTTCGGCCACTGGTCGACGCTCGGCCTGACGCTGCGCCCGAACCTGATCAGCCTCGACACCGGCTGCCTGTGGGGCGGCAAGCTGACCGCGGTGTGCCTGGAAGACCGCTCGGTGATCCAGGTCGACTGCCCGCAGTTTCAGCGACCCGGCTCGATCTAGCAGATCATCCAGATGATTTTAATGACTTGAGGACCGTAGGGTGGGTTGAGCAACGCGAAACCTGCCATGTGTCTCGATAGGCGTAGCCAAAACGATGAGTTTCGCCTGCGGCCCAACCTCGGCGGCCCCACCTCGGCGGCCCCACCCACCCTACACATTCATCCGGATGATCTACTAGATCTGCTTGCGAGTCCCGCTGACCGCTCTCTCGTCGAGCACTGCGGCGATCGCCGCCTGCGCCGCCTCCGCCAGTTCGCGCCTGTGTGACGCGGCGCCCGTTTCGATCGGCGGCAGCACCGTCAGCTCCGCGGTCATGCCGCCCGCGCCCAGCACTGTCAGCATGCTTTGCAGGAAAGTCATGTCACCCACGAAATCGGCGGCCGGATGCAGGCGTCCGGAATCATCCACATAGCGCAGCGCGTACGGCTGCACCGGCACGTCCGCCTCGATTGCCGCCTCGAAAAGGTTGGCATGAAACGGCAGCAGCGCACCCTGCGCAGCAGTCGTGCCCTCCGGGAAAAATGCCACATGCTCGCCCGCGTGCAAGCTGGCGACGAGCCCCTGGTAGATCCGCCGCACCTCGCGCATCCTGCCGCGCGCAATGAAGATGGTGCCGGTCTTCTCGCACAGCCAGCCGATCAGCGGCCAGCTCCGGATGTCCGACTTGGCGACGAAGCGGGTGGCCTGCAGGCTGTTGATGACGAAGATGTCGAGCCAGGAAACGTGGTTGGCCACCATCAGCGCGCGCGGCGCCGATTGCGCCCCGTGCAGATGCGCGATGCGCACCCGCACCCGGCATATTGCCAGCAGCCGCGCCGACCAGCGGCGGATGCGCGCGCGCCGCCCTGCGTCATCGATGAACGGAAACACCAGCGCGCAGGTCGCCAGCCCTTCGAACAGATGCAGCAGGACGCGCAGCAGGCGGAGAACGGCCATGCCGCTTAGCGCTCGAACGCGATATGCCCGGCCACGATCGTCATCTTCACCTGCCCGCTCATTTCATAGCCGCGGAAAGGCGTGTGCTTGCCCTGGCTGGCGAGTGCATTCGCATCCACCCTCCAGCGCGCCGCCGGATCGAATACGCAGATGTCGGCGGCGCTGCCGGGCGCCAGCCGGCCGCCGGCCAGGCCGGCAACCCGCGCCGCATCCGAAGTGACCTTCGCCAGTGCCGTTGCCAATCCCTGCGGCGAACGCTCCGCCCCTTCGTCGGCCCACTTGAGCACCAGCGGCAGCAGCAGTTCCAGCCCGGTGGCGCCGGGTGATGCCTCGCCGAACGGCAGCAGCTTTTCATCGTCGTCGACCGGCGTATGGTCTGAGCAGATCGCGTCGACGGTCCCGTCCAGCAAAGCCTCCCGGATCGCGTCGCGGTCGCGCTGCGCCCGCAGCGGCGGCGTCATGCGGGCATTCGGATCGAAGAAACCGATATCGACATCGGTCAGGTGCACATGGTGCACGCCGACGTCGCAGCTGACCGGCAAGCCTTCCTTCTTCGCCGCGCGTACCAGCGCCAGCCCGGCGGCCGACGACATGCGGCACAGGTGCACGCGCGCGCCGGTGACACGCATCAGTTCGAAAATGGTGTGCAGCGCAATGGTTTCCGCCGCCACCGGCACTCCCGGCAGGCCGAGGCGCGACGCAACCGGCCCGCTGTGCGCGATCCCGCCGCGGCCGAGGTGCGGGTCCTGCGGACGCAGCCAGACGGTGTAGCCGAAGGTGTTCGCATACTGCAGCGCGCGCATCAGCACGGTGGTGTTAGCCACCGGCACTTCCGCCTGCGAAAATCCGATGCAGCCGGCTTCGGTCAGCTCGGCCATTTCCGTCAGCGCTTCGCCCTTCAGGCCGGCGGTCAATGCGCCGAGCGGATACACATTCGCCTGGTTCAGCGTCTTGGCGCGGTGCTTCAGCATTTCCACCAGCCCCGGCTCGTCCAGCACCGGATCGGTGTCCGGCGGGCAGACCAGGCTGGTCACGCCGCCCTGCATCGCGGCCTGCATTTCCGATTCCAGCGTCGCCTTGTATTCGTAACCGGGCTCACGCAGGCGCGCGCTCAGGTCCACCAGGCCTGGCATCACCACCATGCCGCTCGCATCGACGGTCCTGGTTGCGGCAAATCCGTCCGGCGCCTTCCCTGTCGCCACCACCTTGCCGTCCGCGATGAACAAATCCTGTTGCGCGTCGGTGCCGCTGGCCGGATCGATCAGCCGGCCATTCTTGATATGCAGTTTCATTGTTTAATTTCCCGCCAAAATGCTCATCACCGCCATCCGTACCGCGATGCCGAAGGTCACCTGCGGCAGGATCACCGCCTGCGCGCCGTCGGCCACCGCGGAGTCGATCTCGACGCCGCGGTTCATCGGGCCCGGATGCATCACGATCGCATCCGGCTTGGCCAGCGCGAGCCGTTCCGGGGTCAGGCCGTAGCTCTTGAAGAACTCCTGCGCCGACGGCAGCAGCGCGCCGGACATGCGCTCGTTCTGCAGGCGCAGCATGATGATCACGTCGACGTCCTTCAGGCCTTCGTTGATGTCGGTGAACACCCGCACCCCCATCTGCTCCAGACCGCCGGGAAGCAGCGTGCGCGGGCCGATTGCGCGCACTTCCGGCACGCCGAGGGTGGTCATCGCGTGGATGTCGGAGCGCGCCACGCGGCTGTGCAGGATGTCGCCGACGATCGCCACCGTCAGGTTGCTGAAATCCTTCTTGTAGTGGCGGATGGTGTACATGTCGAGCAGGCCCTGCGTCGGATGCGCGTGGCGGCCGTCGCCGGCATTGACCACGTGCACATGCGGCTGGTTGGTGTCGATCAGGTGCTTGGCGATCAGGTAGGGCGCGCCGGATTGCGCATGGCGCACGACGAACATGTCGGCATGCATCGCCGCCAGGTTGTCTATGGTGTCGAGCAGCGATTCGCCCTTCGCGGTGCTGGATGCGGAAATGTTCAGGTTGATCACGTCCGCCGACAGCCGCTTGGACGCGATCTCGAAGGTCGTGCGGGTGCGGGTGGAGTTCTCGAAGAACAGGTTGAACACGCTCTTGCCGCGCATCAGCGGCACCTTCTTCACCTCGCGGTCGCTGATGCTGACGAAGGAGGATGCGGTGTCGAGGATGTGGGTGATGATCGCCTTCGGCAGGCCTTCGATGGTGAGCAGGTGCTGCAGCTCGCCGTTCTTGTTCAGTTGCGGATTAAGCATGGTCCACCGTCAGGGAGAAGCTGCCGTCGCCGGCGCGTTGCAGCACGAGCTGCTGGTCGTCGGGAAGCGTCACTGTCTCGGCGACGAAATCGGCGGCGATCGGCAGTTCGCGTCCGCCGCGGTCGACCAGCGCCGCCAGCATGATGCGGCGCGGGCGCCCGTAGTCGAACAGCTCGTTGATCGCCGCGCGGGTGGTGCGCCCGGTATAGAGCACGTCGTCCACCAGCAGGATGGTCGCGCCTTCCACGTCGAACGGGATCTGGGTCGGCTTGACTTCCGCATGCAGGCCGCGTTCCGCGTAGTCGTCGCGGTAGAAGGAGACGTCGATGAAGCCCAGGCGCTCGGCCAGCTGCATGTCTTTCGCGAGGCGTTCCGCCAGCCACGCGCCGCCGGAATGGATGCCGACGATGGCGACGTTCTCGGCGTGCGCGAGCGCGCTCTTGACGCGCTCGGCGAGCGCCGCGTACAGCTGCTCGGCGTCGAAGTTAGGATTGGACATAGTCGTTCAAGTATTGTTGCAAAATGATTGCCGCGGATTGCGCATCGATCGCCTCGCCGCGCTGCTGCGCGATGACCGCGGAAGAATACCGTTCGTCCACCAGGACCGTGGCGACGCCGAAGCGGCCGTTCAACTGGTTGGCGAAGCGCCGGCAGCGCACCGTCATCTCATGCTCGGCGCCATCCGGGTGCAGCGGCAGGCCGACCACGCAGCGCGCGGGCTGCCATTCCCTGACCAGGGACGCGATCGCCGCGAATTTTGCGTCATTGGTCGCGGCCGTGATCACGGTCAGGGGCTGTGCTTGTCTGATCAGGGTATTGCCGATGGCGACGCCGATGCGCTTGAGGCCGAAATCGAAGCCGAGAACCGTTTCCACTGCTTATGCGTGCCCCGCTTCGCCGGTCAGCATCATCGGATCGATACCGAGCAGCCGCATTGCCGCGTCGAAGCGCAGCTCGATCGGCATGTCGAAAATGATGGACGGATCGGCACGTACCGTGAGCCAGCCATTGCGCGCGATCTCCTCCTCCAGCTGGCCGGCGGTCCATCCGGCGCAGCCGAGGCTGACCATCAGGCGCGCCGGGCCATTGCCGACCGCCACCGCCTCGAGCACGTCCTTGGAGGTAGTCAGCGCGACCTCGTCGGTCACCTTCATCATCGACGAATACGGGCCGTGCGGTGAATGCAATACGAAACCGCGCTCCACCTGCACCGGGCCGCCGAACATCACCGGCTTCTTGTCCACGGGTATGCGGTCCGCTTCGATTTCCAGCGACAGGTCGATGCGTTCGAACAGCACGTCCATCGTCATGTCGGTCGCCTTGTTGATGATCACGCCGAGCGCGCCGTCGGCGTTGTGCTCGCACAGGTAGATGACCGTGCCGCCGAACACCGGATCGAGCATGGAGGGCATGGCGATCAGGAAATGATCCGCCAGGTGCAGCTGCGATTCCGGAGCGTGGCCGGGCGAAGCGGAAAAATCAGGGGTATCCTGGCTTGCACCGGGCTTCGGCGTGGTCGTGCGTGACTTGCTGGGTTTCACCATAATGTGAGCATTTTAGCAGTTTTGACCCCGGCCCCGCCCTGAAAAAACACCGGCCTGCATCAACATTCCTCATGCAACGATTCCTTCAATCCCTCGTCTGGTTCCGGCGCGACCTGCGCAGTTTCGATCATGCGGCGCTGCATCGCGCGCTGGCGGAAAGCGGCAGCGTCCACTGCGCTTTTATTTTTGACAAGAAAATCCTCGATCCGCTGGCGCGACGCGACCGCCGCGTCGAATTTCTTCTGGGCAGCATAGCCGAGCTGGATGAAGAGTTGCGCAAGGCCGGCGGCGCGCTAATCGTGCGCCACGGCGTCGCGGAAGACGAGATCCCGGCGCTGGCAGCGGAACTCGGCGTGGATGCGGTATTCGCCAATCGCGATTACGAGCCGGCGGCGGTCGCCAGGGACGGGACCGTGGCCCGGCGCCTGCACGCGGCCGGCCGCGCCTGGGTCTGCCTGAAGGACCAGGTGATCTTCGACACCGACGAGGTGCTGTCGCAAAGCGGGAAGCCGTTTGCGGTATTCACGCCGTACAAGAATGCCTGGCTGAAAAAGCTGCATGCGAACGAAGAGTCGGCACTGGCGCCCTTTCCGGTGGAGCCGCTTGCGTCGCGCCTGGCGCCGCCGGCGGGCCGCGCCGCGTTGCCCGCGCTATCCGGACTTGGCTTCGAGCAGGCCGGCCTGCTCGATACCGGCATCCGTCCGGGGATGACGGGCGGACAGGCGGCATTCGACGATTTCGTCGAGCGCATGCCGGACTACGGCCGCATGCGCGACTTCCCGGCGTTCAAGGGGCCGTCCTACCTGTCGGTCCACCTCCGGTTCGGCACGGTTTCCATCCGCGGCCTGGTGCGGCGCGCGCTCGAGACGATGCGTGCGGGCGCCGGCGGCGACGGCGCGGCCACCTGGCTGTCGGAGCTGGTCTGGCGGGAATTCTATTTCATGATCCTGCACCATCACCCGCATGTCGTGACGCGCGCGTTCAAGCCGGAGTACGACGCGGTCCGCTGGGAAAGCGGCGAACACGCCGACCGGCTGTTCCAGGCGTGGTGCGAAGGGCGTACCGGCTATCCGCTGGTCGACGCCGCGATGCTGCAGCTGAACCGGACCGGCTACATGCACAACCGCCTGCGCATGGTGAGCGCGAGTTTCCTGGTGAAGGACCTCGGCATCGACTGGCGACGCGGGGAACGCTATTTCGCCGACAAGCTGAACGATTACGACCTGGCAGCCAACAACGGCGGCTGGCAATGGGCGGCGTCGACCGGCTGCGACGCGCAGCCGTGGTTCCGGATCTTCAACCCGGTGACGCAATCGGAGAGATTCGATCCCGAGGGCAGGTTCATCAAGCGCTACCTGCCGGTACTGGCCGGCCTGCCTGCAAAGGCAATCCATGCGCCCTGGCAGGCGGCGCCGGCCGAACTGGCGCAGGCCGGCGTACGGCTCGGGGACAACTATCCGCTGCCGGTGGTGCGGCATGACGAAGCCCGCAAGCGCACGCTGGAACGTTATGCGGTGGTGAGAAAGGCGAAACCCGGCGCGTCCGGCGAAAACGGCTAGCAGGCCATCCAGATGAATTTGATGAATGGGTAGGGTGGGTAGAGCGCAGCGAAACCCGCCGTTTTGGCTACGCTCATCGAGGCGCATGGCGGGTTTCGCTTCGCTCTACCTCGGCGGCCCCACCTCGGCGGCCCCACCTCGGCGGCCCCACCCACCCTACGGTTCTTTACCTGCAAAAATCATCTGCACGATCTACTGGCGCATCGGCGCCGGGCTGGCGCAGGCCCGCCCCGGCCATTCGCGCAAAAAAAACCCGCACCAACGGTGCGGGCCGAGTGCGCCAGCCACAATCAGGAAACCGGCACAGCCTTTTCCTTCCTTATGAACCCGGCAATCAGTGCGAGCAGCTGCTCTTCCTGATACGGCTTGCCGAGGTATTCGTTGACGCCCAGTTCCAGCGCGTAGTTGCGGTGCTTGGCGGCGGTGCGCGAGGTGATCATGATGATCGGGATGTGCCTGGTCCGCTCGTCGCCGCGCACGTTGCGCGTCAGGTCGAAGCCATCCATGCGCGGCATTTCGATGTCCACCAGCATCACGTCCGGCGTCATCGATTGCAGATGCTCGAGCGCGTCCACACCGTCCTTGGCCAGCACCACCTGATAGCCTTCGCGCGTCAGCAGGCGCTGCGTCACGCGGCGCACCGTCAGCGAATCGTCAACCACCATCACGATATTCTGCGTACGCAATCCCTGCACCGGCTCGGATGCAGGCACAGCCGGTTCCTGCAGCGCCATCTCGGCAACCGCGCCCATTGATTCCAGCGCGTCCGACGGCGCCAGGCGCGGCGCGCGCGGCTGCTCATGCGCGGCCCGCTGCGCGAGCGGCACCGGATTGAGGATCAGCACGATATCGCCGGAGCCGAGCACCGTGGCGCCCGCGATGCCGCTCATGCGCGCCAGCTGCGGCCCGATGTTCTTGACCACCACTTCGCGGTTGCCGATCACCTCGTCGACGTGGATTGCTACCCGCTCGTTGCCGCTCTTGAGGATCAGCAGCGGCGAATAATGCTGCGACACCGGCGACGCGGCGGTATCGCCGAGCAGGGTCGACAGGTAGTGCAGCGACACGCGCTGCCCCTGCCAGACCACCGCGCCGTCGTTGTAGGCGGAGGCCAGCGCATTGGTCTTGAGCTGCTGCACCTGCTCCACCAGCACCGATGGCACCGCATAGGTCCGGCCGCCGGTCGACAGCAGCACCACCTGAGTCACCGCCAGCGTCAGCGGCAGGTGGATCGTGAAGTGCGCGCCCTTGCCGGGTTCCGACCAGGTCGATACGCGGCCGCCGAGCGCCGCCGCTTCGGAACGTACGACATCCATGCCGATGCCGCGGCCGGCCAGCTCGGTGATTTCTTCGGCAGTGGAAAAACCCGGATGGAAGATCAGGTCGACCACTTCCTCATCGGACATGTCGCCATCCTCGGCCAGCAGCCCGATACGGCGCGCCTTGTCGCGGATGCGGCCGACGTTGAGCCCCTGGCCGTCGTCCGAGAACTGCATCACGACTTCATTGCCCTCCTGCCGGATCTCGACCAGCAGTTCGCCGACTTCATTCTTGCCGGCGGCGCGCCGCAGCTCGCGCGCCTCGATGCCGTGCACGATCGCATTGCGCAGCAGGTGTTCGAACGGCCCGGTCATGCGCTCCAGCACGCCGCGGTCGATTTCCACCGCGGAGCCGCGGATGTCGAGGTTCACCCGCTTGTCGACTTCCTTGGCCGCCTGCCGCGTCACGCGGAACAGCCGCTCGGAAATGCTCGCGAACTGCACCATGCGCACCCGCATCAGGTCCTGTTGCAGTTCGCGCGTCAGGCGCGCCTGCGTCGCCAGGTCGCCCACCGCGCTTTCCAGCGTGCGGGACAGGTTGTGCTGCACCGAGCCGACGTCGTTGACGCTTTCGGCCACCATGCGCGTGAGTTCCTGCAGCCGGGTGAAGCGGTCGAATTCCAGCGGATCGAACTCGCGGTCGGCCGACTGCGCCATGTTGGACGCGATCTGGGTTTCCGCCTGCATTTCGAGTTCACGCAGCTGGTCGCGCAGGCGCGACACGTTTTCCGTCAGCTCAGTCAGGGACTGCTTCAAGGTCCCGACCTCGGTTTCGAGTTTGGAGCGGGAAATCGACACTTCGCCAGCCTGGTTGACCAGGCGGTCGAGGATGTCGGCGCGCACGCGCACCAGCGGAACCGGGCCGGCCGGCTTGGCAACGGCACGCGCTTCCCGCGGCGCGGGCGCCGCGGCAGATTTCCCGGCCTGCACCGGCATCAGCGCGGAAAGCACCACCGGTTCATCGGGTTTCGCAGCCGCGGATGTCACTCCGGGTTCGGCCTCCGGAACGGACGCGGGAACAGCGGCGGCCGGCGCAGCTTGCGCCTGATGCGGATTCTGCAGCTGTTCGAACATCTGCAGCGCCTGGTCATAGCGGATCAGCAGTTCATCGATTGCCAGCGGCGACGGCGTTCCGAGCCGCATCACGTTCTCGATGCGGGTTTCCATGTCGTGCAGATGCTGGCCGAGGTTCATCGCGCCCGCCATGCGCGCGCTGCCCTTGAGCGTATGCAGCGAGCGCAGCATCGATTGCGGCGCCGCCAGCCCGGCCGGCTGTTCCTGCCAGCCGCGCAGCGTCGTTCCCATCTGCGGCAGGATGTCGCGGCCCTCTTCCAGGAAGACCGGCATCAGGTCGGCGTCGAGTTCATCCTTGAGCTCCAGCGCCGGGTCAATCGCGGCGTCGCTTTCCGCGGCAAACACCGGCTCGGCGAATGGTGCGGCAGGCAATGCTGCGCCGGCGGCGGTTCCGGCGTCGCGCTCGGGCTGCCCGTCATCGCGGGCAGTGGCGGCAGCGGCTTCGGCAGCAAGAGGCGGCCGGCTGACGCTTTCCGCCTGCACCGCTGCCGCGCCCTCTTCCAGCGCGGCAAGCGGTTCCAGCATGAGTTCGAAGTCTGCAGGCGCAACGGTCTCCGCCGCCGCCGTCGCCTGTCCCGGTACCCGCCACTCGTCCGTCACCGGAGGCAAGGCATCGCCGATCTCCGGCGCCGATGCGGTCTGCGGAAGAACGTCGGCCTCGCCGCCGCGGGATTCGACATCCTGGCGCAGGCTCGCCAGCAGACGCGCATACTCGGGCTGGTAGGCGGGCATTTCGCCCAGCGCGAACTTCTGCAGCATCAGCTTCAGGCGTTCGATGGTTTGCTCGAGCGTGTCGAATTCGTGCTGCGTCAGGCACACGGGCGTGCGGGCGAGCGTCTGCAGCACCATCTCGAGCGCATGCGCCACCTCTTGCAGCGGCATGAAGCCGACCGTGGCCGAGCTGCCCGCAAGCGAATGCGCCGCATGCACGGCCTGGATATTCACTTCACGCTCGGGCTCATGCCGCCATTCGGCAAAATCCTGGGCAAGCACGCGAACCAGCTCGTCCGTTTCCGCGAGGTAGATATTGTGCAGCGGCACACTGATCTCCAGGTCACCGATGCGCTTGACGTTGTCGTCGCGCCGCACCTCGGGCGCCTGCAGCGTCGGGAACTCGATCACCTCGGCGATTTTCAGCACCGGCTGGTCCGATACCTGCGCTTCCTGAGCTTGCGGCACCGCCGGCGCTGCGGGCCCGGCGGCGCCCGGCTCCTGCGCATCGCCGAACATTGCGTACTCGGCATCGGACAGTTCGATCTCTTCCGCCTGGATCAGCACCTCGGCCGCTTCCGGAGCATCCGGTCCTTGGGCCGCAATGCCGGCCGATGCATCCTCGGTCGCCGCATCCGGGCCGGCATCCGGCGGCGCGGCGGCCTGGCTCTCCTCCTGCGGCTCGAGCTGCAGGTCGAAGGGAGCAAGCCGGTCGACGCCGGCGCCCTGCGCGTGGCCGGCGTCCGTCGCTGCCGGCCGCATCTGCTGCACCGTCGCCGCCGACGCCGCTTCCTGCGCCGCCGGTTCTTCGATGTATTCAAACCGTTCGCCGGCCTTTACCCGCGCCGCCGCCGCAATCAGCGCATCCGGCGTGCGCGACGACTTTCCTTGCAGCTTCAGATCCTGGACCCAGGCGCCGAGCAGTTCCGTTGCCTTGTCCAGCAGCGCATACAGCTCCGCGTCGCCGCTGCGCGCTTCGGACAGCCGCAGGTTGAGTACCTGCTCGATGCTCCACGCCGCTTCCCCATAGGCCATCAGGCCGACCATGCGGCCGCTGCCTTTCAAGGTATGAAAGCAGCGGCGCAGGGTGGTCAGATGCTCCTGGTTGTGCGGCTGGTTGCGCGACTCGGGCATGGTTTGCTTCACCGTGCCAAGGACTTCCTCTGCTTCGCAGAGAAAAATCTCGAGCAGCTCGGCGTCGATCGCTTCGTCCGTCTGCGGCGCAACCAGCGGCGGCAGCGGTTCGGCAGCGGCCGCCGCCGGAACGGTGGCGGTAATGATTTCCGCCAGTGCCTGGGGCGATGCGGAAAAATCGGAACGCCCGAGGATCTCTATACCCGCCTGCGCGCGGTCATTCGCCTCCGGATTGTCGACCAGCGTCGCGTCGAGCCGGATCTGTTCCAGCGATTCCTTCAGCTGCTCCTGCAGTGCCTGGTTATCCGGTTCGATGCTCAGCGACATCGCCAGTTCGGCCGACTGCTGCTGGTGAAAGGCAAGCTCATCCTCGACCGTCGGGAAGCCTTGCGCCGGCCGAGTTTCTTCCGGCGCATCCGGCACAGCCGGCGCTTCCGGCAGCAGCGCCTCTTCGGCGCGGGTTTGCTCGGGCTCGGGCGGCTCGATCAGCCGGGCTTGAAAGGTGCCGGAGCTTTCGTCGAAGGAGAAGCGCTTCTTCGCCTCTTCCGACTGCAGCTGCAGGGTTTCGATGAAGAAGCTGAGCGCGCCGACGTTCTGCGCGACCTGCTGGAATTCGTTTTGTTCCGGCGCGACGTCCGGCTCGGACGCGGCGAAGCGCTTCACCGCCTCGCGCGTATGCTGCACCGTGCGTACCGCATCGTCCTGGTCGAGTACCGCCAGCGCGCCTTCGATCTGGTGCAGCACCTGGTCGAGCTGGCCGAGCCCGAGGCGCTGCGCGGGATCGCGGAAGTATTCGTCGAGCATTTTCTCGACCTGGCGCAGGCTGTTCTGCATCTCGCCGGCCAGCGCCGTCATCGTCTGGCGCTGCTGCGCCTCGCGCGACATGTCGTCGAGCCACGGCGCCGATTGCGCCGGCATCTCGCCGGCCACCACGGATAGCAGGCGCGCCGTCATCGCGTCGGCGCGTTCCGGGAAATTGTCGGGCAGCCGGGAAATCTGACCGAGGGCATTCTCGACAAACAGCAGGCTGGTTGCCATTTCCAGGCCGAGCATGTCGCCCGGCTTGGCGTGGGCGGCGTGCCGCGCGATGCCCTTGAGCTCGCGCAACAGCTTGGACAGCGGCGCAGAATTGAGCTTGCTGCCGGCATCGGCCAGCATGCGCATTTCGTGTTCGAAGGTTTCGGCGAAGCTGACGTCGCCGCCGGCGATGCGGTTCCAGATATTCTTGGCCTGCACCAGCCGCTCCTTGGCTGCCGCGAGCGCATCGATATTGATCTGGCCGTAGCGCTTCTTGTCGTAATCGGCCGGCACCAGTCCGTCGAGCTGGTAGGCGGCGCGGATCTGCCTGGCGCGCGGCGAGGGCTCGGCGATGCGGGCAATGAAGAACAGCGCGTCGCGCAGCAGGCGTTCGGCAATGCTCGGCGACCCCTGCGACAGGCGCCGGATCTGCAGGTTGATGCGCGCGAACAGCTGCTTGACGTAAATCTCGTTCGGGATCTGCCCGGCGGCCACCGCCTCCGCCAGGCCGTGCATCACCCACCAGAACGCGCGCGTTTGCTGGTGCGTCTGCAGGCGCTCGATTTCGTCGACGACCGCGCGCATCGCCGCCGCATTGGCCAGCTCGGCGTCGCGATTGGTGCTCTTCAGGAAGGGCAGCAAGGCCTTTTCGAACTCGTGGCGCAGGCGCATGTAGCGCGAGGGCCGCACGTCCGCACCGGGATCCGCCGGCGGCAGCTGCGGCCGTACTGCGAGGTTCGGGAAGAACAGGTCGGCTGGATGGATGCGCTCGGCGCCGCGCGCTTCGAGCAGCGCGCGGTAGTACGGGAACAGGCGCACCGGCTGGTGCGGCATGCCCGAGAGCAGCTCGTCCAGGTATTCGACCAGCGCCTGATAGCCGTTGCCGATCGCGCCGGCGAGTTCCGCCGTCAGCGTCAGTTGACGCGCATCGATGCGGTCCAGCAGGTCTTCAACGGTTTCGGTGATGATTGCGATGCCGTCGACGTCGACGATCTGCAGCGCGCCGTGCGCCTGGTGCAGGTAGCTCTTCGCATGGCGCAGCGGCGTCAGCCGCGCATCGGCATCCTGCGCCGCGGCTTCATGCAGCGCCGCCCGGGAGCGGTTCAGCGCTTCGCGGATTTCGCCGATCACCCAGGACAGCGGCCCGGTATCGAAACTGTTCCGGACGCCGGGGGACGGGGCGGAAGATGAGGTGGTCATGACTGCCTCGCGGGGTCAAATGGCGGCGTACGTCCATGCCGTACGCCGCGCAGCATTACTGGTAAGCCATCAGGCCGCTGGCCGGCGATGAGCGCGATCAGGCCGTCACGCGGAAACGCGACACCGAATTCTTGAGCTCTTCCGCCAGCATCGACAGTTCGCGAATCGACTGCGCCGTCTGCTGCGTGCCTATCTGGGTTTGCTCCGTCACTGTCAGGATGTTCTGGATACTTTGCGCCACACCGTTGGCGGATGTCGCCTGCTGCTCGGTAGTGGCCGAAATGCTTTGAATCAGGTCCGCCAGGCGGTTCGACACGCTGCGGATCTCGGCCAGCGCGGCGCCTGCCGCGTCGGACAGCTTCGCGCCTTCGACCACGCCCTGCGTCGACTTTTCCATAGCGGCAACCGCGTCGTGGGTATCGGTCTGAATGGTGCGCACCAGCGCGCCGATCTGCTTGGTCGCTTCGCCGGAGCGTTCCGCCAGGCGCTGCACTTCTTCCGCCACCACCGAGAAGCCGCGGCCGGCTTCGCCTGCGGACGCCGCCTGGATCGCGGCGTTCAGCGCGAGCACGTTGGTCTGTTCGGTAATGTCGGAAATCAGTTCGGTGATTTCGCCGATCTCCTGCGAGGATTCGCCGAGGCGCTTGATCCGCTTCGAGGTTTCCTGGATCTGTTCGCGAATTTCGTTCATGCCCTTGATCGCGTCTTCCACCGCGCGCGCACCCTGCTCGGCCGCGGCCACCGACTGGCGCGCCACCTCGGCCGATTCGGTCGCCGACTTCGACACGTCGGTAATCTGGGCAGCCATGTCGAGAACCGCCTGGCCGGTTTCCGCGATCTCGCGCGACTGCTTCTGCGATGCGACCAGCAGCTCGTTGGAAATGTCCTGCGCCTGGTTCGATGCCGACGTCACCTGCTCCGCGGTACGCGTAACGCGGCTGACCAGGCCCCGCAGTTCTTCCACGGTGTAGTTCACCGAGTCGGCGATCGCGCCGGTGATGTCTTCCGACACCGTCGCCTGCACCGTCAAGTCGCCGTCCGCCACTTCCTGCAGTTCGTTCATCAGGCGCAGAATCGCGGCCTGGTTCTGGTCGTTGGTGCGCTTCGCCTCTTCCTCCTTCTGCAGGGCCAGCAGGCGCTGCTCTTCCGCTTCCTGGCGGCGCTGGTCGGCTTCCTTGGTGCGGTTGCGGCTGTCCTGCAGCAGTACCAGGGCGATGCCGACGGCGGCGATGATCGCTGCCAGCGCGCTTCCGAGCATCAGCCAGAAAGTCCAGTGCATCGAGTCTTCCTCGGCGCGATAGGCTTTCTGGAGTGCGGTGATGCGCTGCTTCAGGGTTTCGTTTTCCGCGAAGATGAGCTGTTCGGACTGCTTCGCCGCGATGAAGTTTTGCAGGTTGCCGAGGATGGTTGCCACCGATGCCTGGTATTCCGCGAACACGTTCTGCAGCTCGGTCAGTTTCTCGCGCGCGTCCGGATCCTTGGTTGCCGACAGCCGCAGCACGTCGCTGCCGTTCAGGAAGCCTTCGGTGATGTCGCGGAAGGTGTTGGTGTCCTTGCCGAGCAGGAAGGCGGTTTCCGGGTTCACGCCCTCGGAGGTCAGGAATTCGTTGGCGCTGCGTCCCAGGCGCTGGGTCAGCATCACCAGCTGGCCGGCGGCGGAGATTTCACGCGGGGAGGCGCCGGCCTGCGCCTTCAGCGTGGCGATCTGTTCAGTCAGCTCCAGCAGGGTCGGGGACAGGGTATTCAGTTTCTGCAGCGTGGTACCGAAGCCGGTCAGTTCCTTTTTCAGCTTGAGGATGGTTTCCGCCGCCTTGTCCGAATTCGCCCAGACTTTCTGCGTGCCTCCCAGCATGCCGGCCATCTGTTCCGACGGCACCGGAATTTCGCGGCCCTGGTAGTCGCCGCCCTTGGCGAGCACGTTCAGGTCGCGGTTGAATTCCTTGCGGCTTTCCTCCAGCTGCTTGAACGCCTCCAGGTTGCCCTGGATCGCATTCGGCGCCGCCTTACCGATACGCTGCGAGTGCATCAGCGCGTCACCGGCAATCTGCGTCTGTGTCGATGCGACTGTGGAATAGCTGGTATTGAGCATCACGCCGACCACGCCGGAACCGATCGCGCCGAGCAGCGTAAACAGCAGGACGCGCACCTGTTTCTGGAGCGGCAGGTGGCCGACCAGCGGCAGGCGGATATCGCCGGTCTTTTGCAGCGCGTCGCCGATGAAGGTTGCGTTCAGGTTGGTCTCGCCGGCATGCGGCGAGGGAGAGGATACGGCCGCCACGGCATCGTGCACCAGCACGGTGTGGGCCGTTTCCAGCAAGGCATCCGCAGCGATGTCGCCGCTGCCCTTACCGCCTTCTTGAGCAAGTTCTTCTTGTTTTCCCTTGGACAGGAACGGTAGCTTGAATGCCATTACTGAATCTCCTCGTTTATTCTGAAATGCGATCCTGGATTACGAAGCTGGCGGCGCCTGGGACTTGGTGTTATATGCCCACCTGCAGGAACTGCGGGTCCTGCACGATTAAAGAAAGGTCGAGTTCCGTCCACAGCTGGGACTCTCGATCGAGGTATTGATTGGCCGCCCATGGAACGGCGCCGGCATCCTTAGCCGGCTGGCGCTCCATTTCGGCGACGTTGCGCAGACCCATCACGCGCGACACCAGCAAGCCGCTGTTGAACGACAGCGAGGGCCCGAAGGCGACGATGCGGCTGTCCTTGTCGACCGGGGTCGGCGGGAATCCGCGGAAGTGCGCCAGGTCGATCACGCTGATCAGGTTGCCGCGGATATTGGTCAGTCCGAGGAACCAGTTCTGCGTCAGCGGCACCTTGGTGATCGTCCCGACCGACACGATTTCGCCGGCCTCCTGCAGGTTCAGCAGCCAGCGCGTCTGCCCGATCATCACGCCCAGCTGGCTCGCCTGCGCGGCGCTGCCGCTGGTGGCGGCCTGCATGCGCTCGACCAGCTGGGTCTGGAACTCGCGCAGACGCGTGCGGCGCGTGCTGCCTTCGGGATCGGCGACTGCGGTACCGGTCGGTAAATCCAATGAGTGCCGGGTCATGGCGGATCGCTCAGCCGAGTGCCGCGATCTTCGACAGCAGTTCCTGCGGGTCGACCGGCTTGACGATGTAGTCGCGCGCGCCCTGGCGCAATCCCCAGATGCGGTCCGTTTCCTGCCCCTTGCTGGTGCAGATGATGACCGGCACGTCCTGCGTCTCGGGATCGCGGGCGATGGCACGCGTGATCTGGAAGCCGTTCTGGCCGGGCATCACCACGTCCATCAGGATCAGCTGGGGCTTGTCCGCCTTGACCTTCGTCAGCGCCTCTTCGCCGCTTTCCGCCGTCGAGACTGAAAAGCCGTTCTTGACCAGAATATCCGTAAGGAAATATCGCTCGGTCGGCGAATCGTCCACTACAAGAATTTTTTGTATTGGCATCTTGAACCTTTAATCTGGAAAAGTTATTTGGTGAGCAGGGATGCGGTGTGCTCGCGTACCGTCTTCAGGAGGCTGTCCTTGGTGAACGGCTTGGTGAGATAGGCGTCCGAACCGACCATCGCGCCGCGCGCCCGGTCGAACAATCCATCCTTGGACGACAGCATGATGACTGGCGTGGCGTGGAACTTGGCGCTTTTCTTGATGAGCGCGCAAGTCTGGTAGCCGTCAAGCCGGGGCATCAGGATGTCGCAAAAAATCAGGGCCGGCTTGTGGTCGCTCATTTTCGCCAAGGCATCGAAACCGTCATCGGCAAGAACAACCTGGTAGCCGGCCTGGCCAAGAAAGATTTCGGCGGATCGACGAATCGTGCTGCTGTCGTCGATCACCATGATCTTGAGGCTGGCGTTATCCGCTGATGTTGTCATGAAGTCATCCCACTGAACTTCTGCCCAATATACGACCCTACCCTAACAAAAAGCAAGATTCTTAGCAGCAAGACCGCACTGCTTCAAGGGGAGCAACGTGGTTTTTCTGCGAATATCCGCAGGGATATACTATTGGTGAGCAGAATGTTAGTGGAATGACTCTAATCAGAAAGTTGTTGCAAATCTGCTACTTGCTTAAATTGCCACCATTTCGAAGTCTTCTTTCCTGGCGCCGCATTCCGGGCAGGTCCAGTTCATCGGGACATCCTCCCAACGCGTCCCCGGCGCGATCCCCTCCTCCGGCAATCCTGCGGCCTCGTCGTATACCCAGCCGCAGATCAGGCACATCCAGGTCTTGAATTCCTCTTTATTCGTCACGGTTGACTGCCCTTCAATCAAGTAAAATGCAAAGTCGATTATCTTAATCCACGAGACGTGCAAAACCAAAATTCCCCGCTGATCCTCACCTTCGGAACGGCCGACCCGACGGGTAGCATCGGCATCCAGGCCGACCTCGCTTCGTTTGCCGCCATGGGCTGCCATGGACTATCGGTTATCACTTCCATCCTGATCGCCGATACCGCCCGCATCGAGGATGTGCAGGTGATCGACGCGGACTGGGTGGCGGACCAGGCGCGCGTGCTGCTGGAGGACATGCCGGTTGCCGCCTTCAAGGTCGGTGCGGTCGGCAGCCTGGAGAGCGTCACCGCGATCGCGGAAATCGTTTCCGACTATCCGGACATGCCGCTGATTCTCGACCCCTTCCTGTCCGCGATGCCGGACCAGGGGCAGGACAGCGAAGACATGCTGGTGGCCATCCGCGAACTGCTGATCCCGCAAACCACGCTGCTGCTCGCCTCTGCGGTCGAACTGTCCCGGCTGGCGGAAACCTGGCGCGAGCCGACTGCCGAAGATGCGCTGCCGATGGATGCGATGCGCGTCATCGACCTCGGTTGCGAATACCTGTTCGTCACCGGCACCCCGGGCGACATGCACGACGTGACCAACGCACTTTTCGACGAATCCGGCATGCTGCGCAAGGACAGCTGGCCGCGCCTGCCCGGCTCCTTCGCCGGGGCCGGCAGCACCATTTCCGCAACCATCGCCGCCCTGCTTGCCAACGGCATGGAGGTACCGGAAGCAGTCTTCGAAGCGCAGGAATTCACGCACGCCGCGCTCGCCAACGCTCATCGCCTCGGAATGGGGAAACTCACCCCGGACCGCTATTTCTGGGCCAGGGATCCCGACCCGGCCTCCGATCAATAACTGTTTCTCACTTCTTCGTATGACTTCAAAGAACGACACTCTGTTTGCCCGTGCGCAAACCAGCACGCCGGGCGGCGTCAACTCGCCGGTGCGCGCCTTCCGCTCCGTCGGCGGCACGCCGCGCTTCATCACCCGCGCCGAAGGCCCGTATTTCTGGGATGCCGACGGCAAGCGCTATATCGACTACATCGGCTCCTGGGGACCGGCCATCGTCGGCCACACGCATCCGCAGGTGGTGAAGGCGGTGCAGGATGCCGCCGCGCGCGGACTGAGTTTCGGCGCGCCGACCGAAGGCGAGATCGAGATGGCGGAGGAGATCTGCCGCATCCTGCCGTCGGTGGAACAGGTGCGCCTGGTATCGAGCGGCACCGAAGCGGCGATGAGCGCGTTGCGGCTGGCGCGCGGCGCGACCGGCCGCGACAAGATCATCAAGTTCGAAGGCTGCTACCACGGCCATGCCGATTCCATGCTGGTGAAGGCGGGCAGCGGCCTGCTCACCTTCGGCAATCCGACCTCGGCCGGCGTGCCGGAGGATTTCGCCAAGCATACGGTGGTGCTCGACTACAACGATGCGCAGCAACTGGAAGAGGCCTTCGGCAAGATGGGCAGCGAGATTGCCTGCGTGATCGTCGAACCGGTTGCCGGCAACATGAACCTGGTGCGCGCGACGCCGGAATTCCTGCAGGCGATGCGCCGTCTGTGCACCCAGCACGGCGCGGTGCTGATTTTCGACGAAGTGATGTGCGGCTTCCGCGTCGGCCTCGGCGGTGCGCAACAGATGTACGGCATCACGCCCGACCTGACGGTGATGGGCAAGGTGATCGGCGGCGGCATGCCGGTGGCGGCATTCGGCGGGCGCAAGGACCTGATGAAATTCCTCGCGCCGCTCGGCCCGGTGTACCAGGCGGGCACTCTGTCGGGCAATCCGGTGGCAGTGGCCGCCGGCATGAGCACGCTGAAACTGATCCAGCAACCGGGTTTCTACGAAAACCTGACCGCGCAGACGGGCAAGCTGGTGCAGGGCCTGTCCGAGGCGGCGAAGGAAGCGGGCGTCGCCTTCTGCGCCGACTCCGTCGGCGGCATGTTCGGCCTCTACTTCGCCGAACGCGTGCCGGGCAGTTACGCCGAAATCATGGCCTGCAACAAGGAGAAGTTCAACGTCTTCTTCCATGCGATGCTGGACCTGGGGGTATATCTGGCGCCGTCGGCGTTCGAGGCCGGGTTCGTGTCGGCCGCGCATGACGACGGCGTGATTGCGGAGACTGTGGAAGCGGCGCGCAAGGCGTTTTCCTCAATACGCTGAAAAGCAACGGCACTGGATCCCGGCCGGGCTGCGGAGGCCGGGCCGCGCGGGCGCGCGCCGGGATGACGACACTGCTTCCATTCGCGCTAAGCGCTCTTGAGTATCGTTGCCCTGCCTTCCGTGTCGTTCCCGCGCAGGCGGGAACCCATGGTGAGGCTTCCGGGCTGCCTCGGTATGGATCCCCGCCTTCGCGGGGATGACGGCGCTGCTTCCATTCGCGCCGCGCGCTCTTGACTATTGTTTCCCTGCCTTCCGTGTCGTTCCCGCGCAGGCGGGAACCCATGGTGAGGTTGCCGGGCTGCCCCGGTATGGATCCCCGCCTTCGCGGGGATGACGGCGCTGTTTCCAATCGCGCTGCGCGCTCTTGGACGTCGCCGTCACTTCAACCAGCCGCGCTTGCGGAAATACCAGAACGGTGCGACCGCGCTCACCAGCATCAGCGAGAGCGAGAACGGATAGCCCATGGTCCACTTCAGCTCCGGCAGCAGCTCGAAATTCATCCCGTAGATGCTGGCGATCAGGGTCGGCGGCAGGAAGGCGACCGACGCGACCGAGAACATCTTGATGATCTTGTTCTGGTTGATGTTGATGAAACCGACCGTGGCATCCATCAGGAAGTTGATCTTGTCGAACAGGAAGGCGGTGTGGCCGTCGAGGGATTCGATGTCGCGCAGGATCTGGCGCGCCTCCTCGAACTGCTCGGCGTTCAGCAGCCGCCCGCGCATCAGGAAGCTGACCGCCCGGCGCGTATCCATCATGTTGCGGCGGATACGGCCGTTCAAGTCTTCCTCCTGGGCAATGGCGTTGAGCGCGGCGGCGGCATCCTGGTCTGTCAGTTCCTTCTGCAGCACGCGGCGGCTGACGTCTTCCAGGCTCTGGTAGATGCCTTCGAGCGCATCGGCGGAATACTCGGCGTCGGTCGCGTACAGGTCGAGCAGCACATCCTTGTAATCGCCGATCGACCCCGGACGCGAGCGCGCACGCATCCGCACCAGCCGGAACACCGGCAGGTCATCGTTATGGACCGAGAACAACATGTTCCGTGCCAGGATGAACGCCACCGTCACCACCCGGGACGGGCCGTCATCCTCTTCCAGCAGGAAGTCGGTGCGCAGGTGCAGATCGCCGTTTTCCGCTTCGTAGTAACGGGCTGACGCCTCGATATCCTTGACCTCATCCTCTCCCGGAAGCGTCACGCCATAGATGCTTTTCACCCATGCGCGTTCCTCGTCGTTCGGATCGGTCAGGTCGACCCAGACCGGGGCAACATTCTCCAGGTCGCGCCTGGTTTCGATGTTGACCTGGTTCAGGCGCCCGTTCTGCAAGACGAAAACATTGATCATGTGCTCTCCCGGCTGCATTTTGTAAACGCAGCCATCCCGCGGGTCATACGCGCGGGGTGATTCTCAACACAGGGAACGCGGCCACGGATGGCCTGGACGCGCCCGCCCACCAAAGCATGGCGAGAGGCGCGGAAGGAGGGTGCCTTGGCGCTAACTCGCCGGTTGACCGTGCAGTGACGGTCGACTGTGTGTACTGGGACTACCCAAGACGGGTCTCCGGAAAACGAAAACAGCGCAAGTGTACTGATATCGATGAAGGCAGGCAAGCGGGCATGGCGAGCAACAGACTAGCGTTCGACAGCCTTGTCGATCGCCTTGTCGCGCATGGTCGGCGCGCCCTCCTCCGGCACCGGCGCCGCTGGAACCTTCGGCGCCTCGAAGCCCCGCGTATCGTGGATCTTTACCTGCTGGCTGGTGGGATTGCCCTTGCCGCACTCCACATTGGAATACACCACCTTGCCGTCCACCATGCACTTGCGCACATCGGCCCCCGCTTGCGCTGCCGCCGGGATGACCGCGCCGCCGACGCCCTGCTGCACCTGTTGCACCGCCTTGCCGGCATCGCCGCCGGCAAGCTTTTTCCAGCCTTCGGCGAAATAGTTGCGCTCGTAACGCGCCGACATCAGTCCGACCATCGCCGCCAGCGTGACGATGCCGACGATGACCGCCGTCCACAGCAGGCTCAATCCCTTCTGGTACCGCTTATGCATGGAAGTTCTCCCTTTTTGTTTTCGTCACGGCAGTTCCGCCGCGTTCATCCGGCGCAGGATCAGGTCGGCACGCCGCGCCAGGTAAGCCGATCCGGGATTCCTGTCGTAAAACCGCGGACGGGGAAGCATGACCGCGAGACGGGCGGCCTGCGCCGGCCCGAGCTGCGCAGCGGAGACGCCGTAGTAATGCTGCGCGGCGGCCTCCGCGCCGAACACGCCCACGCCCCATTCCACCACGTTCAGGTAGATCTCGAAGATGCGTTCCTTCTCCATCATGGATTCGAGCATGTAGGTGATCGCGACTTCCTGTGCCTTGCGCAGGTAGCTGCGCTCGCCGGACAGGAACAGGTTCTTGGCCAGCTGCTGCGTGATGGTGGAACCGCCGGCGACCACCTTGCCCTTCCTTGCATTCTTTTCGTAGGCCTTCTGCATCGCCTCCCAGTCGACACCCTCATGCTCCGAGAACCGCGCATCCTCGGCGGCGATGATCGCGCGTTTCAGATGCTTCGAGATCCGGTCGTACGGCACCCACTTGTGCTTGAGCTGCGCCTTCGGGTTCTGTTCCCGCAGGATGGACAGCTGCCGGTCCATGAAGGCCGTCGACGAGGGGTTGTGATCGATCCACCACCAGATCTGCGCAACGAAGTACAGCTGCAGCGCCAGCACCGCGAGGACCGGCGCCAGCACCAGCCACAGCAGCAGTTTGCGCAGCAGCTTCATGCCGCGACCCCGGTGCGCAGCGCGGCGCGCAGGTCGGCGAACACCGGGGCGGTTTCCGGACGCACGCCGCGCCAGACGAAGAACGATTCGGCCGCCTGCTCGACCAGCATGCCCAGCCCGTCGCGGGCGACCGCGCCGTGCCGCTCGGCGAACTGCATGAATACCGTGGGAGCCTTCCCGTACATCATGTCGTAGGCCAGCGCCCCGGACCGGAACGCGCCCGGGGGAACCGGCGGCAGGTCGGCGGACAGGCTGGCGGAGGTGGCATTGATGACGACATCGAAGGCGCCGTCCAGCGATCCGAAATCAGAGGCCGCGACCTTGCCGGCGGCGGCGAACTGCTGCGCCAGCTCCTCGGCCTTCGACGCGGTGCGGTTGGCGATCACGAGTTCGGCCGGCGCCTCGCCCAGCAGCGGCAGCACCACACCGCGCGCCGCGCCGCCGGCGCCGAGCAGCAGCACACGTTTGCCGTTCAACGGCGTGGCGGCGTTCCGGACGATGTCGGCAACCAGCCCGACGCCGTCGGTGTTGTCGCCGAGGATGCCGCCCTGCTCGAACTTCAGCGTGTTCACCGCGCCGGCCGCGCGCGCACGGTCGGTGAGCGCATCCGCGCGCGCATACGCTTCAAGCTTGAAAGGAACGGTCACGTTCGCGCCCTTGACGCCCTGCGCGGCCAGGTCGTTGATGGTCGCGACGAAGCTGTCGAGCGGCGCCAGTACCCGGTCGTACACCAGATGCTGCGCCGTCTGCGCGGCGAACCGGGCATGGATGTCGGGCGACTTGCTATGCGCGATCGGGTTGCCGATCACGACGTAGCGGTCCGGCGCCTGCGTCATTTGCGTCCTCCCAGGAAGTCCGCCTCCAGCGTGTCTTCATTGGTGAAGCGGAAGCGGAAGACGAAAATCCACACATCGTCCTTGCCGTTGGTGCGCATGTTGGGCGGGAAGACGCCGAAGGGCGCGGAACGGCGCACGATGCGCTTGGCCGCGTCGTCCAGCGCGGGCACGCCGGAGGAACGGTCGACGGTGATTCCGCCGTCGCCGTCCTGCCTGTACAGGCTGCCATCCTGGTAGACCGAAATGGACAACGTCAGGTCGCCATAAATTTTCCTGCCGTCCTTTTGCGGAAAATTCAGCGTGCCGATGTTTTCGATCCGGCGCTGCATCGTATCGCGGTAGAAGGCATGACCGGCTTCGCGCGTGCTCGGCGAGATGTAGGTGCGCTTCGGACGCTTGTTCTCGTCCTCGATGCGCTTGTTGATCTCCGCCTCCTGCCGCAGCAGTTCCCGCATGGTTTCCGTCGCATCGACGCCATCGGTGCGCGCCGGGGTTTCCTGGCGCTGCCCGGGGTCCTTGACCGGCGGCGCCGCGAGCGGCGTCTTCTTCTGCAGCTGCGCCATCATGCGCTGCTGCATCTCCTGCAGTTCCTCGATACGCTGCCGGGCGGTCTTCATGCCGTCGCCGTTCTGGGTGCGGCGCATGTCGGGCAACGGCGACTTCGCACGGCCGGCATCGGCATTGCCGCCGCCGTCGAGGTTGGCCTGCGCCAGCGCCTCCGCCTTGACCGGCTTGCGGTCATGCTTGGCGTTGACGAGGATGACTTCCAGCCCGGGATCGATGGGCTTGAACTTGAAGGAATCCGGCGGCGCGAACCGCACCGCCAGCAGCGCGCCATGCAACAGGACCGACGCCGCGACAGCGATGGACAACGTGCGGTTTTCGAGAATCAGCATCACGCGGGAAAAACTGGCGGTTCAGAAGCCTAGGATTTTACGATAAACCCCGCTTACTTAGACGCTGATTCGGCATTCGCTTCGGCTTCTGCAATGGCAATTTCTTCATCTTCGATCGCCACCGCGTCGGCTTCGGCCGTCGCCGTTGTCACTTCGATCAGCCGCGCCTCGACCGTGAGGTCCACCTCATCCCAGCGGATCAGGTCAAGCCGGACCTGGGTACCGCGCGCGACCTGCGGCATGCCGGGCAGGCGCAGGATGAGCGGAATATCAACCAGGCGCAATACCTCGTCCTTCAGCACGACCGCATTCACCTGCCTTGCGTTTTCCTGCGCCAGCCAGCGCAGGCACCAGTAGCGTTCCATGTTGCCCTGGAAGTCCGCATAGGCGGCGTAGGCGGCGTCGAAAGCGGACACGATCGCGAACAGGTCGGCATCCTTGGGCTTGAACGGCGCCGCCAGCGGGGCAGTCACGCCGTGCTCGACGCAGGCAAGGATCTGCCACTGGTTCACCAGGTCGGTATAGCGCCGCAGCGGCGAGGTGCTCCACGCATACTGGTCCACGCCCAGACCCTGGTGGGGTGCCGCATGGGTGACCATGCGCACCTGCATCCTGGCCGCCCAGCCGCCGCCTCCGCCGCCCTGGGCGCGGTAAATGCCCGGCACCCCGTGCTCGTGCATCAGCCTGCCCCAGGTGCTGTTGGCGAAGATCATCAGTTCGGCAACGATCTTGTCCAGCGGCGCGCCGCGCTTGCGGCGCAGGATGGTGACGACGTCGTCTTCCACGTAGAAATTGAAGTCGACCCGGTTCGCCTGCTCCGGCTTCAGGCCGAAGCTTTCGCGTTTGGCCATGCGCCCCATTTCCAGCACCTGCGCCCATTGCCAGAGCAGGCCGATCTCGCTCTTGTGCGCATAGTCGCCGCTGCCCGCGGCCAGGCTTTCCTCGGTAACCATCTCGTCGAGGTCGTTGTGCCGCAGGTTGGCGGCAATCGGGACCGCCTCCGCCCTGGTCTCGGTGGCCACCACCGACCAGTCGGATGGATCGAGCGTCGCGTACAGCGATACCGCCGGGCAGGTACGGCCTTCGGCGAGAGTGAAGGATTCCACCAGTTCGTCGGGCAGCATGGTGATCTTGTCACCCGGCATATAGACGGTGGACAGGCGTTGCCGCGCGATCGCGTCGATCGCGTCGCCGCGCTTGATGCCGAGGCCGGGCGCGGCAATATGGATGCCCACCCGTACCTTGCCGTCGGCCTGCCGTACCACGGAGAAGGCGTCGTCGATTTCGGTCGTGGTGACGTCGTCGATGGAAAACGCCTGCACATCCGCCACCGGCAGCGAGGACACGCCGGGCAGGCTGATGGACGGGAAGCGCGTGCCCTTCGGGAAGTGCTCGAACAGGAACCTCGACAGATGCAGCTCCTTCGGCGATGCGATACCGCCCGCCGCGAGCATCAGCCGCTGCGGTGATACCTGGAGCGCGCTGCTCGCCTCTTCCAGCGCCTTGTATTCGATGCCGTTCTTGTCGGGCTTGAACAACAGCTGTGTCACGATGGGCTTGAAGGCGTCCGGCAACTGGTGCGCCTTCAGCTGCTCGACGTACTGCGCCTGCACCAGCGCCTGCTGCTTCTTCTTTTCGATGCCGGCCAGCGCCGCCTTCAGCGACGCTTCGGGCGCGGCCTTGTAGCGGCCCTTGCCCTTTTTGTAGAAATAAACCGGCGCGCTGTGCAGCCGCAGCAGCAGGCCGGCGGCTTCATGCGGCTTGGGCTCATGGCCGAAATATTCGGCGCCCAGCTCGGCATAGCCGAATTCCTCCTGGCCGGCGACTTCCCACAGGAAGTCGAGGTCGATTTCCTCCGCCAGCGATTTCGCGTCGCTCAGCACCTGCGCCGGGTCGGGCGAGGCGAACTGGAACAGGATGTCGCGGGCCTTGACCTTGGTGCGCTTGCCGGTCTGCAGTTCAACCTGGTACGCCTCCCCCTGCTGGGACAGGACGGTACCGGCCTTGAAATCGCCGGATTCTTCAAAAAACAGATTCATCGGATGTTTTGCTTGTCAGCTTGTTTAATCGGTGTCCGCAGGTTCAGGATCGCCGGCAGGAAGAGTTCGGTCACCAGCAGTACGCCGCGGCGGCGCCGGTACAGGCAACGCCGCGCGAACAGCGGCGCGCGGAAATCCGCGCCGCCAAGCGCGGCACTGGCGCGGCGCACCAGCGGATGCTGCCGGCACAGCCTCGCGTACTGCAGCGCGCCGCGCGTCACGCGCGGATCGCCGAACAGCGTGGTGCCGAGCGAACGCTCGCCGAGCGTGCCGAAGAACGGCCAGTCGTAGGTTGTCGCATCGAGAGGCACGATGGTGTGTGCGAACACCACCGGCCTGCCGTCGCACTGCAGCAGCACTTCCCGCTCCTGCACGAGCCGGCGGCGCGGCAGTTCCACCGCGGCGAATTCATCGGCCAGGCAAAGCCCGCGTTCCTGACGCAGGCGCCGCACCCGGAACTGCTCGCTGCGCGCGGTCAGTTTCATGGTCAGGGACACGGTGTCCGTCAGCCAGTCCCGCATCTGCATGCTGGCGTTGACACCGTTCACATGCGAAAGCCAGCGCGCATGACCTACCCCGTACGGCCTCACGCGGCCGCTCCCGTGTCGATGCCGCAGAAGGCAAGCACGCGGTCTAGGTACTTGTCGAAATCCGAAATGCCGTGGTCGCTGCCTTCGATGATGCATTGCTGCGCGCCGGGATAGCGGGCAACCATCTCGCGCCAGTCGAGCACTTCATCGCCGGTTGCCGCCAGCAGCAGGTAGCGTTCCGGCCGGGTGATCCGTTCGACCGCAAGCGCCTGCAATTCGCCGACGTACTCGCGCTTGAATTCGAACGGTTCGCCGGAATGAAAGGTGGTTGCGGCGCCCACATGCTTGTCCAGGTCGCGCGCGGGGTCGACCGCCGGATTGAGCAGCACCGCGCGGCAGCCCAGCCGCTCCGCCAGCCAGGTGGCATAGAAGCCGCCGAGCGAGGAGCCGATCAGCGTCAGCCGTTCGGCGGGGACGCTGCCTGCGAGCCGCTCGGCCAGCGCAATCGCCTCGCGCGGCGAGGCGGACAGCTGCGGGCACTGATATTCGCCGCCGCGCCCGAGCGCGGCCATGCGCGCTTCGATCATGCGCGCCTTGAACGACAGCGGCGACGAACGGAAACCGTGGAGGTAGAGAATCATTGCGACAGCGTGTCCAGGATCTTCTGATGCACGCCGCCGAAGCCGCCGTTGCTCATCACCAGCACATGGTCGCCCGGTTGCGCCGCCGTCACGATCGCCTGCACCAGCGCACCCAGTTCGTCATAGGCGGCAGCCTTCGCGCCGAGCGGCGCGAGCGCTTCGCCGAGGTTCCAGCCGAGCGCATCCTTGCCGGCCTTTGCGCCGTAGCCGAACACCAGGTCGGCATCGGACAGGCTGCCGGGCAGCGCCTCCTTCATGGTGCCCAGCTTCATCGTGTTCGAACGGGGTTCGAGCACTGCCAGGATGCGGGCGGCGCCGACTTTCCTGCGCAGGCCGGCCACCGTCGTGGCGACCGCCGTCGGGTGATGGGCGAAGTCGTCGTAGACGGTGATGCCGTTGACCACGCCGCGCACTTCCATGCGGCGCTTGACGCTTTCGAAGCGCGACAGGGCTTCGATGGCCAGCGCCGGCGCGACGCCGACGTGGCGGGCGGCGGCGATCGATGCCAGCGCATTGAGCCGGTTGTGCTCGCCGGTCAGGGACCAGTTCACCGTGCCCTGGACCTCGCCGTTGAAGCGCACGTCGAAGCTGCCGTCCTCATGGTCCCGCAGCCCCCAGCCTGCATCGCCGGACACGCCGAACCATTCCTTCTCGCTCCAGCAGCCGCGCGCGACCACGCGCTGAAGCGATTCCTCGCGTCCGTTGACGACCAGCCGGCCGACGCCGGGCACGGTACGCACCAGATGGTGGAACTGGGTTTCGATCGCGCCGAGATCCGGGAAGATGTCGGCATGGTCGTATTCCAGGTTGTTCAGGATCGCGGTCCTGGCGCGATAATGGACGAACTTGCTCCGCTTGTCGAAGAAGGCGGTGTCGTATTCATCCGCCTCGATCACGAAGAAATTCGAGTCGTCCGCCTTGCCGGCGAGCCGTGCCGAAATGCCGAAGTTCATCGGCACGCCGCCGATCAGGAAGCCGGGGTCATAGCCGGCGTCTTCCAGGATCCAGGCCAGCATGGAGGAGGTCGTGGTCTTGCCGTGCGTGCCGGCGACCGCCAGCACCCATTTGTTGCGCAGGATGTGTTCGCCTATCCATTGCGGACCGGAGGTATAGGGCAGGCCGCGGTTCAGGATTTCTTCCATCAGCGGATTGCCGCGCGAGACGACATTGCCGATCACGAACAGGTCGGGCTGCAGGTTCACCTGCTCCGGGCCGAAACCTTCGATCAGTTCGATGCCCTGCGCCTGCAGCTGCGTGCTCATCGGCGGGTAGACATTGGCGTCGCAGCCGGTCACCTTGTGGCCGGCTTCCTTGGCCAGCACCGCCAGGCCGCCCATGAAGGTGCCGCAGATGCCGAGAATGTGGATATGCATTGTGGTGATTCAATATAAGTAAAAAGCCCGGACTGAAATGCGCGGCGCAAGGTCAAAGTGACAAGAGCGGCGCTTTTCCGGCGGGACCCTGAATTTTACCTGAGCCGCGGTCCCGCGCCTTACGGAGTATCATCGAGCCCCATGAGCAATTTCACATCGAACACGGAGATGCTGCGCGCCGAAATCGCCGCCGCAGCTGCCCGCCTGATCGCCGAGGACGGCGCCGACTACGGGACGGCAAAGAAGAAGGCGGCCAGGCAGGTACTGGGAAACGCGAAAGTCCGCGGCGAGATCATGCCGGATAACGCGCAGATCGAAGAAGAAGTGCGTATCTATAATGAACTGTTTTTCGCCGATACGCAGCCCGCGCGCCTGCTGCATCTGCGCAAGCTGGCACTGCGACTGATGGAGGACCTCGCTCGCTTTTCGCCTTATCTGACCGGCGCGGTCCTGAATGGCACCGCCGGCGAGCATTCCGACATCCACCTGCAACTGTTTGCCGAAAGCGCGAAGGATGTGGAAATCTTCCTGCTTAATAAAAATGTCGATTTCGAGGTGTCGGAAACCCCGCATTTTTCCGGGCGCGGCGAACCGGTGGAGACGGTCAGCTTCATGTGGCATGACGAAGGTGTGCATCTGGCGCTGTATGAAACCGATGATGTGCGGGGCGCGGCCAAGGCCGGTCCGGACGGCCGGCCGCTGCGGGCGAATGCCGAGGGAGTGCGTGCATTGATTGCCGAAACAGAACAGAAATGAAGAAAAATATTGTCGTTTACCTGATCGTTGCCGTGTTGTTTGCCGGAATTGGCATCTTTTTTGCCAATACGCGCGTGGCGCCGGAGACGCCGGACTCCGGCGCTGTCGGCAAACTTCTGTCGCAGGTGATGGCTGATTCCGGTGGCCAGCAGCAGCAATTGGGGCAATGGAAAGGCAAGACGCTGATCGTCAACTTCTGGGCGACCTGGTGCGCGCCCTGTGTCGAGGAGATGCCGGAGTTATCGGCATTGCAACAGGAGCTGGACGCGTCCGGCGTCCGCATCCTGGGCATCGGGATCGATTCCCCGTCGAACATCGCCGAATTCGCGCGAAAGTACAAGATCAGTTATCCGCTCTACATCGGCGGCCTGAATGGCACCGAGTTGTCGCGGGAACTGGGGAACCGCGGCGGCGGCCTGCCCTTTACGGTTCTGGTCGGACGCGACGGACAGGTGAAGAAGACCTATCTCGGCCGTCTGAAGATGGACGAGTTGCGGAAGGACCTTGCGTCGCTCTAGTTGGCAGTACCATCTTTTTCCTTGCCAATCAGCATCATTTGGCGGCAAAATTCGGCATCCTCGTCAAACGGAGTCGCAACTCCATGGCAAACAAACTTCTTCTGGTCAATGGCCCGAACCTGAACCTGCTGGGCACACGTGAACCGGAGGTGTACGGCTCGACGACGCTGGCCGATATCGAGCAGGCAGCCGCTGCCCAGGCAGCCGCCGCCGGCGCGAGCCTCGCCAGCTTCCAGAGCAACCATGAAGGCGCGCTGATCGACCGCATCCAGGCGGCCCGGTTGGAAGGCGTCGACGCCATCATCATCAACCCCGGCGGACTCACGCATACCAGCGTCGCGCTGCGCGATGCACTGGCCGGCGTCGCCATCCCGTTTGTCGAAGTACACATCTCCAACATCCATCGGCGCGAAAGCTTCCGACATCGCTCCTACCTGTCCGCAATCGCTGTCGGCGTGATCTGCGGACTGGGCGTCGACGGATACCAGGCGGCAGTCGAGTACGCGCTCAAAAAGCTGTAATTTTCATTATCTCGCTGCAAACCCACTTATAATTGTGGCGATTCCGATTGTAATAAATACACAAATCTGAGGAATTTCATATGGATCTAAGAAAACTGAAGACGCTGATCGACCTCGTCGCCGAATCAGACATCGCCGAGCTGGAAGTCACCGAAGGCGAAAGCAAAGTCCGTATCGTCAAATCCTCGGGCGCCCCGCAAAACCAGGTCGTGATGATGCAGCCGCAATCGCTGCCGCAAACCGTGACCGCTCCCGCTGCCGCGCCTGTCGCCGCGCCCGCCGGCGCACCGGCCGCGCCCGCCGCGCCTGCCGAACCGGAAGGCCACATCGTCAAGTCGCCGATGGTCGGCACCTTCTACCGTTCTTCCGCTCCGGGCAATCCCCCGTTCGTCGACGTCGGTTCGACCGTGAAGGAAGGCGACACCCTGTGCATCATCGAAGCGATGAAGCTGCTCAATGAAATCGACGCCGACGCATCCGGCGTAATCAAGCAGATCCTGGTGGAGAACGGCCAGCCGGTGGAATTCGGCCAGCCGCTGTTTGTGATCGGTTAAGCACCGCGCGGCATATATATAGATGCCGCCCCTCCTGCCCCCCCTTAACGTGACACAGGCATCACTGATCATCCACCATGTTTGAAAAAATCCTTATCGCAAATCGCGGCGGCCAGCCGCACGGCGGCGCAGCAGCGCAGCTAAATCGCGCAGCTGCCGCAGGCAGCAGCAATTTCGCCGCGGAGCCCGCCCATGTTTGAGAAGATATTGATCGCCAACCGCGGCGAAATTGCATTACGCATTCAGCGCGCCTGCCGTGAAATGGGCATCAAGACGGTCGTCGTCCATTCCGAAGCCGACCGCGACGCCAAGTACGTGAAGCTGGCCGACGAATCGGTCTGCATCGGCCCGGCGCCGTCCGCGCAAAGCTACCTCAACATGCCCGCAATCATCAGCGCGGCGGAAGTGACCGACGCCGAGGCGATCCACCCCGGCTACGGCTTCCTGTCGGAGAACGCTGACTTCGCCGAGCGCGTGGAGAAGTCCGGCTTCGTCTTCATCGGCCCGCGTCCGGAGTCGATCCGAATGATGGGCGACAAGGTATCGGCCAAGCAGGCGATGATCAAGGCCGGCGTGCCCTGCGTGCCCGGCTCGGACGGGGCGCTGCCGGAAGACCCGAAGGAAATCATCCGCATCGCGCGCAAGATCGGCTACCCGGTCATCATCAAGGCCGCCGGCGGCGGCGGCGGACGCGGCATGCGCGTGGTGCACACCGAAGCGGCGCTGCTGAACGCGGTCACGATGACCAAGTCGGAAGCCGGCGCGGCCTTCGGCAATCCGGAAGTCTATATGGAGAAGTACCTGGAGAATCCGCGTCACGTGGAGATCCAGGTGCTGGCCGACGAATTCAAGAATGCCGTCTGGCTCGGCGAGCGCGATTGCTCCATGCAGCGCCGCCACCAGAAGGTGATCGAGGAAGCACCGGCGCCCGGCATTCCCCGCAAGCTGATCGAGCGTATCGGCGACCGCTGCGCCGAAGCCTGCCGCAAGATCGGCTACCGCGGCGCGGGCACCTTTGAATTCCTGTACGAGAACGGCGAGTTCTACTTCATCGAGATGAACACCCGTATCCAGGTGGAACACCCGGTCACCGAAATGATCACGGGCGTCGACCTGGTGCAGGAGCAGATCCGCGTCGCCGCCGGGGAGAAGCTGCGCTTCCGCCAGCGCGACATCGAATTGTCCGGTCATGCAATCGAGTGCCGCATCAACGCGGAAGACCCGTTCAAGTTTACGCCCTCGCCGGGCCGCATCATCGCCTGGCACGCGCCCGGCGGCCCCGGCATCCGCGTCGATTCGCATGCCTACGCCGGCTACTTCGTGCCGCCGACCTACGACTCCATGGTCGGCAAGGTGATCTCGTACGGCGCCACCCGCGAGCAGGCGATCCGCCGGATGCAGATCGCGCTGTCGGAAATGGTGGTCGAAGGCATCCTGACCAACATCCCGCTGCACCGCGACCTGATGGTGGATGCGCGCTTCATCGAGGGCGGCACCAACATCCACTACCTGGAACAGAAACTCGCCGACCGGGCGAAGTAACGAGGCATAGTCATGAGCTGGACCGAAATCGTCATCGAAGTCGCGCGCGACCACGCGGAGACACTCTCCGACGCACTGATGGAAGCCGGGGCGCTGTCGGTTTCGGTCGAGGACGCGGACGAAGGCACGGAAGCCGAACGTCCGCTGTTCGGCGAACCGGGGATGGAACCTGCCGAAGCGGCCTGGGAACACAGCCGGGTCGTCGCACTGGCCGATGAAGCCGCGGACCACGCGGCGATCGTCGCCGAGGCCGCCGCGGCCTGCGGTATTCCCTCCCCTGCATACACGCTGCGCAGCGTGGCCGAGCAGGACTGGGTGCGACTGACGCAGTCCCAGTTCGAACCGATCCACATCGGCTGCAATATCTGGGTGGTGCCGAGCTGGCACGACGCGCCGGATCCGAACGGCCTGATTCTGGAACTCGATCCCGGCCTCGCGTTCGGCACCGGCAGCCATCCGACCACCCGGCTGTGCATGGAATGGCTGGAAGCCAACCCGCCGCACAACCAGTCGGTGCTCGACTATGGCTGCGGCTCCGGCATCCTGGCGATGGTGGCCAGGAAGCTCGGCGCGACGCCGGTAGTCGGTGTCGACATCGATCCGCAGGCGATCGAGTCGGCTCGCTACAACAGCGAACGCAACCACTGCGAAATCGACTATTATTTGCCGGAAGCATTCTCCCAGCACGCGCAGCAGAAAACCTTCGACGTCGTGGTCGCCAACATTCTCTCCAGCCCGCTGAAACTGATGGCGCCGATGCTGTCCTCGCGCGTTGCCCCGGGCGGCCGTCTGGTCCTGTCCGGCATCCTCGAACGCCAGGCCGACGAAGTCGCAGCGGCTTACGCGCCCTTCATCAAGATGTCGGTGTGGGCCGCCCACGAAGGCTGGGTGGCGCTGTCCGGCCGGGTGCCCGACGCGCAATAAGCCGATGGCACTCGCAACCCAATGTCCTCATTGCCATACGACATTCCGGGTCGCGCATGACCAGCTGAAGCTGCGCGCCGGGCTGGTGCGCTGCGGCGCCTGCAAGCAGATCTTCAACGGCATCGAAAACCTGCTCAAGCCGGAAGCGCTGGAGCAGGTGCCGGGGACGGCCCGCGCACCGCAACCCGCCATGCAGGAAAGCCCTGCGAAACCGGAGACGCCGACGCCCGCGGACAGCGTCACGCTCCCGCATATCGATTTCCATATCGACATCCCCGACGATCTGCACGATGCACCGCCGCCCGCCGCAGCCCCGGCTGTGACAACCGCCGCGCCCGTGCCGGAAGATGCGGCTCCGCTCGCCGATAACAAGCCGGCTCCGGAACCCGTCCGGCAGAAAGACGATCCGCTGCTGCGCATGACGCTCATGGATTTCGCGGACGGACGGCGTGAGCCGGTGGACGGCAACCGCGCACCCGGCGCTGCCGTGGAAGAGACCGATGATTCAATCGGACAGGCGATCGACGACCTCGAAAGCAAGCCGTGGCGCCGGGAGCAGGATGCCTCGGAACTTGCCGACGGCGATGCGCTGGACCGCGCCGAGGCTGCCGAATACGAAGAACCCAGCTTCGTGAAGAAGGGCCGGCGCCGCCAGCGCGTCGGGCGCGTGCTGCGCATCATGATGGCTGCGGGGTCGGTGGTCCTGCTGTTTGCGCTGCTGGCGCAGGCCGCCTACGTGTTTCGCGACCAGATCGCTGCCTGGTATCCGGACACGAAGCCCGCGCTCGCCGCCGCCTGCGCCCGGCTCGGCTGCCAGGTCGGCCTGCCGGCGCAGATCGACGCGGTATCGATCGAGTCGAGCGAGCTGCAAACGGTCGCTGCCGATTCAAGCACCTTCGCGCTGGCCGTCCTGCTGCGCAACCACGGGGCGACGGAACAGGCATGGCCCGCGATCGAACTGACGCTCAACGACAGCGCCGAAAAGCCATTGGCGCGCCGCGTGTTCCTGCCGCGCGAATACCTGCCCGCGCCTGACGCCAAACCAGGGTTCCCGGCCGGTTCGGAGCAGCCGGTGAAGCTGTTCTTTGAACTGGCGCAACTCAAGGCATCGGGATACAGGGTCTATCTGTTCTATCCGTAATACACTTCGGCATCGCCCGGTGGCTGCGGCAGCGCACCGGTTCCTCTTCCTTTATTTGAACTGGCAGGCATCCATGACATCCTTAATCTGCGGCTCGCTCGCTTATGACTCCATCATGCAGTTCGGCGGGCGCTTTTCCGAAGCATTGCTGGCTGACCAGCTGCACAAGATCAACGTCGCCTTCCTCGTGCCGGAAATGCGGCGCGAGTTCGGCGGCTGCGCCGGCAATATCGCCTACAACCTGAAGCTGCTGAATGGCGATCCGCTGATCATGGCGACCATCGGCAACGACGGCGGCTCCTATCTCGAGCGGCTGGACCGGCTGCAGATCACGCGCCGCTGCGTGCGCACCATCGACACCTCCTACACTGCGCAAGCCTTCATTACGACCGACGTGAACGGCAACCAGATCACCGCCTTCCATCCGGGCGCGATGACCTTCTCGCACGAGAACAAGGTCGCCGACGCCGGTCCCGTGAAGCTGGCGATCGTCGCGCCCGACGGACGCGACGGCATGCTCCAGCATGCGGTGGATTGCGTGGACCTCGACATCCCCTTCATCTTCGACCCGGGCCAGGGCCTGCCGATGTTCAACGGCAGCGAGCTGGTGCATTTCATTGAACTGGCTACCTACGTCGCGGTCAATGATTATGAAGCGGAACTGTTGACCGGCCGCACCGAATTGTCGCTCGATCAGGTCGCCAGGCGCGTATCGGCATTGATCGTCACGCGCGGCGACAAGGGCGCCGAGATCTTCGCAAACGGCCAGCGTTACGAGATCCCCTGCGTGACCGCGGAGGCGGTGGTCGATCCGACCGGATGCGGCGATGCCTTCCGTGCCGGCCTGATGTACGGGATCACACAGGGCATGGACTGGGAAACCACCGGCCGTCTCGCCAGCCTGATGGGCTCGATCAAGATCGCGCAGCAGGGCGGGCAGAACCATGCGCCGAGCCGGCAGGAGATCGAGGACCGCTTCCACAAAGCCTTCGGATACCGATTCTGATTCAGACGACTGGGAAAGCATGCGCTCACGTTCACCGTTGTCAGCCACCTTGCTGGGTGCGGCCCTGCTGGCCGGCTGCGCGTCCGGCCGGCCGCCGGAGACCGTGATGTCGACCCAGGGCAGCACGCTGGTGCAAACCGCGCGCGTGACCAATGTGCGCGACGTGACGGTGCACGGCGGCCGCGCGTCGGGCGTGGGATCGATGGTCGGCGCCATCCTCGGCGGTGTCGCCGGCAGCCGGATCGGCAGCGGCACCGGAAGTGCGGTAGCCGGAGTCGGCGGCGCTGTCGCCGGCAGCATGGCGGGACAACGGCTCGAAGAGTCAAACAAGAGCAGCGCGTCGACGGAACTGACAGTGCAGTTCGACAACGGTGAAGTGCGCAATTTCCGGGTCGACGCGGGCGAATCCTATCGCATCGGCGACCGGGTCACGATCACCACTGCGAACGGCATATCGAAGGTCACGCGGCAGTAGACTCTTTTTGACAGCATGGATGAAGGGAGCGCCTCGTTTCTGCTCGGAACGGGGCGTTTTTCATGGCGCGGCGGGAAGCAGCGCCTGTGCGGCGCGCTCGACGCTAATCGCCGCGCTGACTTCGATGATCTTGCGTTTATTGGTGTGGCCGTGGGTGATGGCCACGGCGCTCCTTGGCACATCCAGCATGGCGGCGAGGAAGCGGACCAGGGCTTCGTTTGCCCGGCCCTCGATCGGCTGCGCCTGCAGCTTGATCTTCAATGCATCCTCCAGCACGCCGATGACTTCGCTTTTCTTGGCGTTCGGCGTGATCTGGACGCTGATCCGGACCCCGCCTTTTACCGGCGTACACCAGTCGCGGCTCATGCAAGCGACATCACCAGCTCGGTCACCAGCATCAGGCCGATGCGCAGCACGATGAACAGCACCAGCGGCGAGAGATCGATGTTGCCGATCAAGGGCAGGACCCGGCGGATCGGATTCAGCAGCGGCTCGTTCAGTGCGCGGATGAAGGGCGCCAGCGGCGCATGCGGGTTGACCCAGCTGAAGATCACTTCGATGAGAAGCAGTCCCATGAAGCCGTAGAACACCCACTCGAAGAAGCGCAGCAGCGACAGCAGCAGAAGGTATTGCGGCGCGAAGCGCGACATCACCGCGAGATCGATCGCCACCGCGATCACGATCACGAGGCACGCGGCAATCAGGCTTGCCCAGTCGTAACCGCCGACTCCCGGCAGCAGCCGGCGCAGCGGGCGCACCAGCCAGTCAGTGAGCTGGAACGTGAACTGTCCAAGCGAAGTGGGCGGACGCACACGCACCACCTGCATCCAGAAACGCAGCAGCAGCACGCCGCCCAGCACCGCGGCGACGGTATCGACAATCAACGTAAGTATGCTGTTGAGCACTATCCGATCTCCAGAAATAAAAAGCCCGTCGTGCGGCATGGCGCCGCACCACGGGCATTTTGCCTGAACTTAATCAGGCATCCAAGCAAGCTCGGCGATTACGGACGAGTGCCGGTCGGGAACGGCCAGGCCGCTGCCGGGTTCAACACGGTCTTCACAGCCGGGGCTGCAGCGGCGGCGGGCTTGGCTGCCGGCTTGGCTGCTGCCTTCTTCGGAGCTGCTGCCTTCTTCGGAGCTGCTGCCTTCTTCGGAGCTGCAGCTTTCTTGGGAGCGGCGGCTTTCTTCGCAGCCGGCTTGGCTGCTGCCTTCTTGGCTACCGGCTTCTTGGCTGCTGCTGCCTTCTTCGGCGCTGCTGCCTTCTTGGCTGCCGGCTTCTTGGCTGCTGCCGCCTTCTTCGGGGCTGCTGCCTTCTTCGGCGCTGCTGCCTTCTTGGCTACCGGCTTCTTGGCGGCCACTGCCTTCTTCGGCGCTGCTGCCTTCTTGGCTACCGGCTTCTTGGCTGCTGCTGCCTTCTTCGGCGCTGCCGCCTTCTTGGCTACCGGCTTCTTGGCTGCTGCTGCCTTCTTCGGCGCTGCCGCCTTCTTGGCTACCGGCTTCTTGGCTGCTGCTGCCGCCTTCTTCGGAGCTGCTGCCTTCTTCGCCGCCGGCTTCTTGGCGGCCGCTGCCTTCTTGGCGGCGGGTTTCTTAGCTGTTGCCATTTGTTTCTCCTTCACGTGATGAGAAAGTTCAAACTACGAGGTTGGAAACCCGCATGGTCATCGCGATGGCCACGCGGATTATTCATCGGCACAAGCAACCTCTGCTTGCACTAATGAATTCGGCACCAGCTGAACTGCTGCATCACCTCATACATGCAGCACTTCAGCCTCATTCGGTTGCGTCTCTCTTCTTCGGGTCACCGCCGCGCGTCGGCAGTGACGGAGATCCTGACCGCGCGCTCAAGAGGCGCCGCGGTCGCCGCAGCCAAAAAAAACGCCGGCAGCAAAACCGGCGTGGGAATACTCTTTCTGAAAAACCAACAGATTTTTCAAAGAAAAAGCCGCCTTGCCCGACAGTGTCGTGCTCAGCGGCTGAATCACAGAAGATCGAGTCGTTCGTCTACTGTCCATCAAGTTAGGGTGTAGCCTCTCGGTGTTGCAGTCTCTTTCCGGCTACCGGTGTCGAGTCGACTGCTGTCTCTCCATCCGTTGCACAAGTCCGAAGCGCGGTCTGTTCTTGTTCATTCCCAGCTCAGTGCTCCACCGGTCTGGTATTCGATCACTCGCGTTTCGAAGAAGTTGCGTTCCTTCTTCAGATCGATCATCTCGCTCATCCATGGGAAGGGATTCTCTTCCTGCGGGAACATCGGATCGAGACCGATCTGCTGTGCGCGGCGATTCGCGATGAATCGCAAGTACCCTTTGAACATCGGCGCATTCAAACCGAGTACTCCACGCGGCATTGTATCCTCTGCGTAGCGATATTCCAACTCCACCGCACGTAAAAACAACGCTTTGATCTCGTCGCGGAAGTCGGCAGTCCACAGATGCGGGTTCTCGAGCTTGATGGTGTTGATGAGATCGATTCCGAAATTGCAGTGCATGGACTCGTCGCGCAGGATGTACTGGTACTGCTCTGCCGCTCCCATCATCTTGTTCTGGCGACCGAGCGCGAGGATCTGCGTGAAGCCGACATAGAAGAACAAACCTTCCATCAGGCATGCAAACACGATGAGCGACCGCAGCAGTGTCTGGTCCGCCTCGACGGTACCGGTCTTGAACTGCGGGTTGGTCAGCACATCGATGAACGGGATCAGGAATTCATCCTTGTCGCGGATCGACGCCACCTCGTGATACGCGTTGAAGATCTCTCCCTCGTCCAGGCCGAGCGACTCGACGATGTACTGGTACGCGTGCGTGTGGATTGCCTCTTCGAACGCCTGGCGCAGCAGGTACTGGCGGCACTCGGGGGCGGTGATGTGGCGGTAGGTGCCGAGCACGATGTTGTTGGCTGCGAGCGAATCCGCGGTCACGAAGAAGCCGAGGTTGCGCTTGATGATGCGGCGCTCGTCCTCGGTCAGGCCGTTCGGGTTCTTCCACAGCTCGATGTCGCGCTGCATGTTGATTTCCTGCGGCATCCAGTGGTTCGCGCAGCCGGCCAGGTACTTGTCCCAGGCCCATTTGTATTTGAACGGAACCAGCTGGTTGACATCGGTCTGGCCATTGATGATGCGCTTGTCCGCGGCATTGACCCGGCGCGTCTCGTCGCCCGATGCGGATTGCGGCGGGGTCACCAGCGCCGGATCGAGCGCGACGTCGGCGGACTGCAGCGGGCGCGGCGCGGACGGCATCACGGGAGAGAGCGCGGGTTGCGGCGCGCGGGCAGGTTGTGCAGCGGGGCTTGCTTCGTCATCCCAACTTAGCATGGCAGATCTTCCTTACAGGTATTGTAGTTTTGGTTGCGTGGTGTTCAAGTGAACGTCCGGCTTACTGGCAGGCTTCGCACTCGTCGAAGCCGGGATCCCCCGGGCGCAGCATGCATGCCGGGCCGGCGAGGTCTTCCGCCGCCGGCGTCGCGCCCGTCGCGACGGTGACGCTGCCAAGGCTGCCCGTGGCCGACACCGCGTTCAGCGCGCCGGCCTTGGTGGTCGACTTCTCCGCATGGGTGGCGCCGATGGTGCGCAGGTAGTAGGTGGTCTTCAGTCCGCGCAGCCAGGCGAGCTTGTAGGTCTCGTCGAGCTTCTTGCCGGACGCGCCCGCCATATAAATATTGAGCGATTGCGCCTGGTCAATCCACTTCTGGCGGCGAGACGCCGCTTCGACCAGCCACTTCGGATCGACTTCGAACGCGGTGGCGTAAATGTCGCGCAGGTCTTGCGGGATGCGGTCGATCTTGGCCAGGCTGCCGTCGAAGTACTTCAGGTCGGCAACCATCACTTCGTCCCACAGGCCGCGCGCCTTCAGGTCGCGCACCAGGTTCTCGTTGATCTCGGTAAACTCGCCCGACAGGTTCGACTTCACGTACAGGTTCTGGTACGTCGGCTCGATGCAGGCGGACACATCGATGATGTTGGAGATGGTCGCGGTCGGCGCGATCGCCACGCAGTTCGAATTGCGCATGCCATGGGTCTTGATGCGGTCGCGCAGGGCTGCCCAATCCATGGTTTCCGAGCTGTCGACTTCCAGGTAGCCGCCGCGCTCCTCGGCCAGCAGCTTCAGGGAATCCTGCGGCAGGATGCCGCGGTCCCACAACGAACCGCGGTAGGAGCTGTAGCGGCCGCGTTCTTCCGCCAGCTCGGTCGAGGCCCAGTAGGCGAAATAGCAGACGGCTTCCATCGAGCGGTCGGCGAATTCCACCGCCTCCATCGATGCATACGGCACGCGCATCATGTGCAGGCAGTCCTGGAAACCCATGATGCCCAGACCGACCGGGCGGTGCCGCAAGTTGGAGTCGCGCGCCTTCTTGACCGCGTAATAGTTGATGTCGATCACGTTATCCAGCATGCGCATCGCAGTGCGGATGGTCTTCTGCAGCTTGGCGTGATCGAGCTTGCCGTCCTTCATGTGGGCCGGCAGGTTGACCGAGCCGAGGTTGCAAACCGCGATTTCGGAATCGTTGGTGTTGAGCGTGATCTCGGTGCACAGGTTGGAGCTGTGGACCACGCCCACGTGCTGCTGCGGCGAACGGATGTTGCACGGGTCCTTGAAGGTGATCCAGGGATGACCGGTCTCGAACAGCATGGACAGCATCTTGCGCCACAGGTCGATTGCCTGCACCTTCTTATATAGTTTCAGCTCGCCGCGGGCGGCCCTGGCTTCGTAGCCGGTGTAGGCTTCCTCGAAGGCGCGGCCGTACTTGTCATGCAGGTCCGGCACATCCGACGGCGAGAACAACGTCCACTCGCCCTTTTCCATCACGCGCTTCATGAACAGGTCGGGTATCCAGTTCGCGGTGTTCATGTCGTGCGTGCGGCGGCGGTCGTCGCCGGTGTTCTTGCGCAGGTCGAGGAATTCCTCGATGTCCATGTGCCAGGTTTCCAGGTAGGCACAAACAGCGCCCTTGCGCTTGCCCCCCTGGTTGACCGCAACCGCGGTGTCGTTCACGACTTTCAGGAACGGGACCACGCCCTGCGACTTGCCGTTGGTGCCCTTGATATGGGCGCCCAGTGCGCGCACCGGGGTCCAGTCGTTACCCAGGCCGCCGGCGAACTTGGCCAGCAGCGCATTTTCCTTGATCGCCTCGTAAATGCCCTCCAGGTCATCCGATACCGTGGTCAGATAGCAAGAGGACAGCTGCGAGCGCAGCGTGCCGGAATTGAACAGCGTCGGCGTCGAGCTCATGAAGTCGAACGACGACAGCAGGTTGTAGAACTCGATGGTGCGCGCCTCGCGGTCGATCTCGTTGAGCGCCAGGCCCATCGCGACCCGCATGTAGAAGGCTTGCGGCATTTCGATCCGGGTGCCCTGGATGTGCAGGAAGTAGCGGTCGTACAGGGTCTGCAGGCCGAGGTAGCCGAACTGCAGGTCGCGTTCCGGCTTGATCGCTTCGGCCAGCTTCTGCAGGTCGTACTGCGCCAGCTTCGGGTCGAGCAGTTCGGCCTCGATGCCCTTCTTGATGAATTTCGGGAAGTATTCGATATAGTGCTGCTGCGCATCGGCCTGCGCCACTTCCTGGCCGAACACTTCCTTGCGGATGGTGTGCATCAAGAGGCGGGCGGTGACCTTGCTGTAGGCCGGGTCCTTTTCCATCAGCGCGCGCGCGGCCAGGATGGCCGACTTGTGCAGCTCCTCGACCGGCACGCCGTCGTACAGGTTCTTGATGGTTTCAGCCAGGATGGCCTCGGCGTCGACATGCTTCTCCAGTCCGACGCAGGCGGCGGTGATCAGGCTGCGCACCTGATCGAGGTCGAGCGGGCGACTCTGGCCGTTCTCGGTGACATGCAGCTGCGGCGCGTCGACGCCCTTGGCCGCCTGCTGCTGCGCGCGCTCTTCCATGCGCTTGGCGCGGTACAGCACGTAGGCGCGCGCGACGTCATGCTCGCCCGAGCGCATCAGCGCCAGTTCCACCTGGTCCTGCACATCCTCGATATGGAAGGTGCCGCCGGCCGGCTGGCGGCGCACCAGTGCGGCAACCACGCCGGCGGTCAACTGCTCGACCAGTTCGCGCACCCGGGCTGATGCCGCGCCCTGGCCGCCGTTTACAGCAAGGAAGGCCTTGGTCATCGCGATCGAAATCTTCGACGGCTCGAACCCGACCACGGCGCCATTGCGGCGGATGATCTTGTAGTCGCCGAGGCTCACCGAAAGGCCGGCGGGCGCGGCAGCCGAGGTGCCAGCCGGGGTGGAGATCAGCCCGAGTTCGACGGGGGACTTGTTGGAAACTTCCTGGGTAGTGGTGTGCATCTAGCCTCCTTCGCTGTAATGCCCGCAGCCGTGCAGCTGCTTGTTGTTTATTAATTAGAATGCCCGGCCCGACCGGGGTTCACGTTCACGCCGTCGCGCTTGCGACATGTTGAACGGACTTTCGGCCTGCGGCGTGTCGCCCGAGGGGAGAGCTGCTCACCGCCCGTCCACACTCAAGCTCTTTGCTGAGGAACAACCTGAACAGCCCAAAAAAAGGAAATCGCGACCCACTATATCTAGTGGTTCACGCCGCGATTGGTACTAATTCTAGTGCCAGGTTTATGAGGATGCAATATGTTTTTTACTTGATCTGAAATAATTTTTTGCCACACAAACCGGTTGACTTTTTCAGCCGGTCATGAAGGAAATTTCAGATCAACGAGAGAGCGGGCAAGCTGTCCGTTTTGCATCAAGGACTTGCGATAGGCTTCCCAATCGAAGAAGGGACCGGGATCGGTCTTGCGTCCGGGTGCGATATGTTCATGCCCCGCAACATCGGTGAGCGGATAGCGCTGCGCGAGCGCCTGCGTCAATTCGGCCAGCGCCGCGTACTGGCAGGGGTCGAAGGGTTCGAAGTCGGTGCCCTCAAGCTCGATCCCGATCGAGAAGTCGTTGCATCGCTCGCGCCCGCAGAACGTGGAGGCGCCTGCATGCCAGGCGCGGTCGTTGGCGGAGACGAACTGGATCACCGTGCCGTCGCGCCGGATCAGGAAGTGCGCCGAGACGCGCAGCGTGCGCAACTGGTCGAAATAGGGATGGGCGTCGCAATCGAGGCGGTTGCAGAACAGGTCCTCGATTTCCGTGCCGCCGAAGCGGCCTGGCGGCAGGCTGATGTTATGGATCACAAGCAGCCGGATCTCGGTGTCCGGGGCGCGGGTGTCGAAGTTTGGCGACGGTGAACGCGCGGCGCCGTCAGCCCAGCCGTCGTCGCCGATCCGGTATCGGTTCATGTATCGGGCTCGTGGATATCCAGCCGCTGCATGCGGTAGCGCAGCTGACGGAAGCTGATGCCGAGCAGTTCCGCCGCCTGGGTACGGTTGAAATGGGTCTTCGACAGTGCGCGCCGGATGATTTCGCGCTCGACATTGTCGAGATAATCCGGCAGCGAACCCGGCAAGTCGTCATCCGGGCGCTGGGGTACGGCAAGCGCGTGATCCGTTGCCGGCACGGGAGCCGGTACACCCGCGCGTTCCGCAACCGGTTCCAGTGCAGTTGCGGTCGCAGGTGCGGGTGCAGGCGCTGCGTCGGCGGCGGCGCCGGGCGGGGGCATGTGCGCGCCCTTGAGGGCGAGATCGCCGACCGCGATCTCGCCGTCGTTGGCAAACGCGAGGGCACGCTCCAGGATGTTTTCCAGCTCGCGCACATTGCCCGGGAAGGCATATGCACGCAGCGCGTCCAGCGCCTGCGCGGACAGCACCGTCTTGCCGCCGGGCGCGGACATCCGCTCGAGCAGCACATCTGCAAGCAGGCCGATGTCTTCCAGCCGCTCGCGCAACGGCGGCAGGCGCAGCTCGATCACGTTCAGCCGGTAATAGAGATCCTGCCGGAAGCGTCCCTTCTCCACACATTCGGCCAGGTTCTGATGGGTGGCACTGATGATGCGGACATCGACCGGTTCTTCCACCGTTGCGCCAACCTTGCGCACCCGGCGCTCCTGGATCGCGCGCAGCAGCTTGACCTGCATCTGCAGGGGCAGGTCGGCCACTTCGTCGAGCATCAGCGTACCGCCGTTGGCGGCCTGGAAGAAACCGTCGCGGTCCTCGTTGGCGCCGGTAAACGCGCCCTTGCGGTAACCGAAGAATTCCGCTTCCATCAGCGCTTCCGGGATCGCGCCGCAGTTGACCGCGATGAAAGGCTTGTCGGCGCGCGCGCTGTGCGCATGGATGTCGCGCGCGGCGAGCTCCTTGCCACTGCCCGACTCGCCGGTGATGGCCACCGGTGCCATGCTGCGCGCCAGCCGTACGATCTGCGCGCGCAGTTCCTGCATGACGGCCGACTCGCCGATCAGGCAAGAGCTGGCCGCCGCGCCATCGCCCGCCACCTGCCCCGGGCCAGCCGGCGACTTGTGCATGCGCAACGCCGACTGCACCAGCAGCCGCAGCTGGTCCAGGCCGACCGGCTTGGACAGGTAATCGAAGGCGCCTGCCTTGAGCGCCGCCACCGCGTTCTCGGCACTGCCGAAAGCGGTGATCACCGCGATCGGCGTGTTCCGGTGCGCGGCCGCGACCTCGCGCACCAATTCGATGCCCATTCCGTCCGGCAGCCGCATGTCGGTCAACACCAGCGCGTAGTCGGTGCGCGCCAGGTGGCCGCGGGCAGCGGCCATGGATTCGGCGCAGTCGACGTCGAGTCCCATCTTGACGAGGGTAATCTCGAGCAACTCGCGCAAATCGGCCTCATCGTCGACGACCAGGATTCGAGGTGCAGTCATGGCAGCGGTTCAGCTCTTTCGGTATGTTGTGGTGGATTCGTCATTGCGTCAGGCGAGCGCGGCGAAGGTGACCACGAACCTGCCGCTCGGTTCATCCATGCCCTCGCTCGACATGCCCATCCGGTATTCGTAATCGAGCATGGCACCGTTATTCAAGCACAATTCGCGCGCCAGGTAGAGCCCCAAGCCGGTGCCCTTGCTGGACGTGGTGTAGAAAGGCTCGAACAGGTGCGCCCGCACTTCCGGCGTAATTGCCGGACCGTCATCCTGCACGTGGAGTTCCAGGCGCTCAGCCTGGGGCGCGAATGCGTGCAGGCGGACGCTGCCGTCCCGTCCGCTGGCATACCTCACCGCATTGGACAGCAGGTTCACCACCACCTCGTGCAGGTGCACGGGATCGAAACGCACCCGGTGGGAAGCCATGTCACCGATCTCGATCACACCTTCACGCAGGCCATGGCTTTCCCGGAACTCCTCGACCAGGTTCGTCAGGAAGGCGCCGAGCGGTAGCGGCTCATTATTCGCATGCGCCTTGCGCGACAGCTTCAGGATATCTTCGATCATCTGGTTCAGCCGCACGACGTTATCGCCGACAATCTTCAGCAGCCTGCCCTGGGTCGGGTCGGTGATGTCTTCCTTCAGCAGTGATGCCGCATGCGATATCGCCGACAGCGGGTTGCGCACTTCATGCGCGATGCTGGCGGTCAGGCGGCCCATCGAGGCCAGCTTCAGCTGCTGCGCCCGGTTTTCGATTTCCGTCACGTCCTGCAGGAAGATCACCGTCCTGTCCTCCGCCGGGTTGGCGGTTTCCACCCGCGCGAACCGCAGCTTCAGATGGGCAACCCGTTCCCACCGCCGGTCGCGGCCGGCCATGCCGGTAATGACGGGAGCAACCTCATCCCCACGCTTTATACGGACGAAGGACGAGGAGTCCGGCATGGCGGCGCCGCCATCGAGATGCGCAAGCCACGCAAGAAACGCATCGGCGATCGGCCGCAGGAACGGCGTGTCGATCAGCTTGAAGTGCGGTTGATCATAAACAATCTGAAGCCCGAGCATGCGTTCCACCGCGGGATTGCCGGCGAACACCTCGGTATCGCGTCCTACCACCAGGATCCCGTCGCCCATGTCGGCGATCACCAGCCGGTTGATTGCTTCCTGCAGCTTCAGGTCGCGCCCGCGCTGGGCGGCAAGGTTCTCCTGCTTGATCAGCTTCGCCGCAAGCCGGTTGACCACGAAGATCGCGATGAAGAACGCCGCGCCATAGAGCCCGACCCGCGACGGCGACGCTTCGGTCGTCGAATACAGCAACTGATAGCCGCTTTCCGACAGCATGACCAGCGTGACGACGGAAACGAAGAACAACGCCAGCACCAGCGGCGCCAGGATGGCCGCGCCCGCCAGCGGAAACAGGTACAGGATCGCCAGTCCGCTGCGCGCGCCGCCGCTGGCGACGTAGAGCATGGAGATGGCGGCGATATCGACCAGCAGCTGGAGCAGCAGCTGCGACATGAATTGGCGGCGCCAGTAGACCGACAGCAATGCAAACCCGATCGCGATCATGCCGTAGACCACAAAGACATCCCAGTTACTGGCCAGCTTCGCGCCCGCGCCATCCTGCACCGCGTCGACGCCGAGATAGACCAGCAGCACGATTGCGATCACGATGCGCGTGACGCAGAAGGTCTGCAGCGTGCGCCAGAAGGTTTCGCGGGTTTCCCTGAGACGCGGCGCCATCAACGCCCCCCGGTTCGGGCAGCGCCCTGCATCGCGGCCGGGAATGCAATCCGCGAGGATGGCTTCATGCCTGGGGATGGCTGGAGGAATGCAAGCGCCGATGCTCCTCGCTGCAGAAGGAAACGCCGGAGAAGGGAACCGACTCGGAAGCCGGCACGTAGGTGCCGCAATGCGCGCAGCACACCATCCGCTCGGCCACGACCGGTGCTTCCGGTCTGGCGGATTTGCGCGCCTGCTGCCGCACCGCCTTCTTCGCATGCATGATCCACAGGACGATGGCGAAGGCGATCAGCGCCCACAGCAGGTATTTCATGCGAGGCCCCGGTGCAGCACCACTTCCAGGACGAAACGGCTGCCCACATACGCCAGGAGCAAGGTGGCAAAACCGGTCAGCGTGAAACGCAGCGCGGTCTTACCGCGCCAGCCGCGCCAGACCCGCCCGGTCAGCAACGCGCCGAACAGAATCCAGGACAGCATCGTGAAGACCGTCTTGTGGTCCCACTTGATCGGCGTGCCAAACAACTCTTCAGAAAAGACGATGCCGGACAGCACCGTCAGCGTCAGCAAGGCGAAGCCGAAGGCGATGAGCCGGAACAGCAGGCGTTCCATCGTCAGCAGCGCCGGCAGGCGGTCGATCGCCATCGCCAGCCATCCGCCTTGCGCGGCACCGGTATGCGCATGCAGGCGCGACTCCTGCACCGCCATCAGAACCGCGTGGAAGGCGGCGATGGTCAGCGTGCTGTAGGCAAGAATCGCGATCGCGACATGCCAGGGAAACAATGCCGTCCTGCCTTCCAGCGGCACCACGCTGCCCGGAAACAGGACCGGCAGGATCACCGCCAGCGCGGCGCAGGGTAGCACCAGCACGCGCAATCCGTCCAGCGACAGGTTGCGGTTCTCCAGCCAGTACGCACCGACCGATATCCACAGCGTGGCCGACAGCATGATCGCGAAGCCGATGCGCAGGGAGCCCGGTCCCGCCATGTCCGCCCACAAAGCACCGCCATGCAACAGCCAGGCAGCAGCCGTGCCGGCGGAAATCGGGACGCGCTGCTGCGACGGCAGGAAGGCGCAGAGCGCGTACAGCAAGGCCGCCAGAACGAAGAAATAAGTATGCATCGCGGGAACGGGTTATGAGCAGACTCCGAGTTTACACCATGTAGGGGGGCAACCGGCCCCGCCCGGAAGCCGGAAACGGCGGGCCGAGCAGGATTGTCATTCCGCCACCCGGCCAGTCGGAAGCTGGTACTTTTTCAACTTGTCATACAGTGTTTTCTTTGGCACGCCGAGCCTTTCCGCCGCCGCGGAAACATTCCCCTCGACCGCCGACAGCGCCTCCACGATCAGCATCCTTTCGTAGGCATCGACCCGCTGCGGCAGCGCGGCGGCGCCCTCTGGCTGCCCCTGCATCGCGGCCGGCGCGGGTTCGACCACCCCCAGCACCAGCCGGTCGGCGAAATTGCGCAGCTCGCGCACGTTGCCCGGCCACTCGCGTGCTTGCCATTCCGCCATCTGCGCGGTGCTCCATTGCGGCACCGGGCGCTGGTAGCGAACCGCGGCTCCTTGCACGAAGTGGGACAGCAGCAAGGGAATGTCCTCGCGCCGCTCGGCCAGGCGCGGCAGATCGATGCTGACCACGCCGATCCGGTAATACAAGTCTTCACGGAAGCCGCCCTGGGCGCTCAGCCGCAGCAGGTCGGCCTTGCTGGCGGCGACGATGCGGCAATCGACCTGTATCGGCTCATTGCCGCCCAGCCGCTCCAGCCTGCGCTCCTGCAACACGCGCAGCAGCTTGACCTGCAAGGCGAGAGGCATGCTTTCAATTTCATCAAGGAAAACGGTGCCCCCGTTGGCGTACTCCAGCTTGCCGATGCGGCGCTTCTGCGCGCTGGTAAAAGCGCCCGCCTCGTGACCGAAAATCTCGCTTTCGAACACGCTTTCCGGCAAGGCGCCGCAGTTGATTGCCACGAACGGCCCTTTGCGGCCGCTCGCCGCATGCAGATGCCGGGCAACGACTTCCTTGCCGGTGCCGGTCTGGCCGTTGATCAGCACGTCGGCGCCGGTCGGCCCCACCGCACGGATCATGCTGCGCAGTTTTTCGATCGCCGGCGACAGCCCGATCAGCGCCGGCATGTCGCCATGCGCAACCCAGGCGGCCTTGAGGCGTTCGTTTTCCAGCACCAGGCGGCGCTTTTCCTGTGCCCGCCTCACCGTGCCCACCAGGCGCTCCGCGGCAAACGGCTTCTCGATGAAATCATAGGCGCCGGCGCGCATCGCCTCGACCGCCATGCCGACGTCGCCGTGGCCGGTAATCACGATGACCGGCAGGGTCGGGTCCATTGCCGCCACCTGCGCCAGCAATTCCATCCCCGAGCGCCCCGGCAGGTGCACGTCAGTCACGACAACACCGGGAAACCCCGGCTGCAGCCATGCCTGCGCTTCCTCGGCGCTGCCGCAGGCGCGGACCTTGAATCCTCCCAGTTCCAGCGTCTGCGCCGTCGCCATGCGCACCGCCTGCTCGTCTTCGACAAGTATTGCTTCGTCCTCTGATTTATACATGGACAACCTGACCTCCCTCCGCTTGCGCCGGCTCGACGGGTGCCGGCCACCGGATCATGAATTCCGCCCCGCCGCCAGGGTGATTGCATGCCGTCAATTGGCCATTCATCGCCTGCACGATCGACGAGGAGATGGCCAGCCCCAGGCCCAGCCCCCGGCCGGCCGCCTTGGTGGTAAAGAACGGCTCGAACAGATGCTGCGCCACCTGTTCCGGGATTCCGGGTCCGCTGTCGCGAATGCGCACGACCGCATGCCCCCCCTCCCGGCAGAGGCTTACCGCGACCCGCTTCGGCTGCGCGTCCTCGACCGCGTCCAGTGCGTTGCGCAGCAGGTTGATCAGCACCTGCTCGGTACGTACCGAGTCGCCCAGCACAGAGACCGCGTCCCGGATATCGATATCAAGTTGCGCGCCCTGGCGCCGGAAGTCTCCCTCCAGCAGCATCGCCGAGGCGTGGATGGATTGCGCCAGGTCGACGCTGGAGACGGCTTCATGGCTCTTGCGCGCAAAGCCCTTGAGCTGGCCGATGATGGCGCCCATGCGTGCCGTGGCAGCACTGATGTGGGACAGGTTTTCGCCCGCCTTGTCCGTCTGCCCGCGCCCGAGGAAGGTCACTGCGTTGTCGGCGAAGGCGCGGATTGCCGCCAGCGGCTGGTTCAGCTCGTGGGTGACGCCGGCGGCCATCTGTCCCAGCATCGCCAGCTTGCCGGCCTGCACCAGTTCATTCTGAGTCGAACGCAGCAGCTGTTCGGTTTCCTTGAGCTTCGCGTATTTCGTTTCGAGACTGCGGTTTGCTGCCAGCAGTTCGTCGGTGCGCTGTGCGATCTTGCGGTCCAGTTCTTCCGCCGCCTGCTGCAGCGCCTTGCGCGACGCCGAACGCTCCTCGAGCCGCCGCCGCCTCTGGTAGGCCGCCCAGACGGAGATCGCAGCGACCGCCAGCACCAGCGCTGCCGCTCCGGCAGCCAGGGTGGCCGAGCGTGTGACCCGCGCCTGCGACGGAAACAGGAGCAGTTGCCACCCGAGCCGGCCGACCGGCTTGGTCACGTGTTCGCCGAAACCTGCGCGTTCAGGCTCCGGCAACATCCCAATGGGTGAGATGGTGCGGCGCGCATACTGAAGCGTGCCCGCCAGCTCGTGCTGCTCGCTCGCGGTCAGCGGCCGGGTGCTGTGGTAGCGCCAGGCCGGCCGGTTGCTGAGGAAAACCACGCCGTTGCGGTCAGCAAGCGCGATCGGCTCTTCGCTGCTGCGCCAGGCCTGCTCGAATTCCGCCAGGCTGATCTTGACGGCCATGACCCCGATCGGCCGCGCGCCTTCCCGCGGGGCGCCACGGGTATAGACAGGCTGCGCGATGAAGTAACCCGGCTCGCTGGTGGCGCTGCCGATACCGTAGAACCGGCCGGCCTTGCCGCCGAGCGCGTCGCGGAAATAGGGCCGAAAGCCGAAATTCTTGCCGACGAAGCTGAGCGCGTCGTCGAAATTGCTCGATGCGAGCGTATTTCCATCGCGGTCCATCAGGTAGATGGCGCTCACCTTCGATTGCCGCTGGATGGACTGCAGCGTCCGGTTCACCCCGGCCCGAAGCGCCTGATCGGCGGGATTTTCCAGCAATCCGGAAATGTCGGTCTGGAAGCCCAGCGCGAACGGCAGCGTCTCGAACTTCTCCAGCACCGACTCCAGGTCGAGCGCGATGATCTGCAACTGGCGGTCGCCAGCGGCATGGATGTCATTGCGCGCCCTGCCGGCGGCAACCAGATAGACCGTATAGACGACCGCCACCGCCAGCGCGATCGCCAGTACGACTAGGCCGTTTTGTCTCCTCGATCTCATTCCGTCTTCATTGCACAGGTGGTGCAATCCTCTGCGGGTGCGGATGCGGCGCCACAGGGCTGGCTCCGCGTGCACTATATTACCCCCGCACAACTCGAACCGGTTGGCTTCGCATCGCATTGTTGTGTTTCGCACTGCCCTGCCCGCCTTCAGGACACGAATCTTCCCGACGGCAGCGGTGTCGAAGGCGGACTGCAGCAGATGCTGCTCCGCCTGCGCGGCATGCTGCAAATAGTTTCTGTTTCTCATGCCTTTGCGTCGTTTGGCTTGCCGATTCATCAATCTGCAGGCGCTTGCGGCGATCTTGCACATCGACGGGACTGCATGCCTCGCCCAGGCGAAACATCGCGACGGCCCCCCGTCATGCCGCCCTCCCCCGCGCTGCATGCGCTCGAGAAGGCAAGGCGGCGGCATCGGGTAAAATGGCGGCTGTTCCTGCGGCCCGCCATTCTGCAGCGGCCCTATCCCTTTTCTTGAGACACCGTCACCCATGCTCGACAACCTGACCCAAAGACTGGCGAAAGTCGTCAAAACGATGCGCGGAGAAGCGCGCCTGACCGAATCCAATACCGCCGAGATGCTGCGCGAGGTGCGCCTGGCCCTGCTGGAGGCCGACGTCGCGTTGCCCGCTGTCCGCGAGTTCATCGCCCGCGTGAAGGAAAAAGCGATGGGCGAGGAAGTGATCGGCTCGCTCACCCCCGGCCAGGCCCTGGTTGGCGTGGTGCAGCGCGAGCTGGCCTCGCTGATGGGCGCCGACCTCGGTCCGGAGGCTGCGCAGCTCAACTTCGCCACCCAGCCGCCGGCGATCATCCTGATGGCCGGCCTGCAGGGCGCGGGCAAGACCACCACCGTCGGCAAGCTGGCGAAGTACCTGAAGGAACAGAAGAAGAAAAAGGTGCTGACCGTCTCCGCCGACGTCTACCGTCCGGCCGCGATCGGCCAGTTGCAGACGGTGACCGCACAGGTGGGCGCCGACTTCTTCCCGTCGTCGCCCACCGACAAGCCGGTGGATATCGCGCTGGCAGCGATGGATTACGCGAAGAAGCACTATCACGACGTGCTGATCGTCGACACCGCCGGCCGGCTCGGCATCGATGAGGCGATGATGCAGGAGATTGCCGCCCTGCATGCCGCCCTCAGGCCGATCGAAACCCTGTTCGTGGTCGATGCCATGCTTGGCCAGGATGCGATCAATACCGCCAAGGCCTTCAATGACGCACTGCCGCTGACCGGCGTGGTCCTGACCAAGCTCGACGGCGATGCGCGCGGCGGCGCGGCGCTGTCGGTACGTCACATCACCGGCAAGCCGGTCAAGTTCGCCGGCGTCGCGGAAAAGCTCGACGGCCTGGAAGCCTTCGATCCGCAACGCATGGCCAACCGCATCCTCGGCATGGGCGACATCCTGGCGCTGGTCGAGGAAGCCAGGAAAGGCGTCGACGTCGAAGCGGCGAAGGACCTGGCCGACAAGATCAAGGGCGGCGGCAAGTTCGACCTGAACGACTTCAAGGCCCAGCTGTCGCAGATGAAGAAGATGGGCGGACTCTCCGGCCTGCTCGACAAGCTGCCCGCGCAGCTGCAGCAGGCAGCCGGCAATGCCGACATGGGACAGGCCGAAAAGCAGGTGCGGCGCATGGAGGGAATCATCAACGCGATGACCCCGCAGGAACGCGCCAAGCCGGACCTCATCAAGGCTTCCCGCAAGCGGCGTATCGCTGCCGGCGCCGGCGTGCAGGTGCAGGAAGTGAACCGCATGCTGGCCCAGTTCGAGCAGATGCAGTCGATGATGAAGAAGCTGAAGGGCGGCGGCATGATGAAGATGATGCGCGGCATGAAGGGCATGCTCCCCGGCATGCGCTAAGGCCTTGCGGGAGGGGGACGACGCCCCCCTCTTTGCCATCCTCGCCGGGAACGATAACGAACCGGCCGCCGGCGCACTCCTCTCGATACCTCCCCCTGCCCTCCCCGCAAAACCCCGCCGGCACCCACTGCCCCTCTGTTCCGCGCGCAGCCATGACTGCATTGCATGCGCTCCCCTGGAGAGCGGCATCATTGGCATCCCGGGCGCCGTGCGCGGCGATGCCCGGCCTCAGCCTTCTGACGCAACGCGTAACGGTCAGGAGACATCCTCCGAAGCAGCCCCGTCAGTGACCGGTCGCTCCCGGGGAACGGCTGCAGCAGTGTCCTGCAACAGGGCGCGCGCTTGCGCTTGCCCCTCACAGGCCGGAGAGCCAATACCGGCAAGGCTCTCGGGGCGGCGCCCCTTCCTGCCGGCGTGTCCGCTATGTCGCCTCGCCGTCTCCCCTCGAGACCTACGACGGAACGGCCATGCTCCCATCAGAGGGAAAACCGCCCGCGCCAAAGGGACAAAACCCCCTTTTCTCCTATGAAGATCTCGTGGCACGGAGCACACAAAATCATGCAAAAACGTTCAAAAAACACTTGCATCCCTGTGAAAACCGCACCACTATTAGCGTTGCGTGATTCGACGCAATTTCCCAACACATTCGTGAAGGAGGCTTGAAGATGGCAACAGCCAAAAAACCCGCGGCCAAAACAGCCGCCAAGAAGCCCGCTGCGAAGAAAGCCGCAGCTAAGCCCGCAGCAAAGAAAGCAGCACCGGCAAAGAAGCCGGTAGCAAAGAAGGCAGCTGCAAAGCCGGCAGCGAAGCCCGCCGCCAAGAAGGCAGCAGCAAAGCCGGCAGCGAAGAAGCCGGTAGCAAAGAAGGCCGCACCGGTAAAGAAGGTCGCAGCCAAGAAGCCCGCCGCAAAGAAGGTAGCAAAGCCGAAGACCCCGCGTAAGCCGAATGCAGCGTTCATGAAGCCGATGACGCCGTCCGCAACCCTGGGTGCAGTGATCGGCGCGAATCCGCTGCCGCGTACCGAAGTCACCAAGAAGGTTTGGGACTACATCAAGAAGAACAAGCTGCAAGACACAGCAAACAAACGCATGATCAATGCGGATGACAAGCTGAAAGCCGTGTTTGGCGGAAAGAAGCAAGTGTCGATGTTCGAAATGACCAAACTCATTTCCAATCACCTGCAATAAATCGTCTTTCCGAAGGCCAAACAAAAACGCCCGCATCGCGCGGGCGTTTTTGTTTATGCGCTTCGCCTCCGGGCAGGGGTGGCACCCGGCGCCCTGGCTTGTCTCACCGGGGACAAGTGCCGACGACCATCGCGGCAAGTTCGCTCTCGGCGATCCCTGCACCGGAACGGCGTCCGTAGACGCAGTAAGTACCCGTTGCCCCGATCACTTTCGTCATCCGCCTGCCATCCGGCGCCGTCACCTCCTGCATCGCGCTACCCGAAGGCAGTCCCGCTGCGGCGATCGCGCGCTCGAGGCGCGCCGTCGCCGTCCCCTGCCCTTCGCCAGCCCGCAATGCCGGGAAGTCCTTGCGCAGCTCACGAACGATCTTGCCGACGTCACGCTTTGCCGATTCGAGCAGACTGCCAGCCACGGATGCGTCCATTTCTGCCGAAGACGGGACGGGGTGCCGTTCGGGAACCGGCAACGGGGCCTGCATCTGCTTGTCTTTATCGGCGGCCGCTGGCAGTCTCCGGGCAGGAGCGGGAATAGAGGCTGCGGGCGCCGCAGGGGCGCTCCTGGAGGGGGTGAGATGGATTTCCAGGGCCGGACGTGCCTGGGCAGCGCCGGACGTCATGGGCAGCCCATGACGCAGCCAATACAGCGCGAACAGGTGAAGCAGCACGGACGCCAGCAGCGCCTGCGACAGCATGCGCCGCCGCGACGCGGTCAGCCCTTGAACTCCCACTGTTTCCAGGCGGCGAGAACGGCGTTCGGATACCCGGACTGGCCGCGGCTGCCGTTGTATCGTCCCAGCGCAAGGAAGAGATTGCCCCCTTCCATATCGAGGTACATGCGCAGGATGGAGCAGCCATAACGCAGGTTGGTCTGCATGTGGAACAACTTGCGGCGATCGCCGTCGCCGATCACGCGCGTCCAGAACGGCATCACCTGCATGTAGCCATGAGCGCCGACCGGGGATACCGCGTACTTGCGGAAGGCGGATTCGACCTGGATCAGGCCGAGCACCAATGCGGGATCGAGCCCGGCGCGCCTGGCCTCATACCAGGCCGTTTCGAGGAACTCCCGCCTTACCTGCCAGTCAGGCAGCCGCTTCTTGAGGCGGCTGGACATTTCGCCCAGCCAGTGCAGGTACTTGATGCGTTCGTCGATATTGTCGAACTTCGGGCGCGGCGGCCGCGCGTCGGCGATGGCATTGGCCAGCGCCAGCCGCACGCCGTCGGCCAGCGCCTCTTCCTTCTGGTTGCCTGCCCACGCGCCGGCGCTCAGCACCAGCGCCATGACCGCTGCGAGGCGCCGCATCGTCGGATACGTCATGGCCAGCCGGCGGGCCTTATGCGGCAACGCGCGCCTTTACGAAAGCGGCCATCTCGGCAGCGGGGACCGGCGTCGCAGCAGCATCGCGGCGGCCCTGGTATTCCAGCTTGCCTTCCTTCAAGCCGCGTTCGCCGATCACCACGCGATGCGGCACACCGATCAGTTCCCAGTCGGCAAACATCACGCCCGGCCGCTCGCCGCGATCATCCAGGATCACGTCGACACCGGCAGCCAGCAATGCATCGTACAGCTTGTCGGTTTCGGCCTTCACCATCTCGCTGCGGTCGTAGCCCATCGGGCACAGCACCACTTCGAAGGGCGCGATCGCAGTCGGCCAGATGATGCCGCGGTCGTCAAAGTTCTGCTCGATCGCCGCACCCAGGATACGCGTCACGCCGATGCCGTAGCAGCCCATCTGCAGCAGCTGCGGCTTGCCGCTTTCATCCAGGTAGGTGGCATCCATGTCCTTCGAGTAGCGGGTGCCGAGCTGGAACACATGGCCGACCTCGATGCCGCGCTGGATTGCGAGCGCCCCCTTGCCGTCGGGCGAGGGATCGCCGGCGACTACGTTTCGGATGTCTGCAACCACCGGCTCCGGCAGGTCACGCCCCCAGTTCGCACCGGTAAAGTGGTAATCCTCTTCATTGGCCCCGCAGACGAAGTCGCTCATGTTGGCGACCGTGCGGTCGGCAACGACCTTGACCGGCTTCTTCGTGCCGATCGGGCCGAGATAGCCCGGCCTGGTGCCGAACCATTCGACGATTTCGCTCTCGCTGGCGAAACGGTAGGTGCCAAGGCCGGGCACCTTGGCTGCCTTGACTTCATTCAGGTCATGGTCGCCGCGCAGCAGCAGCAGCCAGATTTCCGTGTCGGCGCCGTCCTTGTCGACCGCCAGCACGATGGACTTGACCGTCTGCGACAACGGCAGTCCGAGCAGCTCGGCGACATGCTCGCACTTCGCCTTGCCCGGGGTCGGCGTCTTTGTGAGGGGCTGGGCGGGGGCGGCGCGCGTCGGGATCAGCGCGACTGCCTCGGCGGCCTCGATATTGGCCGCGTAATCCGATTCCGGGCTGTAGACCAGTGCGTCCTCGCCGGTATCGGCGATCACGTGGAATTCGTGCGAACCGGAGCCGCCGATGGCGCCGTTATCGGCGGCGACCGCACGGAACTGCAGGCCGAAGCGGTTGAAGATCGCGACGTAGGCGTCATACATGATCTTGTAGGACTGCTGCATGCCGGCGACGTCTCGGTCGAAGGAATAGGCATCCTTCATCGTGAATTCGCGTCCCCGCATCAGGCCGAAGCGTGGACGGCGCTCGTCGCGGAACTTGGTCTGGATGTGGTAGAAATTGATCGGCAGCTGGCGGTAGGATTTGATCTCGCCGCGCACCACATCAGTGATCACTTCCTCCGAGGTCGGCTGGATCGCGTAGTCGCGGCCATGACGGTCCTTCACGCGCATCAGTTCCGGCCCCATCTTGTCCCAGCGCGCGGTCTCCTGCCAGAGTTCGGCCGGCTGCACCACCGGCATCAGCAACTCGACCGCGCCTGCGCGGTTCATCTCTTGCCGAATGATGTTTTCCACCTTGCGGATCACACGCAAGCCCATCGGCATGTAGGTATAGATGCCCGAGCCGAGGCGCTTGATCATCCCGGCGCGCAGCATGAGTTTGTGGCTGACGATTTCGGCGTCGGACGGAGCTTCCTTGAGGGTTGAAATAAAAAAACGTGATGCGCGCATGACGGTGAATTCTTTTTAAAAAGAGAGAGTTATAATCGACTCAATTTTAAAGGATTAGCTGGCTGATGCATCCTTTCCTGACATTTTTGATGCACGCCGCGGCTCTAGAGGGGACCGCGGATGATGATTGCGCGACTTTGCGCGTGCAAAATTTGTAACGATGGGGATGGTCTAGCCGCAGAAAGTTTTGAGGTGCAACATGCTGGACCGTGAAGGCTTCCGCCCGAACGTCGGCATTATCCTGCTTAACGCCAATAACGAGGTGTGGTGGGGCAAGCGGGTGCGCGAACATTCGTGGCAGTTTCCGCAGGGCGGTATCAAGTTCGGGGAAACACCCGAACAGGCGATGTATCGGGAGCTCGAAGAAGAAGTCGGCCTGAAGGCCGAACACGTCAGGATCATCGGTCGCACACGCGACTGGCTGCGCTATGAAGTCCCTGACCGCTTCATCAAGCGCGAAGTCCGCGGACACTACCGGGGGCAGAAACAGATCTGGTTCCTGCTGCGCATGGTCGGCCGCGACTGCGACATCAACCTGCGCGGCACCGACCATCCCGAGTTCGATGCGTGGCGCTGGCACGAATACTGGGTGCCGCTGGACGTGGTGATCGAATTCAAGCGCGAGGTCTACCAGAAGGCGTTGCAGGAGCTGTCGCGCTTCCTGACGCGGCCTTCGGGCGGCAATTCGCAACGCAATGGCGGACGCTACCTGAGGCAGAACCATAACGCCCGGACGGTGAGCCCGACTACAGCTGCGCCGCCGGCTGCCGCAAAGCCGAAGACCGAATAACCCCGATGTCGCAAAAGGATCCGCTGCGCAGGTGCTGCGCAGCTTCATTTCGAAAGGATGTTCCCATGCCTGCACGGCTGTTCCGGATCTCGCCCCTGCTCGCCTCGCTGGCGCTGGCGGCGGCAGCGCACGCCCAGTCGCGCTTCGAGGAGGATTTCGATGACAAGGACAAGCAATGGCAGGAAATCGCGGTGCAGCTTCCGCCGGCGCCTCTTGCGGAACATCTGGCCCCCTTCTACGTGAGCGCCACCTCGAGCTATTCCTTCGCCGTCGATACCAGGTCGCTGACGCTCGGCCAGGACGGCGTGGTCCGCTATACGCTGGTGGCGGTGAGCGACGCCGGCGCCCGGAATGTCAGCTATGAGGGGATCCGCTGCGCCACCTATGAGCGCAAGCTGTACGCCTTCGGCCAGCCGGACGGCAGCTGGTCACGCTCCAGGCGCGACCAGTGGGAAAGGATCAATGGCAGCGCAGCGAACCGGCAGCATGCGGCGCTTGCGAAGGATTACTTCTGCTCTGAAAAGACAGTGGCCGGCAGCGCGAATGACATGGTGAGGCGGTTGCGCTACCAGCAGACGCTGGAGCCGCAGAGGATTCGGTAAGGACGGTCTCCCTGCTGTTGCAGGACATCGGTATTGAATCGTCGTCCCCGCCTTCCGGCGAAAGCCGGGATGACGGTAAAGATCCGTGGAACGGTGGCGCAATAATGCCCGCATCAGGCGCGGGCCGGATTGCTACAGCAATACCATGTTGTCGCGGTGAATCAACTCCGGCTCCTCGACGAAACCAAGGATAGCCAGGATTTCCGAGGAAGGCCGGCGCATGATGCGACGCGCCTCGGAACTCGAATAATTGCTCATCCCGCGCGCGATCGCCCGCCCGGATTCGTCGGTGCAGGTAATCACGTCCCCGCGGCCGAATTCGCCGGCGACTTCGACCACACCGATCGGCAGCAGCGATTTTCCTTCCGCCGTCAGCTTCTGCACCGCGCCCGCATCCAGCACCACCTTCCCCGCGGTCTGCAGGTGATCGGCCATCCACTGCTTGCGCGCGGTCAGGTGCGCCATCTGAGCCGCCAGTTGTGTGCCGATCACCTCGCCCTTGGCCAACCGGGTCAGCACGCGGTCTTCTCGGCCCCAGGCAATCACGGTATGCGCGCCGGAGGTTGCCGCGCGCTTGGCCGCCAGGATCTTGGTCAACATGCCGCCGCGGCCGATGCCGGTGCCGGCGCCACCCGCCATCGCTTCCAGCGCCGGGTCGCCCGCCTTGGCTTCGTGCACGAACTCTGCGTTCGGGTCCTTGCGCGGATCGGCGGTATACAAGCCCTTCTGGTCGGTCAGGATCACCAGCGCATCGCCTTCGATCAGATTCGCGACCAGCGCGCCGAGCGTGTCGTTGTCGCCGAACTTGATCTCGTCGGTGACCACCGTGTCGTTTTCATTAATGATGGGGACCACGCCGAACCGCAGCAGCGTAAAAAGGGTGGAGCGCGCGTTCAGGTAGCGTTCCCGGTCGGCGAGGTCGGCATGCGTCAGCAGCACCTGCGCGGTGCGAAGCTTGTGCTGGCGAAAACTGGTTTCATAGATCTGCGCCAGTCCCATCTGCCCGACGGCGGCGCAGGCCTGCAATTCGTGGATGCCGGTCGGACGCTTGTCGAAGCCGAGCCGCTGCATGCCCTCGGCAATCGCGCCGGAGCTGACCAGCACGACTTCCTTGCCCATGGCGCGCAGCTGCGCGATCTGCTCCGCCCATTTCGCGATGGCGGCGGTATCGAGCCCCTTGCCGTCGTTGGTCACGAGCGAGGAGCCCACCTTGATGATGAGGCGCTTGGCCTTTTGGATGACGGAGTTCATTATTCTCTTTTGGAAACCGCCATCATGCCAGAGGGAGCGGATGGCTGCCTTGATCCGTGAGGACGGACAGCGGTCCGCCCGCCGGGTATTGTATTACTCGATGACCTTGAACCTCGGATCATCGGGGTCGATCGAAGCAATGCTGCGTGCCTCTTCCGCCACCTGGGTCTCTTCCGCGCGGTGCTCCTGACGGCGCTGCTCGGCCAGGTAGTCGTAGATCGCCATGACCAGATCTTCGCAGCCTTCGCGCGTCAGCGCCGAAATCTCGAACACCGGCCCCTTCCAGCCGAAGCGCTTGATGAAATCCTTCACCCGCTTCTTGCGCTCGTCTTCCGGTACTACGTCGAGCTTGTTCAGCACCAGCCAGCGCGGCTTGTCGAAAAGCGATTCGTCGTACTTTTTCAGTTCCTTGACGATCGCCTTGGCTTCCTTCACCGGGTCGACCTTGTCGTCGAAGGGTGCAAGATCGACGATATGCAGCAGCACGCGGGTGCGCTGCAGGTGGCGCAGGAACTGGTGGCCGAGTCCGGCGCCCTCGGCCGCACCCTCGATTAGGCCGGGGATGTCCGCGATCACGAAGCTCTTCTCGTGGCTGACACGAACCACGCCGAGATTGGGATGAAGCGTGGTAAACGGATAATCGGCAATCTTCGGACGCGCATTCGAGACTGCGGTGATGAAAGTCGATTTGCCGGCATTCGGCATCCCAAGCAGGCCGACATCGGCCAGCACCTTCAGCTCCAGTTTCAGCTCGCGCCTTTCACCCGGCTTGCCGTCGGTCTTCTGGCGCGGAGCACGATTGGTTGAAGTTTTGAAGTGAATGTTGCCCCAGCCGCCCTCGCCGCCCTTGGCGAGCAGCACACGCTGCCCATGCTCAGTGAGGTCGGCGATGATCTCGCCGGTGTTGTAATCGGAGATCAGGGTCCCGACCGGCATGCGCAGTTCGATGTCGTCCGCGCCCCTGCCGTAGCAATCCGAGCCGCGCCCGTTTTCACCGCTGCGCGCCTTGTGCAGTTTGGAATAGCGGTAGTCGACCAGCGTGTTGATATTGCGATCGGCGATCGCCCAGATGCTGCCGCCCTTGCCGCCGTCGCCGCCATCGGGCCCGCCGAAAGGCCGGAATTTTTCGCGGCAAAACGACGCAACGCCGTTGCCGCCGTCACCGGCAATGACTTCAATTTTTGCTTCGTCGATGAACTTCATAATTTGCCGCCAAAAATGGCCAGGATCGAGAGAAAAACGCTGCTGAAAACTAAAAAGGCCCTACCATCGGCAGAGCCTTTTAGTGGAAGGCTTTCGCCTTTGCCTTGCTATTGTGTCAGTGACGCATCAGGCCGGCACGACGATCACGGTGTGACGCTGCATCGGGCCCTTGGTGGTGAACTGCACCTTGCCGTCGATCAGAGCGAACAGGGTGTGGTCTTTGCCCATGCCGACGTTCTCGCCAGCGTGCACGCGGGTGCCGCGCTGACGCACGATGATGCCGCCTGCATTGATGGTCTGGCCGCCGTAAACCTTGACGCCCAGTCGTTTCGACTCGGAATCGCGACCGTTGCGCGTAGTGCCGCCGCCTTTTTTGTGTGCCATTTCAGACTCCTTGGTATCCGTTTAACCCGATCACGTATTACGCGTTGATCGAGACGATTTGCAATTCGGTGTAGTTCTGGCGATGACCCTGGCGCTTCTGATAGTGCTTGCGGCGGCGCATCTTGAAAATCTTCACCTTATCGTGGCGACCATGCGCCACTACCTTGGCCTGGACCTTGGCACCATCGACCAGCGGAGCACCAAACTTGATGCTGTCACCAGCGCCCACTGCGAGCACTTGATCGAGAGTGATTTCGGAACCAATGTCAGCCGGTATCTGTTCTACTTTGAGTTTTTCGCCAGCAGCAACCTTATATTGTTTGCCGCCGGTTTTTATGACCGCGTACATGTGAAACCTCATCGAAAATATATGAAAGAACTTTTTCTTCCTGAATCGCCTCGATTACAGCCAGACCGAATCGGGAAAACCCCTGATTATACATGGACTTAACTTCACGGTCAAAGCTTGTGTCAAATCCGCCGAAAACCTGCCGGCCTCGTCAATTTCAGGCGATTTAACCGGAAAGATCCCGGGCAGCAGCGACCCCTTGTCAGCGTATAATTCACGAAATTCATGATTTTGCAGGTCTTATCTTGTCCGCAGCCCTCCAACCCGCCAGCCAGAACACCATCATCCAGCCGATCGCCGCCGACATGGACGCGGTCAATGCGGTAATCCGCCGCCAGCTGTATTCCGACGTTCCCCTGGTCAACCAGATCGCCGAGTACATCATCAGCGCCGGCGGCAAGCGCATCCGGCCGGTGCTGGTGCTGCTGGTCGCGAACGCTTACGCATATCGGGGCACGCATCACCACGACCTGGCGGCGGTCGTTGAATTCATCCACACCGCGACGCTGCTGCATGACGACGTGGTGGACGAGTCCTCCCTGCGCCGCGGGCGCAAGACCGCCAATGCATTGTTCGGCAATGCAGCTTCCGTCCTGGTCGGCGATTTCGTCTACTCGCGTGCCTTCCAGATGATGGTCTCGGTAAAGAACATGCGGGTGATGCAAATCCTTGCGGACGCGACCAATGTGATCGCGGAAGGCGAAGTGTTGCAACTGCTGAACATGCATGATCCGGATGTGACGGAAGAACGCTATCTGCAGGTGATCCGCTCCAAGACCGCAAAGCTGTTCGAGGCGGCGGCCCAGCTCGGTGCGCTGATCGCCGGCGCCCCGGAGGAGGGAATCGAAGCCGCCGCTGAATACGGGCGCTCGCTCGGCACCGCATTCCAGCTGATCGACGACGTGCTCGACTACTCCGGCAACGCGGCCGATATCGGCAAGAATGTCGGCGACGACCTGCGCGAAGGCAAGCCGACGCTGCCGCTGATTTACCTGATGCAGCATGGCACCCCTGCCCAACGCGAACTGGTGCGCGCCTGTATCGAGAACGGCGACGAGCAGCATTTCGATGAAATCCTGAAAGCAATCACCGGCTCCGGCGCACTTGATTACACCAAGCAGGCTGCCGAAAAAGCGGCCGAACGCGCCGCAAATGCAATTTCTTCGATGCCGGTTAGCGTTTTCAAGGATTCTCTGCTACAATTATGCGCTTTCGCGGTTCATCGCAATCACTGACGGGTTTCCCGTCTGGCGATGGCCCAATTCGGGGTGTAGCTTAGCCTGGTAGAGCGCTACGTTCGGGACGTAGAGGCCGGAGGTTCGAATCCTCTCACCCCGACCAACTTGCATATGCAGACTTCCTGTATGCAGTCTTCATTACGGTGACCCTTTGGATGCCGTTCCCTTGTGGGCCCAGATACTCGGGCTGATCTTTCTCTTATTCTTATCTGGCTTCTTTTCAATCTCGGAAACGGCGATGATGGCGTTGAGCCGTTACCGCATCCGCCATCTGGCGTCCGCCGGCAGCGCCCGTGCACGCCTGGTGCTGCGCCTGCTCGAGCAAACGGAGCGCCTGCTCGGCGTGATCCTGCTCGGGAATAACCTCGTCAATTCCGCGGCGTCCGCGTTGGCGGCAACCTTCGCGATCTACTACTTCGGCGAAAGCAAGTATGCACTTGCAATTGCGTCGGCCGCCGTCTCGTTCGCCATCATCATCTTCTCCGAGATCACACCGAAAGTCATCGGCGCCGCCTACCCGGAACGCATCGCGCTGCTGGTCGCCCCCATTCTGCGGGTGCTGATGGTCGTGATGAATCCCCTGGTATGGACCACCAATCTCATCGTCAAGCGCTTGCTGCGCCTGCTGCGCGTCGCCGAAAAAACCGCCGACCGCGCGATCTCGCCGGAGGAACTGCGCTCCCTCGTGCTCGAAGCCGGCAATTTCATTCCGCAAAAGCACAAGAGCATCCTGCTCAACCTGTTCGACCTCGAGCAGATTTCGGTCGAGGACGTGATGACGCCGCGCGCGCAGATCGAGGCCTTGAACCTGTCGGCGCCGCCGGACGAGATCTTGCACCAGCTCGCGACCTGCTACCACAACAAGCTGCCGGTGTACGAAGGCGAAATCAACCGTATCGTCGGCATCCTCCACGTACGCAAGGCGATGACGCTGCTCGGCCGCCAGGAAGCGCTCACGGCGGAGGACTTCCGCGCGCTGCTGGCGCCGCCGTACTTCATTCCCGAAGATACGGGCGTGTTCACGCAACTTCAGTATTTCCAGGAAAACCATGAGCGGATGGGAATCATCGTCGACGAATACGGCGAGATCCAGGGCCTGGTGACACTCGAAGACATCATCGAAGAAATGATCGGCGAATTCACCACGTCCATGCCGGGCGCGGCGCGCGCGGACGGTTTTGACTGGGATGAGAACGGCGTATGCCTGATCGAGGGCGCTACCACGCTGCGCGACATCAACAAGCACCTCAAGCTGGAATTCCCGCTCGACGGCCCGAAAACCCTGAACGGCCTGCTGCTGGAAGAGCTGCGCGATATCCCCGAAGCAAACGTCAGCGTCAAGATGGAAGGCTGCATCGTGGAGATCGTCCAGGTGCTGAACCAGGCTATCAAGATTGTCAGGCTGATCAAGACCTGACGTTTTCGTATCCTTCCTGCATCAAATAACGCAGCAGCGTTTCAACCAGGTAACAGCACATGCTGCAGATGATGACTGTTTGTCACAATACCTTTACAAATCAGATGCCTATAGGCATTATCTGATGCAACTTGGACGATTCTGACCAGAATTCCGGCTTATTAAATCCACATGGCGGCAGTACTCCCCAATCAGGCGACCAGCACGACGATGTCCGGCCTTGCACGCGCCCTGGTGCAGGCCGGGCGGCTGTCCGCCCAGCAGGCGGAGGCGCTGCACAAGCAATCGCAGGCTGAGAAGGTCCCGTTCATCGATGTGCTGCTCGGCAGCGCCAGCATCGATGCCCGCGCGCTTGCGACGTTCTGCTCCGACACCTTCGGCTATCCGCTGCTGGATTTTTCCGCATTCAGTCCAAGCTTCCTTCCCGAAAATGTCATCGACGCGAAGCTGATGCAGAAGGAGCGCGTGATTGCGCTCGCCAAGCGCGGCAACAAGGTGTCGGTAGCAATCTCCGACCCCACCAACACCCATACGCTGGATCAGATCAAGTTCCAGACGGAAATGACGGTCGAGCCGGTGATCGTCGAGCATCCCGCGCTGCTGCAGCTGATCGAAAAGCTCTCGCAGAGCGCCGAACAGAACCTGGATGAACTGATCGGCGACGATTCCGACATCGACTTCAGCGAAGAAGACCTGGGTTCGCCGACGTCGGCGGCCGAAGCGGTAACGCCGGACATCGACGACGCGCCGGTGGTGCGCTTCCTGCAAAAGATCCTGCTCGACGCGATCAACATGGGCGCGTCCGACTTGCACTTCGAGCCGTTCGAAAAGTTCTACCGCATCCGCTTCCGCATCGACGGGGTGCTGCGTGAAATCGCGCAGCCGCCGCTGGCGATCAAGGAAAAGCTGGCGTCGCGCATCAAGGTGATTTCCAAGCTCGACATCTCGGAAAAGCGTGTGCCGCAGGACGGCCGGATGAAGCTCGTGGTATCGAAGAACCGGGCGATCGATTTCCGCGTCAGCACGCTGCCGACGCTGTTCGGCGAGAAGATCGTGATGCGTATTCTCGATCCGTCGCAGGCGCAGATGGGCATCGATGCGCTCGGCTACGATCCTGACCAGAAGGAACTGCTGCTCAAGGCGATCGAGCGCCCCTACGGGATGGTGCTCGTGACCGGACCGACGGGCTCCGGCAAGACGGTGTCGCTGTACACTTGCCTGAACATCCTGAACAAGCCCGGCATCAACATTTCGACCGCGGAAGATCCGGCGGAAATCAACCTGCCCGGCGTGAACCAGGTCAACGTCAATGACCGCGCCGGCCTGACTTTCGCCGCCGCGCTCAAAGCCTTCCTGCGGCAGGACCCGGACATCATCATGGTCGGGGAAATCCGCGACCTGGAAACCGCCGACATCGCGATCAAGGCGGCGCAGACCGGGCACATGGTGTTCTCGACGCTGCATACCAACGATGCGCCGTCGACCCTCACGCGCCTGATGAACATGGGCGTGGCGCCGTTCAACATCGCTTCGTCGGTCATCATGATCACCGCGCAGCGCCTGGCGCGACGGCTCTGCACCTGCAAGCAGCCGGCGGTGATTCCGGACGAGGCACTGATCGAAGCCGGCTTCAAGGAAGAAGAACTGGACGGCACCTGGATGCCCTACAAGGCGGTCGGGTGCGAGCGCTGCAACGGCAGCGGCTACAAGGGACGGGTCGGCATCTACCAGATCATGCCCATTTCCGAAGAAATCGAACGCATCATCCTGGCGCACGGCACTGCACTTGAAATCGAGGCGCAGGCCAGGAGCGACGGCGTGAAAACCCTGCGCGAGGCAGGTCTCGTCAAGGTCAAGGCGGGGCTGACCAGCCTGGAAGAAGTGCTCGGCTGCACCAATGCTTAATTAGGGGACGAACATGGCAACCGCCGGCAAATCCGCGGCAAACGCTGCAGTCAAGGAAACGATCTACGCCTGGGAAGGCAAGGACAAGGGCGGCAAGGTCGTCAAGGGCGAGCTGCGCGCCGGCAGCGAAACCATCGTCAACGTGACCCTGCGCCGCCAGGGCATCATGGTCACGAAGGTCAAGAAGAAGTCCTTCAATACCGGCAGGAAGATCACCGATGCCGACATCACGCTGCTGACGCGCCAGCTCGCAACGATGATGAAGGCCGGCGTACCGCTGCTGCAATCCTTCGACATCGTCGGCAAGGGCCACTCCAACCCCTCGGTCGCCAAGCTGGTGCAGGATATCAAGACCGACATCGAGACCGGCTCCAGCCTGAACCAGGCCTTCCGCAAGTTCCCGCTGTACTTCGACAACCTGTTCTGCAACCTCGTCGCGGCCGGCGAGCAGGCGGGCATTCTCGAGGACCTGCTGACGCGCCTGGCGGTCTACAAGGAAAAAACCCAGGCGATCAAGGGCAAGATCAAGTCAGCATTGTTCTATCCGATCTCGGTGCTGGTGGTCGCCTTCGTGGTGACCTCGGTGATCATGATCTGGGTGGTGCCGGCGTTCAAGGATGTATTCTCGACCTTCGGCGCCGACCTGCCGGCGCCGACGCTGTTCGTGATGGCCTTGTCGGACGCCTTCGTCAAATACTGGTACATCATCTTCGGATCGATTTTCGGCGGCCTCTACCTGTTCTTCCAGTCCTGGAGACGATCGCTCAAGGTGCAGCGCGCGATGGACAAGGCATTGCTGCAGGCGCCGGTGTTCGGACCGGTGATCCGCAAGGCGACGATCGCGCGCTGGACCCGCACGCTGGCGACCATGTTCGCCGCCGGCGTCCCGCTGGTCGAATCCCTGGATTCGGTGGGCGGCGCTTCCGGCAACTCGATCTACATGGATGCGACCAAGAAGATCCAGACCGAAGTCAGCACCGGCACCAGCCTGACCACCGCGATGGTCAACGCCGGCGTGTTTCCCAACATGGTGACGCAGATGGTCGCGATCGGCGAGGAATCCGGCGCGCTGGACCAGATGCTGAGCAAGGTGGCGGATTTCTACGAACAGGAAGTGGATGATGCGGTCGAATCGCTGTCCAGCCTGATGGAGCCGATGATCATGGCGATCCTCGGGGTGGTGATCGGCGGCCTGGTGGTCGCGATGTACCTGCCGATTTTCAAGCTGGGCGCGGTGGTTTGATGCTCGATACTATTTTCGCCGCACCGCCCCAGAGCCTCGTCCCGACCCTGTTCGCCGCCGTCTTCGGTCTGCTGATCGGCAGCTTCCTGAACGTCGTGATCCATCGCCTGCCAAAGATGATGCAGCGCGAATCGGATAACTACGTGGCGGAGGAAAGCGGCAAGCCGTTGCCGCATACCGACCGCTATAACCTGATGGTGCCGCGCTCGGCCTGCCCGCATTGCGGCCATCAGATCAGCGCGCTGGAAAACATTCCTGTCCTCAGTTATCTGTTCCTGCGCGGAAAATGCATAGAGTGCAAGGCGCCGATCTCCATCCGCTATCCGATTGTCGAACTGATCACAGGCACGCTGTCCGCCCTCCTCGTCTGGCGCTTCGGCAGCGGCCTGGCCGGGCTCGCGACCCTGCTGTTTGCGTACATGCTGATCGCCATGACCTTCATCGACGCCGACACCCAGCTGCTGCCGGACGACCTGACGCTGCCACTGATGTGGGCCGGCCTGCTGGTGAACCTGAACGGCACCTTCGTGCCGCTGCCGGACGCGGTGGCGGGCGCCGCCGCCGGTTACCTCAGCCTGTGGGCGGTGTACTGGCTGTTCAAGCTGGTGACCGGCAAGGAAGGCATGGGCTACGGCGATTTCAAGCTGCTGGCGGCGCTCGGCGCCTGGCTGGGGTGGAAAATGCTGCCGGTCATCGTTTTGCTGTCCTCGCTGGTCGGCGCGGCGGTCGGCATCGCACTGATCCTGTTTGCCCGGCACGGGCGGCACAACCCGATCCCGTTCGGCCCCTACCTTGCCGCCGCCGGGCTGATCGCCCTGCTCTATGGCAAGCAGATGGCACAGGCCTATCTGGGATTCCCGGTCTGACATGAGCGCGAACGACGGCACGGCACGCAGGTTTTCGGTCGGGCTGACCGGCGGCATCGGCAGCGGAAAGACGACCGTCGCCGACATGCTCGCCGCGCGCGGCGCGTCCGTCATCGACACCGACCTGATCGCGCACAGCCTGACCGCGCCCGGCGGTGCCGCGATTGCCGACATCCGCGCGCAGTTCGGCGACGCCTTCCTGACGCCGGAAGGTGCGATGGACCGCGCGAAGATGCGTGCGTATGTGTTTGCCGAACCGGCCGCCAAGGCGCGGCTGGAAGCCATCCTGCATCCGCTGATCCGGATCGAAACCGAACGCGCGGCACAGGCTGCGCAGGGCAGTTACCTGGTGTTCGTGGTGCCGCTGCTGGTGGAGTCGGGCAGCTGGAAGCAGCGGGTGTCCCGGGTGCTGGTGGTCGACTGCAGCGAAGCGACCCAGGTGCGGCGCGTGATGAGCAGGAGCGCGCTGCCGGAAGCGCAGGTGCGCGCGATCATGGCAGCTCAGGCGACGCGCCAGCAGCGCCTGGATGCAGCGGACGATGTCATCGATAACGACGGCGATGCACTGGCGCTGGTGCCGCAGGTGGACAGAATGCATGCGTTTTATGCCGGCCTGGCGGCCGGCGATGCATGACGCACGCGGGCGCTGCCCGTAAATGTACCGAAGCTTTGACCTGCAATATTTGTAATTTTTCAGAGCTTCGTTCAGAATCACATAATTATTTCCAGCCCAACCTTTATTGCGCTAAAGGGACGCCATTTTGATCATCTACGAATACCCTTTCAACGAGCGTATTCGCACTTTGCTGCGGCTGGAAGATCTTTACGAAAAGTTCATCTTTTTCCTGCATCAGGAGCATCCGCAGCAACACCATATCGCGCTGGCGACCATCTTCGAAATGCTCGAGGTGGCCGGGCGGGCGGACCTGAAATCCGACCTGCTGCAGGAACTCGAGCGGCAGAAGCAGACGCTGCTCGGCTTCAAGTCCAATCCGAATGTCGCCTCCGACCGCCTCGACGAGGTGTTGTCGGACGTCGACCGCAGCCTGGCGGCGCTGATGGGCGCGCAGGGCAAGACCGGGCAGAACATCCGCGACAATGAATGGCTGATGAGCATCCGCGGCCGCACCATCATTCCCGGCGGCGCCTGCGAATTCGACCTGCCGTCCTACTATGCATGGCAGCACCGTTCGCCGCAGCAGCGTTTCAACGACATTTCATCCTGGTTCGCGCCGCTGGTGCCGCTGTTCGATGCGATCAGCGTCGTGCTGAAGCTGTTGCGCGAATCGGGGCGCTCGACCAAGACCATCGCGGTCGCCGGCAGCTACCAGCAGATGTTGCAGGGCAAGGTCTACCAGATGCTGCGCCTGGGAATCGACGAGCAGCTGGGCGCAATCCCGGAAATGTCGGCCAACAAGTACATGCTGTGGGTACGCTTCACCTTGCAGGACGGCGACATGAAGCCCAAGTCCTTCGAGAACGATGTACCTTTCGAGCTGACCCTGTGTAATTTTTAGAGAGCATCATGGCCACCGTGGTGGATTGCCCGACATGCGGCAAGAAGGTCGAATGGACCGAACAAAACAAATTCCGCCCCTTCTGTTCCGAGCGCTGCAAGCAGATCGACCTCGGCGCCTGGGCGGAGGGGAAATACAGCATCCCTGCCGTCAATCCGCCCAAGGATGCGGATGACGATTTTCCGCACTGACTTCCCGACTTATTTGTCCGTTCCGGGTATCCGGTACTTGCGCAGCTTGTTCGCGATCATCGAATGCGAGGTCTTCAGGCGCGCGGCCAGCTTGCGGCTGGACGGATGCTGCGGATAGAGCCGCTCCAGCAGCGCCCGCTCGAACGCCGCAACCGAGGTTTCCCAGTCATCCGTTTCCTGCCCCTGTGCCGCCGACTCGGCGGTCATGATGCTGCCTTCCGCCAGGTCCAGGTCTTCGGCATCCAGCACGCGCTTGTCGGTCAATGTGATCGCGCGGAACACCACGTTCTGCAACTGCCGCACATTGCCCGGCCAGGCGTTGGCCACGAGGGCGGCGCAGGCCGAAGCGCTCAGGCGGCAGATCGGCTTTTGCGCCTGCGCGCAGGCGCGTTCGATGAAATGGCGCGCCAGCAGCAGGATGTCGTCCGGACGCTCGCGCAGCGCGGGCACCTCGAGCTGCAGCACGTTCAGGCGGTAGAACAGGTCTTCCCGGAAGCTGCCTTCGGCCACCATCTTGCGCAGGTTGCGGTGGGTGGCGCTGATGATGCGCACGCTCACCTTGATTTCACGGTCGCTGCCGATGCGGCGGAACTTGCCGTCATTCAGGAAACGCAGCAGCTTGGCCTGCAGGTAGAGCGACATTTCGCCGATCTCGTCGAGGAAGACGGTGCCGCCCTCGGCCATTTCCATCAGGCCCGGCTTGCCGCCGCGCTGGGCGCCGGTGAAAGCGCCGGAGACATACCCGAACAGCTCGCTCTCGGCCAGGCTTTCCGGCAGCGCGGCGCAATTAAGCGCGAGGAAAGGCGCGCTGCTGCGCGGGCTGGCGGCGTGGCAGGCCTGCGCCACCAGTTCCTTGCCGGTGCCGGTCTCTCCCGCGATCAGGAGCGGCGCATCGACCACCGCGACGCGGGCGGCGCGTGCCTTCAGCGCCCGGATCGGTTCGGATTCGCCAATGATTTCATCGAAGCCGCCGCCGCCATGCTGAAGCGCATGGATGCGCCCGCCCAGGCGGCGCGGCGCATGCAGGGTGATCACGCCGCCGACGGTATGGCCGAACGCCGAATCGACCGGCTCCGACACCGGCGCGACTTCGAGCAGGAAGGGCTCGCCGTGCAGCCGCACTTCGCGCGACGGCGCACGGAACCCGCTTTCGAGCAGCTCGGCCTGCAGACCGGTTTCGCCGAACAGCTCGGCAAGCGTCTTCCCGTGCAGCTCGCTCTCGCTCAAGTCGGCGACCGCCGCCGCCGCGGCGTTGGCCGCGACGATGCGGCCTTCGGCGTCGACCGCCATCACCGGGTCGGCCATGACGGCCATCAGGGTGTCCAGGTGCAGGCGGCGACGCGCGCCGGGCAGCACATCCACCACCTTCACATCGCGCACGCCGGCCACCCGCAGGAAATCCTCGCGCAGCGGCGGCATCAACGCTTCTGTCAGTTCGGGAATGTCGATGAAGACGTCGGAGGAATCGACCTCGACCGCCACCACATTGATGTTGCGGCGGGCCAGTACGGCGAGAATTTCGTGCGCGATGCCGACACGGTCGGCGAACTGGACATCTATCCGCATGGCCCTGGAGTGTTCCTCGGTATGACAGGCAAAGGAAACCGGCCATGGCGGCCGGTACGTACCCTCGGCACTTTACCCGTACCGGGAAGGCAGGACAATAGTCAGCTATAGGCGCGTCGCGGCGCCGGGAATGGCAACGCCGGGGACTTCAGGGCGCTCAGCCGGCCAAGGTCGAAGGCTTGCAGGTGCTGCAGCACGACCTGATTGATTGCCATGGTGGCCTGCATCAGCAGCAGCTCCACGCTCTGCTGCGCGCCGCCGCGCATGTCGCCCGCTGCCACCGGCTCCTGTTTTTTCTTGCGGGAAGTCTCGGCCTGCGCGGCGGCGACGCTGCGATACACGTCGGCCAGGGTGATGGCTCCGGGTTCGCACGAGCAGGACCAGCTATCCCGGTTACGCTCGTCCTGCTGCAGCAGGCCTGCCCGCTGCAGGTTTGTCAGCAACTGCCGGACCGCGCGCGGCGGCTGGCCGAGCGCCTCGGAAAGCGCAGCCGTCGTCAGCGGCCGCGGATTGGCCATGACAATGCGTGCCAGCAGCTCGATCGCCATGGCAAAGCGAACGTGCAGCTGGCGGTCGCCGAGAATGAACTCCGGAATGGCGAAGGCATCCCCGGCGCGCGCGTTCATGCACGAACCTCTTGCGGGACGGCAATCGGGCGGTTGGCCTTGCCGTAGCGGTCCATATACAGTCCTTCCATGTCGATCTCCGGGCGCTTGCCCGAGACGAGGTCCGCCAGCACCCGGCCCGAGCCGCAGGCCATGGTCCAGCCAAGGGTGCCGTGACCGGTGTTGAGGAACAGGTTGCGGTAAGGCGTCGGGCCGACCACCGGGGTGCCGTCCGGCGTCATCGGCCGCAGGCCGCACCAGAACTCCGCCTTCGCCACATCGCCGCCGCGCGGGAACAGGTCGACCACAGAATGCTCCAGTGTTTCGCGGCGGGCGTTGCGCAACGCGAGGTCGTAGCCGGCGATTTCCGCCGTGCCGCCGACCCGGATGCGGTCGCCCAGGCGGGTGATCGCGACCTTGTAGGTCTCGTCCATCACCGTCGACTCCGGGGCATAGGCCGCGTCATGGATCGGCACGGTGATCGAGTAACCCTTGATCGGGTAGACCGGGATGCGGATGCCGATCTGCTTCGCCAGCAGCGGCGAGTAGCTGCCGAGCGCAAGC
>Ga0196971_1000126_pt1 | contig 74703 bp, 53 predicted proteins | sample S1v_1013CmetaG_FD_148660 | JGI IMG/M metagenome (GOLD analysis project Ga0196971, IMG submission 148660) | Soil microbial communities from Anza Borrego desert, Southern California, United States - S1+v_10-13C | ecosystem: Environmental > Terrestrial > Soil > Desert | place: USA: California...
CCAGGTGTCCCTGGACTCTTCAACCGAATGACCTTATCTTCACTCATGGCGTATTCGCTCCTCTCAACAGGAATGGATGACCTCGAAGACCATCCAGAATACGCCGCCTACCTCAGCCCCTCATCCACAACTTTCGAGCATAACTCAAAAGAAAGGGGAGAGGGGCAGAAAAAGGGTGGGTTATGAAGGCGGACCGTTACCTTTTAGACTGGCCTTGATGCCAGCGAGGATCGCGCCGACGGACGCGGGACCGTTGGTACGGGTTTCGACGAAGGCGGCAGTCTGCGGCGTAGTTCGGCGCTCTGGGCCGCGCTTCCCGTTCATGGCCATTATCACGTTGGCCCGGCTTCGCAGATTGGCTTTCTGTTGTCTCTTCTCCCGGCGCTTGGCGGCCTTTTCTCGCTCGTGCCGGAGCCATTTCCCGAGCCCAAAAGCGTCGAATAGCGAGCGGGAGATGGCGCGGATAGCCGCGAACCCTTTGTAGGCGCAATTTTCTAGGCGTTGCGTTATGGGATGGATCGCGACGATTCCGGCCGCCACAAGGTCATGAATAGCCCGCTCCGCTCTCCGGAGACCAAGGCCGGAGGTCTTGGCCAGGAATTCCATGGTGAGCCCCTGGATCGATCCGTCGGCCTGTGGGATGCCGACGCGGAGCGTCACTAGGTCAGTGTAGTGAAGCAGACAGCCGAGCAGGGCGACTTCCGCCTCGCGGCGCTCGCTGCGTTGCTGGCGGTCCGATTCGTTGACGGCGTTGAGGGCGGGAAGTGTCTTTTGCGGGGAATCGTAGTACTCGCGGATCCGCTCGATGAGCGTCCGTAGCACGCCGGGCCTGTCGGCGTGTTTTTCCGGCGGCTCAAACCAGCGCGGTTTCGCCGAATTGTGGCCACAACGATTACCTGTGTCAAATTCCACAGTGGTATGATGAGACCGTCATAGTCTCATCCCTTTAGGCGGGGGTGACGTGACCGAGGGCCGGCGAATGTTGCAGCATTCTCGGCCCATTTATTTTGTAACATTTCCACCAGTATCCATCTTGCCGGTGAAACGCTGCTCGACCTCGGCCTCACGTCTCAGCACAAAATTAAGTTGGCTTTGATGCATGGAGGGGCACGCCGTTCCGGCGCAGTCTTGCCTGCCCTACTCCTCTACCCCATGATCGACGATGGAGGCAACGACATCGGCCTTGAACAGCACCCGGCGCCCGATCTTTAGGCGGCCAGGGCGCAGCTTTTTCGCGAGCGCCGAGTTGCCTCGAAGCGTAAACCTCAATCCATCTGGGGTTCGTTGGAGTATTTCGGCTACCTGGCCGATGTTCAGGAGCACGCCGTATTTTTCGGTTAGCCGGGCGGTGGTGTTCACTTAAATCTCCGTGTTAATTGGTGTTACGCGGAGAGATTACGTCTTGAGAAAGGACTTGAAAGGAATAGAATATGAATATTTAGTTTACACTTTGGCGAGTTGCGATGGAAAATCCGTCTGAGTCGATGCCGATATACCTACATCCAGGTTGCGATAAGGTTGTCGCAGCCGCAATTCGCGCGTTTGCGGAAGAATGCGAGTCCGGTCCATTCACAACGGCATCCAGACGCTGGCCGATCTGGAAACTGGTTCACAAGCATATTGATCCCGTCGTTTTCGATTATGCAACGCGGACAGGGAGATTGCGCCTTTTCGGGATGGAAAGTTTCTCCGACGCTGCACGAAAGAGCATCAAAGAGATAGAGGATAAAATTAGGGCGCAAATACGATTGGATCTGGAAGAACCACGATTCGGCTCCCAGTCGTTCCAGAATACATTGGAGTCGTTGTACGAGGTACTACTGTTTTGCCGTGGAAGAGGGCCGAAACGTAGCGTGGGACCGTCTACGCAAAATAAATCGCATAAGCCTCAACGCGGAAGGGCTTCGAGAAACCAACGGCTTAAAGCGAGTATCGGCTCATTGACTGGCTATTGCGAGCTCTGCTGGCGTTTATCGGCCGCCAACCAAGCACATGCGAAAGGGTTGGAGAGCAAGGGTCTGAGCCGTCGTTTTTGTAAGGTACACGATCCACGCGACAAAACCTCGCGATACCGGGTCGACCATAAGTACCGAGCGGCATTTCACGCAAAGCTGCAAGAGATTTTTGAGGAGCGCAATAACAATTGGCTTTACAAAGAGTTGACGCGTTGCGACAACATCACTGAAGAAATTCGACGTTTTGCATATGAATACGTCCATGTATCAGCCAACCGGATAGAAGCGGAACTCATGTATCGAAGCGGGCTCAGCAAAGCCGAAATTGCCCGACGGCTGGGAATTACGCGCCAAGCGGTCCATAACATGTTCAGAAAAGAGCTGAGTTACTTTGAGACGCGCACGGCGTCCAACTTGCTCACGATGTCCTCAGCGCGCAAGTGCGTGTAGCGCTTGAGCATTTGCATGGATTTGTGCCCGCTGATCGCAGCGACCTCCTGATCGCTCAAGCCGGCCTCCACAAAGCGGCTGACGGCCTCGTGCCGCAGGTCGTGGAAGCGGAAGTCTTTTAAGCCGAGCGCCTTTTTCAATCGAGTCCATACGGCATTGAACTGGTATGGATTCCGGTGGCCGTCCTTTCCGGGCTCGCCAAAGAAGATCAAATCCGTTTCGATAGGGCGGATCGGATTATTCAACGCCTGCCGAAACAGCTGAGTCGCGCCGAGGGTTAGAGGCACGGTGCGCGGCGTCGTGTTCTTGGTTTCCAGCAGTCGTACGATCCGTCGCTCAAGGTCGACCTGATTGCGACGAAGCGTCAGTATTTCCGACGACCGCATGCCGGTTTCGAGGGCGATACCCACAATCCATCGCAGCATCGGATTCGAGTGGGCGGCTACGGCCTCCAACAGCCGCTTTTCCTCATCGGCCGATAATCGGCGATTGCGCCCAGGCCCCGGCGCCGGACGCCGGATATTGAGCACCGGATTATAGATCAGCCCCAACCCCATTCCTTGATGGCTACGGTGAACAGATGGCCCAAAAGGGCGAGTTCCAGCCGCACGGTATTGTTGCTTCGCGGGATGCGCTCACCGTTGTCGCCAGGGTCGCCGGCCAGGCGACTGTCGCGGTACTGCGCGATAATTTCGGGCGTCAGGGCGATCAGAGAGTACTTGCCAAGCTTGTCGATCAGAATGGCTGCTCGTTTGCGCTCTGCGGCTTGCGTTGACGGCCGTTTGGTTGGGGTCACCTCGGACAGGTATCGCTGCAGGGCGGCCTGCACCGTCATGCGCTCGGCTGGGGCGCGCTGGATATGGATGCCGCGCACCATTTCATCCTCGGTGCGCCGCGACCAATCTTCGGCATCCCTTTTGGTGCGGAAGGTCTTGGCCGTCGTCGGCCAACCGGTCTTTCGAATGACGGCTTTCCAGGTGCCCGAAGGGGTTTTGACGATGGTTGCCATAAGTCTCTCGGTACGGTGTCTCGTACTGCGCACTGTACCGAAATTGTACCTTGGCAACAATCGCGGGCGATAAAAAAGGCCTGCATCGCTGCAAGCCTTTGTTTTTGTTGGTGGGCCGTGTAGGGATCGAACCTACGACAAATGGATTAAGAGTCCACTGCTCTACCAGCTGAGCTAACGGCCCGGTGCGGGAATATCTAATACGGACTAAGTTGGGGTGACCGATGGGGCTCGAACCCACGACAACCGGAATCACAATCCGGGGCTCTACCAACTGAGCTACGGCCACCGTCGAATAAATTACAAATAGATGGCGCGCTTGGCAGGACTCGAACCTGCGACCCTCGGCTTAGAAGGCCGATGCTCTATCCGGCTGAGCTACAAGCGCTTGGTCGGGGTAGAGGGATTCGAACCCCCGACATTCTGCTCCCAAAGCAGACGCGCTACCAGACTGCGCTATACCCCGCACGACCTTCTTTAACGAGAAGCCGTTCGGCTAACCATCAAGATTCACAATAATACCCGTGCTGATTTAAATCGTCAATCAACGTGCTGGATCGCAGGTCAATGGGGATAAGCCGTCGTCTTATAGCTTGCTTTTCACGCTTTGAAAAATTTCCTCATTCAAGTCGTCCATTCCGTTCAGAATTCCGCCCAATTCATCTAAACGGGAAGATACGAACCCCTCGTCCTTGATGGCACCGGCATTAACGTAAACATTTAGTGCAGCGCTTTTCAACGCAGCATAACCTGCGACCACGGCAACGCCCGCATCGCTCACGACGTTTCGGTTTCCTTTTTCGGTCACCGCCTTGCTCAATCTGATCACTTCGGCACAGGCTTTCGCACACTCGATGGGTACATCGGTCGCTTCCCGCAATGCCGATTGTATCTGCTGGCTTCTAGCGGCTTTTTGTTCATCCGTTTCCTTGGGCAATCCGTAGGCGCCCATGACTTTATCGAATACTTCGACGTCGGCCCTGATCATATCCATCAACCGTGCGCGCAAGCTTTCTGCCTGTGTCAGTATTTCTTTCATCTCGGGTTCGACGGCCTCGTAGTTTTTCTTTCCTATAGTGAGATTGCAAACCATGCTCACCAATGCAGCACCCATGGCCCCCATGATAGCCGCTGCGCTGCCGCCGCCCGGAGTCGGCGACTTGCTGGCCAAGTCGTCCAAAAACTGATGGATTGTCTTGTCTTTGATCATGCCGATTCGCTCCATGAGTTTTGTAGTATGAAAAACGGCCGGAGAGTATAAAACACTAGACGTTGCGGGTTAAAATTTTCCAGTTTTTCAGGTATGTGCGGCTGCGGCGACCGAGGTTCAATCTTTTCGCAGGCGCAAATTCGAGAAAAAAGCCGCCAGACACGATAAAGGTTAAAGGCCATCCCAAGGACAAAGAATGAAAAAGCTGCTATTCCAGTTTGATACCGATTTTTATCCATCCGTGTTCGACACCGTTGTGGCCTATGACGGCGGTGCGGATCACGTTATCGGTCACGGCGGCCTGACGCCGGAGAATGTTGGAGCGTTAGTGGACGGTACGATCTTCACACGAGCTCCCAAGGACAAAAAAGATACGGCGATTTTCATCGGGGGCAGCGATTTGATAGCCGGACAGGAACTCCTGAAGGCGGTACAAAAGAAATTTTTTGCCGGTTTCCGGGTATCCGTGATGCTCGATAGCAACGGGAGCAATACGACCGCCGCGGCCGGGGTCGCCAAGCTCGTCTCCAGTGGAACGGTTGCCGGAAAACACGCGGTGGTTCTTGCCGGTACCGGACCGGTCGGTCAGCGTGCGGCGGTGATGCTGGCCAAAGAAGGCGCCCAGGTCTCGATCACCTCGCGTCAAATGCCTCGCGCCGAAAAAGCATGCCAAGACATGAAGCAGCGGTTCGGTGTCGACCTGACCCCCGTAGAGGCCCCCGATAGCGATGCTCGCGCGAAAGCCATACAACACGCTCAAATTGTGTTCGCGGCCGGCGCGGCCGGTGTAGAGCTGTTGGAAGCTCGCCACTGGCAGGACAATTCGTCAATCGAGCTGATGGCGGATGCGAACGCAACGCCGCCTATCGGTATCGGCGGAACGGATATGATGGATCGGGGAGCGGAGCGGAACGGAAAGATTGTTTGGGGAGCCATCGGTTTCGGCACCTTGAAATTAGCGCTACACCGCGCCTGTATCGCGAAGCTTTTCGAGAGTAACGATCAAGTTTTGGATGCCGAACAAATTTTTGAAATCGGGAAGACGATGGCCTGAAAAACTGAATCGCCGGCGTTGCCCGGCGATTTAAATGCGGGAGCAGCAAGACACCGTGGTTTGCTTTCACGGAATGCCTATATCTCCAGTACTTTTCCGGGGTCGAATTCGCTCACGAGTTGATTTGGGAAATAGCCACGGGGATTACAGAGAATTCGCGTGCCCGCGCAGCGATAGTCCGAAACGGCATGGGTGTGGCCATGGAACCAGGCAGCGATCTCAAAGCTGTGCAGAACTTCTTTCAGATCGTTGCAGTAGGCATAGCGTTTGAGATGGCCGGGATTATCCCGCCAGCTCCAAGGCGTCGGGGCATGGTGGGTAACCACCACCGTTTTCCCCGGAAACGGCTTCGCCAGTTCGTCGAAGAGCCAGTGGCGGGATTCCCGATGCAACTGAAGATAGCTCTCCGCGCTCAACGTGTCCGCGCGGTACCGGATCTTCCGGAAATCATTGACAATAGAAACCAGTTCCTGCAATTGGTCGTTATCCTCGCCACCGAGGTCGCTCCACAGGGTGCAACCCAAAAATCTCACGCCGTTATACTCCCAGGCCCTCCGTTCCAGGAATTGCACGTTGCTTCCGCCGGCGCCGCCACTTAGGTTTGCCAGGGTGGACAGGTGCTCTTGACTGTAAAACTCATGATTGCCCGCTACGTAAACGACAGGCTTTCGAAACGATTTAAGCCAATCCAAACCTTGGCGGCCGATGCCGATATCTCCGGCGGCGACGACTACGTCCGCATCCGTCGGCACGACTTCCAAAGAACCGAATTCGAGATGAATGTCCGAGAAATACTGAATACGCACGACTTTATCTGATCTTTGGCCGGAGCTTCTCCTGAGAACTCACCATTCCGGCACCTGGTTTAAGTTCCATAATTATAACTTGACACCCAAGTAAAGAACTCGGAAATTACCGCAGGCGTGCGATAGGCTCGATCTGTGTCATTGATAGAATAGCGGACTCGCGAAGTATCCCAGTAGGTTTTTAAGCATGATAAATAGAAGAAATTCGGTCGGTGTGAAAGTAGGTAAGATTCAGATCGGTGGCGATGCCCCGGTCGTCGTTCAGTCCATGACCAATACCGATACCGCGGATGTTGGAGGTACCGTCAAACAGGTGATGGATCTGGCGAAAGCCGGCTCGGAGTTGGTCCGCATTACCGTAAACAACGAAGAATCCGCACAGGCCGTACCCCAGATACGCGAACAATTGGATAGAAACGGCTGCTTTGTTCCCTTGATCGGCGACTTTCACTTTAACGGCCACAAGTTGCTGGACAAGTTCCCGGGCTGCGCCGAATCGCTGGGCAAATACCGCATCAACCCCGGCAATGTGGGCCGCGGATCGAAACGTGACCCTCAATTCGCCCAGATGATCGAATTTGCTTGCCGATACGAAAAGCCGGTGCGGATCGGGGTCAACTGGGGAAGCCTCGATCAATCCGTACTTGCCCGCTTGCTGGATGAAAATGCGCAGCTTACCGAAGCCAGACCACTCGCCGAAGTGATGCGCGAGGCGGTTATCACCTCGGCTTTGGAGAGCGCCGAACGCGCCGTGTCGTTAGGACTGCCCAAGGGCCGTATCGTGCTGTCATGCAAGATGAGCGGCGTTCAGGAGTTGATCGCCGTTTATCAAGCACTCGCCGAACGCTGCGATTACGCCTTGCATTTGGGGCTCACCGAAGCCGGCATGGGGTCCAAGGGTATCGTGGCATCCACGGCGGCTTTGGCGGTACTGCTGCAACAAGGCATCGGCGACACGATCCGTATCTCTTTGACACCGGAACCCGGCGCCGATCGTATCCACGAAGTCATCGTCGCCCAGGAAATTCTCCAAACCATGGGCATCCGCTCGTTCACGCCGATGGTTATCTCATGTCCCGGCTGCGGCCGCACAACCAGTGACTACTTTCAGAAACTGGCCCAGCAGATTCAAAGCCATCTCCGCCACAAAATGCCGGAATGGCGCAAGAAATATACGGGCGTCGAGGACATGCACGTTGCCGTGATGGGCTGTGTGGTCAACGGTCCCGGCGAAAGCAAGAACGCCAATATCGGGATCAGCCTGCCCGGCACGGGTGAGCAACCGGTCGCGCCGGTATTCGAGGACGGGGTAAAAACCGTAACTTTGAAGGGAGAGCACATCGCCGAGGACTTCCAGGAACTAGTCGAACGTTACGTCGTATCCCACTACGGCGCGAAGCAGGAACAGCAAGCCATCGCCGAATAAGGAACAGAAAACTCCCGGCCCGTGGCTGCTCACTCGATACGGGCCGGACTCTCCGTAGCCATCGCCTCTAAACGTTCCAGCTCGAAGTCGGTGAATCCCGCCGCTCGACGCAACTCCGTATTGAAGGGTCCGCGAACCGCACCCCGGAGATAGCGTTCAACAAGGCTGAAGTACTCCGCCATCGGATCCACTCCCTGTTCGTTGCACACGTATTGGAACCACCGGGTGCCGCGTGCAACATGACCAACTTCGTCCCTCAGGATAATTTTGAGAATGTTCGCGGTAGAGTCATCGCCCACTGCGTCCAGCTTCGCAATCATGGAGGGGGTCACATCCAAACCCCTCGCCTCCATCACTCGCGGAACCAGTGCCAAGCGGGCTTTCACATCATGTGCCGTATCCTCGGCCAATTCCCATAGTCCTCTGTGCGCCGGGAATTGGCCGTAGTCGGCATCGAAGTCCCGGAGCCGCCCGCGAAGCAAAGAAAAATGGAATGCCTCTTCGATTGCCACTTCCAGCCAGTCGTCATAAAACGCCGGCGGCATTCCGCGAAACCGATAAACCATATCCCAGGCCAACTGAATCGCGGTGAACTCGATGTGGGCAATCGCATGAAGAAAAGCAATTTGTCCCGCGGCGGTGGTTAATTTCCGCCGTGGTAGGTGCTTGGGATCGACCAGCTTCGGATGCTCCGGAAAGCAGACCTCCGAAGCCGGCTTTGGCAGCGAGTGATCGTCCACGGAAAAGCCTTTTTCTCGGTATATCCGCGCGGCCTGCTCGGTTGCTTCAAGTTTGGCTTCGACCGACGACGCGTAAAGGCATGATTCCGCAATCTCGAACAGATTGGCCGGCATGACGTTCTTAAGCCGTCTCGTCTAAGACGGCCTGTTCCGCCTTCTTCACATAATCCGGAATCCGGTCGAAGTTGAGGTAGCGATAAATGTCCGGAGCGTCCTTCTCCAACTCGCTCATGAAATTCATGTACTCTTCATGGGACGGAATCCGGTTCAATATGGAACACACGGCGGCCAGTTCCGCCGAGGCCAGGAAGACCTTGGCACCCGCGCCCATGCGGTTCGGGAAATTTCGCGTAGAGGTCGACACCACGGTGGCGTTGTCCGCCACCCGCGCCTGATTGCCCATGCACAACGAACATCCGGGCATCTCCATGCGAGCGCCCACTTTACCGTAGGTGCCGTAATAGCCTTCCTCGGTCAATTCCAATTGATCCATCCGGGTCGGCGGGGCGATCCATAACTGTCCCGGAATTTGCTTGCCGAATTTCTCCAGGATTTTACCGGCCGCGCGGAAATGGCCGATGTTCGTCATGCAGGAACCAAGAAAAACCTCGTCGACCTGCGTTCCCGCCACGACCGACAACGGCTTCACATCGTCGGGGTCGTTCGGACAGCACAAGAGCGGCTCCTTGATCTCATTCAGATCGATCTCGATTACTTCGTGATACTCCGCGTCCGCATCAGGCTCAAGCAGCACGGGATCGGCCAGCCAGGCTTCCATGGCTTTGATGCGGCGCGTAAGAGTTCGCACATCGCCATATCCTTGCTCGATCATCCATTTGAGCAGGACGATATTCGAGCGCAAATATTCTTCGATCGGTTCCTTATTCAGACGCACGGTGCAGGCGGCGGCCGATCGCTCGGCCGAAGCGTCCGCCAGCTCGAAAGCCTGTTCTATCTTGAGATTCGGCAACCCTTCGATTTCCAGAATACGTCCCGAAAAAACGTTCGTCTTGCCCTTTTTCTCAAGCGTCAAAAGCCCCCGCTGCAGCGCGACATAGGGAATGGCATGCACCAGGTCCCGCAGAGTGATACCCGGCTGCATTTCGCCCTTGAACCGGACCAGTACCGACTCCGGCATGTCCAAAGGCATCACGCCGGTGGCGGCGGCGAAGGCCACCAATCCCGAGCCGGCCGGAAACGATATGCCGATCGGGAACCGCGTATGGGAATCGCCCCCGGTCCCGACGGTATCGGGGATCAACATCCGGTTGAGCCACGAATGAATGATGCCGTCGCCGGGACGGAGCGAAACGCCGCCACGGTTCATGATGAAGTCGGGCAAGGTGTGGTGGACATCGATATCCACCGGCTTGGGATAAGCCGCCGTGTGACAGAACGACTGCATCACCAGATCCGCCGAAAATCCCAGGCAGGCCAAGTCTTTCAGCTCGTCGCGAGTCATCGGTCCCGTGGTGTCTTGGGACCCCACCGTCGTCATGTGGGGTTCGCAGTAGGTGCCGGGGCGTACACCCTTCACCCCGCAGGCTTTTCCGACCATCTTTTGCGCGAGGGTATACCCTTTTCCGCTGTCGGCTTTGGCTTCAGGACGGCGGAATACCGGGGAGATATCGAGATTCAAAGCCTTGCGGGCGCGGTCGGTGAGACCCCGTCCGATAATGAGCGAAATACGCCCCCCCGCTTGCACCTCGTCCAGCAGAATCTCGTTCTTCAAGGCGAACGTGCTGAGCGTCTCGCCGGTATCGTGATGCTTGATGATTCCTTCATAAGGATAGATATCGATGACGTCGCCGGTATTCAAATGCGCTACGTCGCACTCGATGGGCAAGGCACCGGAATCTTCCATGGTATTGAAGAAGATGGGCGCGATCTTTCCGCCGATGCACACTCCCCCGGACCGCTTGTTCGGTACGTATGGGATATCGTCGCCGACATGCCACAGCACCGAGTTGGTCGCGGATTTGCGGGAAGAGCCCGTACCCACGACGTCCCCCACGAAAGCGACCGGCCAGCCCTTTGTCTTAAGCTCCGTTATCTGGCCTTCGGCATTGGTAACGCCGTCGCGCGGCACTTTCAGCATGGCCTTGGCGTGCAGCGGGATGTCGGGCCGCGACCAGGCGTCCTGGGCGGGAGACAAATCGTCGGTGTTGATTTCGCCGGGTACCTTGAATACGGTCGCCGTAATGACTTCAGGCACTTTAGGGCGGCTGGTAAACCATTCGGCCTCCGCCCATGAACGCATGACCGCCTGGGCATTCGCGTTGCCGCTTTCGGCCTTTTCGCAAACGTCGTGAAACGCATCGAACATCAGCAAGGTTTGCGACAAGCCCTTGGCGGCTAGCGCTCCCAGGGCCGGATGATCGAGCAGATCGATGAGCGGAGCGACGTTGTATCCGCCCAGCATGGTACCGAGGAGTTCGGTTGCGCGATACGGATCGAGTATCGGCGAGACTGCCTCCCTCTTGACGACGGCCGCCAAAAAACCTGCCTTGACGTAGGCGGCTTCGTCCACACCCGCCGATACCCGGTTGGTCAGCAGGTCAAGCAAGAAGTCTTCCTCGCCTTGAGGCGGATTTTTAATAAGCGATACCAGCGCGGTGGTCATTTCCGCGCTTAGCGGTTTCGGCGCAAGCCCTTGCACCGCCCGCTCGGCAACGTGTCTGCGATATTCTTCCAGCATGGTTTCCCCTAAAGTTTGCAATTCTGCTCGAATCGAGTTCCGAGCACCATTCGAGCCGGTCTTACGTGTCGGCTAAAACGATTTCCGCTCTCTGTTTCCCGGGATAGAGCCCTTGATCTCGTGTCCCAATACCAGGGACCAATCGATCATCAAACGGTATCCGTTCTATTCCAACTTCTATACTCGGGTATTATATGGATCACCTATACGTTTATCACGCCGGACACTCGTTATGACTTCGATTTACTTCAGTCATCAGAGTTTCTTCGAGCACAATACCGGCCTTGGCCATCCGGAAGGCGCAGAACGCTTGCGTTCGATCGACCACGCGCTCAGTCAACCGGGTTTTGCCGACCTCAAGCGGCGGGAGGCACCGCGCGGCACCCGCGAACAGATCCGTTTAATCCATACCAATCGGCATATCGATTATGTATTAGGCGCCGTGCCCAGACAGGGTTTTGCCTACCTCGACGTCGACACTGTTGTCTCGCCCGGCTCGGGCGAAGCGGCTTTGCACGCCGTGGGGGCCGTATGCGCCGCCGCGGATGCCATTTTCGCCGAAGAGGCCGAAAATGCTTTCTGTGCAGTCCGGCCTCCGGGACATCATGCCGAACCCGACGCGGCCATGGGCTTCTGTTTGTTCAACAATGTCGCCATCGCGGCCGAGTATGCCCGCAAGCGCCGGGGAATCGAACGCGTCGCAATCGTCGATTTCGACGTGCATCACGGAAACGGCACCCAACGGGCCTTCGAGGCGAATCAGGACGTCCTGTATGCCTCCACTCATCAGTCTCCGTGGTATCCCGGTACTGGAGCGGCCGAAGAAACGGGAGTCGGCAACATCATCAACGTTCCGCTTCCGGCCGGAAGCGGATCCAAGGAATTTCGCCTGGCGCTAGCTGAAAAGATTCTCCCTGTCTTAGACCGATTTTCACCCGAGTTGGTTTTAATTTCCGCCGGCTTCGATGCGCATCGGGATGATCCACTGGCCGACTTGAATCTGGTTGAGGACGATTATGCGTGGGTCACATTGGAATTGGCGGCGTTGGCGAAAAAACATGCAGGCGGTAGGCTGATATCCGTTTTGGAGGGGGGATACAACCCGGAGGCTTTAGGGAAGAGCGTGGCCGCGCATGTTCGTGCGCTGATGGAGTCCTGACGGATTACAGGGTGCGCCTTGGACGCACCCTGTACGTTATCCGTAGTTAGACTAAGGACGATCCCCGTCCGATGCCGAAATAATCGAATCCCAGTGTTTTCATCCGAGCGGGATCGTAAAGATTACGGCCGTCGAAAATCACGGGATGCGACAGTTCAGACTTGATGGCGTCGAAGTTAGGACTGCGGAACACGTTCCACTCGGTGACGATGATCAAGCCGTTGGCACCCTTTAGCGTGGCTTCAGGGCTGTCGCAGAGCGTGAGGTCGGAACGGTTCCCGTACAACCGGCCGGCTTCGTGTATCGCGACCGGGTCGAAAGCCTGTACCTTAGCGCCCGCCGCCCAAAAGGCTTCAATGACGGCCCGGCTGGAAGCCTCGCGCATGTCATCGGTATTCGGCTTGAATGCCAGCCCCCAAAGAGCGAACGTCTTGCCTTTCAGATCGCCGTTAAAATAGGCGTTGACCTTATCGTAAAGTCTTAGCTTTTGCCGGTCGTTGACACCTTCGACCGCTTGCAGCAACTGCGCCTGATATCCGACGTCGCGTGCGGTGCGCTCGAGCGCTTTCACGTCCTTCGGGAAGCACGAACCGCCGTACCCGCAGCCGGGATAAATGAAGTGGTAGCCGATTCGGGGATCCGAGCCGATACCGAGCCTCACCTTTTCGATATCCGCACCCAAACATTCCGCCAGATTCGCCAATTCGTTCATGAAGCTGATTTTCGTCGCCAGCATGGCGTTGGCCGCATACTTAGTCAGTTCGGCCGAACGAATGTCCATGCATACCAATCGGTCATGATTGCGATTGAACGGCGCATACAAAGCCCGTAAAAGCTCGGTGGTGCGGGGGTTATCCGTGCCCACCACGATACGATCCGGCTTCATGAAATCCTCGATGGCCGCGCCCTCTTTCAGGAATTCCGGGTTTGAAACCACGTCGAATTCGAACGGCTTCTGTCGATCGTTGAGCACCGTTTTTATCGCCTGGCGTACCTTGTCCGCCGTACCAACCGGTACCGTGGATTTATTGATCACGACGCGATAATCCTCCATGCGTTCGCCGATGCTGCGGGCGACGGCGAGCACATACTGCAGATCGGCCGATCCATCCTCGTCCGGCGGTGTGCCGACGGCGATGAACTGAAACAAGCCGTGCCGGACCGCCAAGTCCACATCGGTGGTGAAATGCAGACGTTTAGCGGCCATGTTGCGTTCGATAATGGCATCCAAACCGGGCTCGTAAATCGGAACCTCGCCTTGGTTGAGCCGGGCGATTTTGCCTTCGTCGATATCTACGCATACCACTTCGTTGCCCACCTCGGCGAGGCAGGCGCCGGTAACGAGACCAACATAACCCGAACCAAATACCGATACTTTCATGAGTGTTCCTTCTTGTTAAGAGAGTCTGTGCTCGAACGCTGACAGAAACCGTCGAGCGATCATGAAAAGGCTCGAAGCAAATCGGCCTTGATGTCTTCGATATTTTCCAGCCCGACCGCGATACGGACCAAACCGTCGCCGATCCCGGCCGCGGCGCGCTCGCTTTCGCTTAGTCTACCGTGGGTGGTGGTCGCGGGATGCGTAATCGTCGTCTTCACATCCCCGAGGTTTGCGGTGATGGACAGCATCCGGGTCGCGTCAATCAGTTTCCAGGCCCCTTCCCGGCCTCCCTCGACTTCGAAGCTTACGATTCCACCGCCCCCAAATTGTTGCCGCACGGCCAGCTCATGCTGTGGATGGGATGGCAGACCCGGATAATACACTCGCCTTACCCAGGATCGGGTTTCCAGCCACCGTGCAAGGTTCAGCGCATTTTCGCTATGGGCGCGCATGCGTATCGACAAAGTTTCGAGACCCTTGAGAAACACCCAGGCGTTGAAAGGGCTCATGGAGGGTCCCCCCGTCCTTAGAAACGGATAAATCTCCTTATCCAATAACTCCTGCTGGCCGACGATCGCGCCTCCGATGCACCGTCCCTGCCCATCCAGGTACTTGGTTGCCGAATGAATAACGATGTCCGCCCCCAATTCCAAGGGCTTCTGTAGAGCGGGCGTGCAGAAACAGTTGTCGACCACCAAAAGACTGCCGTTTTGCTTCGCAATCGTTGCAAGACGATTAATATCCGCAATCTCGGTCAGCGGATTAGAGGGGGTCTCGAGAAAAAGAAAGCGCGTCTCGGTTCTGACAGCCGCCTCCCACGCCGAATAATCGGTCATATCCACAAAAGTGGTCGCGACACCGAATTTGCTTAGGTAATTCTGAAACAGCAAGACGGTGTTGCCGAACACGCCCCGCGAGCAGACTACATGGTCGCCGGCCTTCAACAAACCGAAGGCTGTCGTAGCGATAGCCGCCATTCCCGATGCGACCGCGATGCAGCGTTCGCCGCTTTCCAGGGCGGCAAGCCTTTCCTCGAAAGCCCGCACGGTGGGATTGGTGAAGCGCGAGTAGATATTGCCGGGAACTTTGCCGGAAAATCTGGCGGCGGCATCCTCGGCGCTGTCGAATACGTAGCTGGAGGTCGCAAAGATCGGGTCGGAATGCTCCTGCTCGGCGGTCCGTCTCTGCCCTGCACGTATGGCTTGAGTCTCGACGGCATATTGCTGCCAATCCCAGTCGGTCATAACTCGTCTATCCCCTTTAAGAAAGCGTCTCGGAACTAGCCCGCGTTGTGCAGATCGATGATCGACCCATCGGCCGAGCGTGTGGTTTTGGCCTGATCGTTCCGATGCCTGCTGAGACGATCGAGGTAATCTTGGTTGATATCCCCGGTCACATAATCACTGTTGAAACAAGAGGTGTCAAACCGTCCGACGGAAGGATTCCCTTTTTGGACCGCCTCGATCAAATCGTCCAAGTCCTGATAAATCAGCCAATCCGCGCCGAGCTCTTCCTGAACATCCCGTTCGCTACGCCCGTGGGCGATCAGCTCATGCGCCGCCGGCATGTCGATACCATAGACGTTAGGATAACGCACCGGCGGGGATGCGGAAGCGAAATAGACTTTGCGCGCTCCGGCGTCGCGCGCCATCTGGATGATCTGCATCGATGTGGTGCCCCGGACGATGGAGTCGTCGACCAGTAGCACGTTCTTATCTTTGAACTCCAGATCGATGGCATTAAGCTTTTGCCTGACCGATTTCTTGCGAAGTTGTTGGCCCGGCATGATGAACGTACGTCCGATGTAGCGATTCTTGATGAACCCTTCCCGGTATTTCACTCCCAACCCATTAGCGAGCTGCAAAGCCGCGGTCCGGCTTGTATCCGGAATGGGAATCACGACGTCGATGTCGTGATCGGGACGCAATCGCAGAATTTTTTCGGCCAATTTATCGCCCATGCGAAGCCGGGCCTTGTAGACGGAGATATTGTCGATGATGGAGTCGGGTCGTGCAAAATAGACGAACTCGAAGATACACGGCGAATAAAGCACTTTTTCGGTGCATCGGCGCGTATGCAGCGTGCCGTTCTTCTCGATGATCACCGCTTCGCCCGGCAGTACGTCCCTAATGAGTTTGAATCCCAAAACGTCCAGAGCGACGCTTTCCGAAGCGATCATGTAATCGGTGCCCTTGGCGGTTTTGCGTTCGCCGAACACCAAGGGGCGAATACCGTACGGGTCCCGAAAACCGATGATGCCGAAGCCGGTAATCATCGCAACTACCGAGTAAGCCCCCCGGCAGCGCCGGTGTACCTCAGCCACGGCACGGAACACGTCCTCGGCACCGACCCGAAGTTTTCCCAATTCCTGAAGCTCATGGGCGAAGACGTTCAGGAGAACCTCCGAGTCGGAATCGGTGTTGATATGCCGTTGGTCTTGGGCAAACAGCTCTTCCTTCAGTACCTCGGCATTGGTCAAGTTACCGTTGTGCGCCAAACTGATCCCGTAAGGAGAATTGACGTAAAACGGCTGAGCCTCGGCCGAGCTCGTGCACCCCGCGGTGGGATAACGGACATGGGCGATGCCCATCTTTCCCCTGAGATTCACCATGTGCCTGGTATGGAATACGTCCCGTACCAAACCACTGTCCTTGCGCAAGTTAAAACGATCACCTTCGCAGGTGACGATACCCGCGGCATCCTGTCCCCGATGTTGCAATACGGTCAGGGCTTCATAAAGCTCCTGATTGACTTCGTCACTGGAAACGATGCCGGCAATACCACACATAGATCAACTCACTTAACGAGGGAAAATCATCGAAACTTGACATAGCCGCCGAAATCCGAGGGAAGCTGGTCACGCAGCCACAAAGCTAAAGATTGGAACGGTGGAATCAACGCAGACTCTTTCCACCAAGGATCTTCCGGAAGAGGAGTCACTCCGGCGAGAAGAACCAGCACTGCAACGACAATCGTCCCGCGGCCGATTCCGAACACCATTCCCGCAAGACGGTCAGTACCTGTCAACCCGGTACTTTGCACCAGTTTGTACAGCAAGAAACCAATTAAGCTGGCCAATATCAAGCTGGCGAAAAAAAGCACCGCAAATGACGCGGCAATCCGGGCGGAAGGAATTGAGATTACAGAATCGAGATAAACTGAAAAATCACGGCTGAAGCGCAAGCCGATCCAAGCGGCGGAAATCCAAGCACAGAGCGAAAACACCTCGCGCATCAAGCCGCGCAATAGGCCGATGAGGGCCGATAGACCAATAATCCCGACAATACAGTAATCGATCCAAACCAGATTAGGCATGTCGTACCGATGCCGACAGTAGAATTGATTATCGTCTTGTAAAAAGTCCGGTATCCAGCCACGCCACCGATTAAGGATGCGGAACCACGAAACCTTTTATGCCGACCGTATTTTCGATCTGCTTCTGCACCTGCTCTGCCCGCGTCCGGTTCAATTCAGGGCCTACTTGGACTCGGTAGACGGAAGTTCCGGCATTGGTAACGACCTCTACAAATGCGGGAAAGTTCGATTTTCTCAGCTTGTCGGCCAGCGATCGCGCATTGCCCTCGGCAGTGAAGCTACCGGTTTGAACAACCCACGCCGCAAGATCATCGGACTCCCCCGGCTTGGGTTCCGACGCGGGGACCTGCGGTTCCGGAAGCTTGGCGGGCGCAGCTCCCATTGTCGGCCTGGTTGGATTCTCAGCAGCTTTTGCGACTGATTCAGGCTGTACAGGTCTCGCATTGTCAAAAGAGGGCCTGGTCTGCGCCGATTTTTGGAACGAGGACGAGACAGACTTAACGCCTGCAGAGGGTTCGACTGTCTTTGTCGCCTCTGGCTTCTTCGGTCCCGCTTCGGCCGACCTCGCAGGTGCCGCCTTTGCTTTCGTTTTAGGCGGTGCAACCGATTGTTCAGTCCTTCCACGCAGCTCGGACGGCGCAGAATCACTCGCAACTTCCTCGTCCGAGGTAAACGTTAGCGGCTCCGGTTCGAGCTTGCTTTTTTTGACCGGGGCTTGTTTTACTTTAGTGGCCACCGGTTTTTCGGTTTTAACCGCCTGAACGCTTTCCTGACCGGCGGATTTAGCCGCGGGTCGGCTTTGCTCGATACCGGTGTCCTCAATCACGCCATCATCGGCGGTTATCGAATCGCTGTTCGCCGCAGGGTCCTCGCGATTTCCGGATTTTTCGCCGGAGTCGGCTACAGCCGTCCGCTCGCTCTCCGCCGTCTTGGAGTCTCCATCCGTCAAAGGAATAATCCGATAACCCGTGTCGGCATTTTCTTGTTCGTCCGACGGAGCAGCCTCGGCTGCCGATTTCGGCAGCTCGATGGATCTTTCCTCAATCTCCCTGGGAAGCGCCGGAATATCGCCCGCGCCGACGGTGCTTTGATCTCCCTGCCGGTCCTCGAACAGCATGGGCACGAAAATAACCACCAGAGAGGCGATGATGGTGGCGCCGATGAGACGTTGTTTCAGTTGTTGATCCATGTACACCTCGGACTCAGAGGTTGTGAAAAAATCTACTACGCAGCCCAAGTCCGCTCCTGCTCGCCGTACCCCTTTGTACGCCTGCGCTTCTCGGAACGGACTCGGGCCGCTCGCGACGGCTTTTTCACAACCTCTCAGTTCATATGAGCCAAATACTCGGAAACCAAAAAGAAGGAGCCAAACACAAGCAGAAGGTGATCGCTCTCCGCGCTCCGTCTAGCGGCATCAAATGCCGCCGCGGCATCGGGGAAACCCGAGCGGACCGCTGAGACACCAAGACTGTCAAAAACAGCCAAAAGTTGATCGGCAGTCGCCGCTCGGGGCATTTTGAGGGGCGCCAAATACCAATGTTCAACCAGGTCTTTTATATTATTGATTATCCCGGAAATGTCCTTGTCCCGCATAACGGCAAAGACCGCGTGTATGGTTTTCCCGCTAAACTGGCGGCGCAGATGATCCGCCAATACCCTTACGGCCTGGGGATTGTGCGCCACATCCAATAATACAGGAATGCTTCCGGGGATGTATTGAAACCGTCCGGCCAAAGTGACATTTCTCAATGCCTCACGAATCGCTGCTGGCGATACGGGCAAGCGGCTTTCAACTCTATGCAAGGTCTCCAGCACAGCCGATGCATTTATTAACTGGTGATCGCCTTTTAGTGCCGGAAACGGCAAATCCGTGAGTTCGGCATTCCGTCCGAGCCAGTCCCAACTGCCACTGAGCATTTCATATCTAAAATCCCGTCCCAGATACGAAAGTGGAACGTCATGCTCCTCAGCGTATTGAACCACGGCCGCCGGCACGTCGATATCTCCGACTACCGCAGGTCTCCCAGATCTAAAAATGCCCGCTTTCTCCAATCCTATGGCCGTGCGGGTATCACCCAACCAATCCTGGTGATCCAGGTCGATGCTGGCAATCAAGGCCACATCTGCGTCGATGATGTTCACGGCGTCCAGACGCCCGCCCAAACCGACTTCGAGCACCTGGACGTCCAGATCGGCAGCGTCGAAGATATCGAGCGCCGCCAATGTACCGAACTCGAAAAAACTAAGGGTAATCTCCTCACGCACACGTTCTATACGCTCGAACGCACCGCAAATTCGGTCGTCGCTGCTGGGTTGCCCGTCAATGCAAATTCGCTCGTTATAGCGAAGAAGATGCGGCGAAGTATAGGTGCCCACCCGGTATCCCTCGCTGCGCAAAATGGCGTCCAGCATTGCCACGCAGGAACCTTTTCCGTTGGTACCGCCAACGGTGATAGTGAAGGGCGGCTTTCCGCTATTGCCAAGCCGCCCGTAGACTTCTTTAACGCGGGACAAACCAAGATCAATGGACTTCGGGTGCAGGGTCTCCTGCCAGGCCAGCCACTCGGCCAGCGTGTTGAAACGCATGGACTTATTCGTCGCCCGTGATTTCGTCGGCAGAAAGAGCCGTATAGGCCGCGGCAACCGTTTCGGCTCTTTCGGCGCGTTTCTCCACGATTACAGCCTCGGCGCTTGCAGCCGCGGGCCTTTCGCATGTCAACATGGCGAGCAGCGATGCGATCTTCTCACGCATTTCCCGACGATCGACAATCATATCCAAAGCGCCGTGTTCGAGCAGGAATTCGCTGTGCTGAAATCCTTCCGGCAGCTTTTCACGGACGGTCTGTTCGATGACGCGCGGCCCGGCAAAACCGATCAAAGCGCCTGGCTCACCGATGTTGATGTCACCCAGCATGGCCAAGCTGGCAGACACGCCGCCCATCGTCGGGTCCGTCATCACGGAAATAAAAGGAATGCCTGCATCGGCCAGCCGCGCCAAGGCGGCGCTGGTTTTCGCCATCTGAAATAAGGACAGTAACGACTCCTGCATACGGGCACCGCCGCTGGCGCTGAATACAACCAGTGGAATTCCCTGCTCGAGGCAGTGGTTAACTCCCCGCACGAATCGCTCCCCCACTACCGATCCCATTGAGCCGCCCATGAATTCAAAATTGAATGCGGCCGTCACCAGAGGGAGTCCCTGAAGCTGCCCGGCTACGACGATCAGCGCGTCTCTCTCACCGGTGGTCTTTTGCGCTTGGTTCAAGCGATCCTTGTATTTCTTGCTGTCCTTGAATTTAAGCGGGTCAACCGACGCGAGGCCTTCGCCGATTTCCTGCCGATTGCCGGGATCGAGGAACAAATGAAGGCGTTTGCGCCCGCTGATGCGCATGTGATGAGCGCACTTGGGGCAAACCTCCAGATTCCTTTCCACTTCCGACCTGTACAGTATTGCATTGCAGGCCGGACATTTGCTCCACAAACCCTCGGGTACCGCGCTCTTCGTGGAAGCTTCGGTGCGGATTTTCGAAGGTACTAATTTGTGAAACCAGCTCAAGGTCATAACTCTCGCGAAGGTGATGCGTCCATTGCGGCACGCATGGATTTCAACAGATCAACAATGTCGTCGAGCGCCCGTCCGAGATTACTCTGCGCGACCTCGATTTTTTCAACCAGCGCGCTACCTACCACTACCGCATCGGCAAATTTGGATATCGTGGCCGCGATTTCCGCATTCTTGACGCCGAATCCGACGCCCAGCGGCAAATCCGTGAGCGCGCGGATTTCGGAAAGCTTGCGCTCGACATCGCTCAAGTCCAAATGCGACGCGCCCGTCACGCCTTTCAGAGAAACGTAGTACAAATAGCCCCGTCCCAGCTGGCCCATCTTACATATCCGCTCATCGGTGCTATTGGGCGCGAGCAGAAAAATCGGATCGACGCCGGCTTGCTCCAGAAGCGACAACAGATCCGACGATTCTTCGGGAGGCATGTCCACGGTAAGGACGCCATCGACGCCCGCACTTTTCGCTCTGTCGGCGAACGCGCGGTAACCCATGCACTCGATCGGGTTGAGATACCCCATCAGGACGATCGGCGTCTCGCTGTCTGTCGAACGGAACTGCTCCACCATGTCCAGCACCCGGCGCAGGCTCATCTTATGCAACAGAGCGCGCTCGCTGGCTTTTTGGATTACGGGACCGTCCGCCATCGGATCGGAAAACGGCACGCCTAATTCGATGATATCGGCACCGGCCTCTACTATGGCGTGCATCGCCGGAACCGTAAAATCCGGATGGGGATCTCCCGCGGTAATAAAGGGGATGAGAGCTTTCCGGTTGGCTTGCTTTAAAGTCTGGAATTTGGCGGTCAAACGGCTCACAGGGTAATTCCTTCGCGCCTTGCAATGGTGTTGATGTCTTTGTCCCCGCGTCCCGACAAGTTGACCAGGATTCTTTGATCCTTGCTCATGGTGGGCGCGAGTTTCATGGCGTAGGCCACGGCATGGCTGGACTCCAATGCCGGGATGATCCCTTCGATCCGAGTCAGTGTGTGGAAGGCCTCCATTGCCTCGTCATCGGTGATGCTGACGTAATTCGCACGCCCGCTGTCCTTCAACCAGGAATGTTCCGGGCCTACGCCGGGATAATCAAGGCCGGCGGAAATCGAATGGGTTTCAATGATCTCGCCATCCTCATCCTCCATGAGATAGGTGCGATTGCCGTGCAAAACGCCCGGCCTGCCGGCGCTCAGAGGCGCCGAGTGGCGACCGGTCGCGATGCCCTCGCCCGCCGCCTCGACGCCATACATCGCAACGCCTTGCTCGTCGATAAAGGGATAGAACAAGCCGATGGCGTTCGAACCGCCTCCAACGCAAGCAACCAGCGCATCCGGCAGGCTTCCGGCCAAATCCTTCATCTGCTGTTTGGCTTCGCGGCCGATGATCGCCTGAAAATCGCGAACCATCGCCGGATAAGGATGAGGTCCCGCCACGGTACCGATGATATAGAAGGTATTGTCGACATTCGTAACCCAGTCGCGCATAGCCTCGTTCAGCGCGTCCTTGAGGGTTTTCGAACCGGACTCCACCGGCACGACGGTTGCCCCGAGCAATTTCATCCGAAACACGTTGAGTGCCTGACGCTCGACGTCGACCGCTCCCATGTAGACCACGCATTCCATTCCCAAGCGAGCCGCGACCGTGGCGGTAGCCACTCCGTGCTGCCCGGCGCCGGTTTCAGCAATGACGCGCTGTTTGCCCATACGCTTGGCCAGCAGCGCTTGTCCTACGGTGTTGTTGACCTTATGGGCCCCGGTATGATTGAGATCTTCGCGTTTCAGGAATATTTGCGCGCCGCCCAGCGTCGAACTGAGTCGTTCCGCGTAATAAATCGGCGAAGGACGTCCCACGTAATGCTTGAGATCGTAGTCCAATTCGGCGAGGAACTCGGGATCCTTCATATAGCGCTGATACGCTTCCCTTAGCTCTTGAATCGGATGCATCAAGGTTTCGGCAACGAATACGCCGCCGTAAGGCCCGAAGTGTCCTCTCTCGTCGGGCAAGTTGTACGGTTTAGTCGATGTGTGCTGTATGGTCATATTCGTGTACCTGTTTTAGAAACGCCGCCATTTTACCGGCATCCTTGATGCCCTTACCGCTCTCCACGCCGCTGGAAACGTCAACGGCGTAAGGCCGCACCGTCCGCAAGGCTTCCCCGACGTTATCGGGCGCAAGCCCTCCGGCCAACACCACCGATTGGCGGAGTTCCTTCGGGATCAATTCCCAATCGAAGCGATGCCCGGTGCCCCCCTTGGCATCTGCATGCCACGCATCCAATAGAAAACCGGCGGCATCCGGGTATGCGTTCACAACCGTCGCCAAGTCCATTCCGGACCGCATTCTCACGGCCTTGATATAGGGTTTGCCGAAACAGCCGCAGTAATCCGGCGTCTCCTCACCGTGAAACTGGATCAAATCGATACGCACCTGTTCCAGAACTTCACGGACGACGATTTCGTCTTCATCGACGAACAGCCCGACCACCGTGGCAAACGGCGGCAAAGCAGACACAATTCTTCGCGCGGTCTCGATGTCGAGATTCCGTGGGCTCTGCGGATAAAAAACTAAGCCGATGGCGTCAGCGCCCAGTCGAATAGCGGTTAACGCGTCGTCGGGGCGAGTGAAGCCGCAAATTTTAACGCGAGTTCTACGGAAGGGATACGGGAATTTCACTCGTTTTCCGAAGGAATATAACGGCTGGCGTTTTCTGGCAGGTGATCAAATACCGGGTGACGGGGTAGACCGAAATGTTCCGGATAATAAACTCCGCCTAAGTATAACCCGTCAGCCGGTGCCGTAACACCGGCGCACTTTCGGTCCCGAGCATCGAGAACCTCGGCGGTCCGGTTTGGACGCTGCTTGCCCGATCCGACCTCCGTCAGCACTCCGACGATGTTGCGCACCATATGATGCAAGAAGGCATTTGCGCACAACTCGATGATTACCCTGTCGCTTTCCCTGCGCACATGGATGAAATGCATCCGGCGTATGGGACTCTTGGACTGGCAATCCTGAGCTCGAAAAGAGGAAAAATCATGTTCGCCGATAAGATGGTTCGCCGCTTCCTGCATGGATTCCTCATCGAGCGGATGAAAATGCCAGGTGACCTGACGCCTGAGCAGTGCGGACTTCATCGGACGATTCAGGATGACGTACCGATAGAATCGAGCTATGGCACTGTAGCGCGCATGGAAATCCTCGGACGTCTCCTGGACCCAGAGGATACGCACCTCTTCGGGAAGCGCCGTATTCGTTCCCATGAGCCAGGAATATGGCGTCCGGTACACGTTGGTATCGAAATGGACGACTTGCTCGAAGGCATGCACGCCTGCGTCCGTTCGGCCAGCGCATGTCACGCGGATCGGCTCCGCGGCAACACGGCTCAGAGCGTCTTCGACCGCGGCTTGGACGGTGCGCCTCCCCTTCTGCCACTGCCAGCCCGCAAAGGCTTGGCCGTCATACTCGATACCCAAGGCGATACGCATTAGAGATGTTTGAGAAATTATTTATTTAACAAAGCAATAGAAAGAGCGTTCCATTGTCGCCCCAATGTTACCATTTTGTGACATTGTGACCGAGTCGACAGTTTTAAAAAGCTATGAAGCCTACCCGGCATTCCTTGACGTAGGGTAGCGTTAGGCGACCGGTTGTCGTTACACTGAAACCGAAACGAGTATACCCAAGCGTCATTCAAGGTTTTTTAGCGTTATGGCAGAAACAGCAAAGCTCGAACTGGACGGAAACCTCTTCGATATCCCCGTCGTTACCGGTACGGAGAATGAAAAAGGACTGGATATCACCCGCCTCCAGGCATCGACAGGTTATATCACCCTCGATCCCGGCTATGCCAACACAGGCTCCTGCACATCCGCCATCACCTACATCGATGGCGAAAAAGGGATTCTTCGCTACCGCGGGATCGACATCGCCGAGCTCTGTGAAAAGTCGACGTTCATGGAAGTTTGCTACTTGCTCATTTACGGCGAGTTGCCGACGGCCGAGCAGTATACGAAATTCAAGGATAAGGTACTCTTCCACTCGCTTATTCACGAGGACATGAAGAGCTTCTTCACCTCGTATCCCGGCCATGCACATCCCATGGCCATTCTTTCGGCGATGGTGTGCTCTCTCTCGGTTTATCATCCGGAGCTGTTGAAGCCGGATCAGTCGCTACACGAGCGGGACCAAACGATTACCCGCCTCCTTTCCAAAGTGCGCGTGCTCGCCGCCTTCGCCTACAAGCGGTCGGTTGGCGAAGCCTTCGTCTATAGCCGGCCGGAGTTGGACTACCTCTCCAACTTCCTGCACATGATGTTCACGACGCCCGTCAAACTGTACGAACCGGATGAGGTGACGCGCAAGGCGCTGGACGTATTGTTCATTCTGCATGCCGATCACGAGCAGAACTGCTCCACCTCTACCGTCCGAATGGTCGGCTCTTCCAAGGCCAATCTCTTTGCGTCCATTTCGGCCGGGATCTGTGCCTTGTGGGGACCGCTACACGGCGGCGCCAACCAAGCGGTTATCGAAATGCTGGAGGCGATCGCCGCCGACGGCGGAAATTACAAGAAATTCATCGACAAAGCCAAGGACAAAAACGATCCTTTTCGACTTATGGGGTTCGGGCACCGGGTCTACAAAAACTACGATCCCCGGGCGCAGATCATCAAAAAGCACTGCGACGAAGTGCTCGGAAAACTGGGCATTCACGACCCAATCCTCGAGATCGCCAAAGGCCTTGAGGAAGTGGCGCTCACCGACTCCTACTTCATCGAACGAAAGCTTTATCCCAATGTCGATTTCTACTCGGGAATCCTGTACCGCGCCATGAGGATTCCGACGAATATGTTTACGGTGATGTTCGCCCTGGGAAGGCTGCCGGGCTGGATTGCCCATTGGAAAGAAATGATCGAGGAACCCGGCATGAAGATTGCCAGACCCCGCCAGATTTATATTGGAGAGGCGCAACGCGCCTACAAACCCATCCATAATCGATAAAAACCGTCTTCAAGCCATGCTCGGCGCCTGATGAATGACAAAACGGCTTCCGAAGTCACCCGATCGAGAAGCCGGGTCGGCCGGGGGGAAACGTTTTCGGCTTTCTTAATTCCTCTTTTCCATCGCCCTTAGGCAACGCGACGGCGTTTATCGAGTCGAATTCGGAACAAGGGTTGTCGTGTTGCCGTCTTGAATCCAAAAGCGGCCCTCGTTAAAGGGCTTACGTTTTTCTTTCTGTCCCTGTCTTTTATGCCGGCGCCGGTAGCCGAAGACCGTGGGTGCCGGCCTGAATTAGCCTCGGCAACCGAACCGGGCCTTGTTCGATCGCCGGCTCGCGTGTTGATTATTCCGCTGTTAAGGAAAGATCAGGATTCCGGAGAGAGCGAGCGCTGGCCGGAACAGCCGGCCGCGCAAATCGAGGCGTTCTACCGCGCCCGTTTCTCGGCACAGGTGACCCGGTTGCGAGATATCCGCGTCTGGGACGACTATCACCGGCAAGCCGGCTTATTGATGCAGCGGTCACGGCCTTTCGACCGAGTGATTCTTATCGGCCATGGCGGATTCGACGGCCCCATTCTCAACGACCGCATCCTGCGAAACACCCTAAGTCTCGAAGGAGACGAGCGTAAAGCAATCCGGGTCGTGGAGGCGCAGCCCGGAATCGAGGAAACTTTTACCGTTACCTATAATATCAACCAGAATCGGGAATTCAGCGGATTCATGGACAAACGATGGAAAGAACTGTCCCGAATGGATCCCGCCGAGGCCCGGAAAATTCTGATACGCAAAGAGCGCAAACTGCAGTCCCTGGATACCGCATGCTTCGAACGCCAATGCCCAGCCGGGATTTTGGCCGCCATTCCAAATGCTGCCGATCGCGAGACCAAGCGCGAGGTCTGTGAATCGGTATGCCGGAATCCGCTCTTCGTTTCCCGGTTATCCGACGAGCTTGCCCCGGACAGGTTCCGGAGCTTCGCCCGAAGCCTGCGTTCGCTCGTCCAGCCGAACGGTCTGATCGTGCTCGGCATGTGCAATCCGGGCAGCAGCGCACCGGAAAACGAATCGCCCTGGGACGTGGGCGCCACCCTGGTTCACTCGAATTTAGCCTCCGGTCCGCACGAAACCTATGTACACTTACTCGCCGCCGCGACGGGGCGAACCGTAGCCGGACCCATCGGCAAAACCAGCGCCGAGGATGTGGTAAATCGGATAACACTGTATGAAGAACGGCGGCCTCAGCGTTATCTGCGTATCATCGCGCCGACCTCGCACTGTGCTCCCTGAGTTCCGTGTGGTTATCGTACGGAAATCCCGTTGAGCCCTGATCGGCCCGACTCGGTGCGATAACTCCCGTCTACGCGTAAAATCCTGATTTTTTATACTCTACTTTCCGATGGCTCTAATTACCTTCCGCAATATACACGTCAGTTTCGGTCAGCCTCTGCTGGACGGTATCAGTTTCTCCCTGGACAAAGGCGAGCGGGTTTGCCTCGTCGGCCGCAACGGAACGGGAAAATCAACGCTGCTCAAGCTCTTGGCCGGCGATTTGATCCCGGATGACGGCGAGGTCGTCACGTCCGAAGGCTTGCGGGTAGCCCGGCTCGATCAGGAGGTTCCGCTCGACGCGACCGGCAGCGTATTCGACGTCGTAGCGGGTGGACTCGGCGATACCGGCGAGCTGATTCGGCGGTTCCATGACGTATCCCATCGTGTTGCAACGCACTCGGATCCGGCGGTATTGGCGGAACTGGAGCAATATCAGCACGCCATCGATGCCATTGGGGGCTGGGACATCCACCGAAAGGTTGAATCCCTGCTTCACAGGCTTGATCTTCCGATGGACGTCGATGTCGAGTCCCTGTCGGGGGGGCTGAAACGCCGGGTGCTGCTGGCAAGAGCCCTGGTCAGCGAGCCGGACGTACTATTGCTCGACGAGCCTACCAACCACCTGGATCTCGCGGCCATCCTGTGGCTGGAGGAGTTCCTGCTCGGTTGGCCGGGAACCTTGATCTTCATCACCCACGACCGGATGTTCCTGCAAAAGCTGGCAACTCGGATTATCGAACTAGATCGGGGCAAGCTGTTCGACTGGCCTGGCGACTACGCCACCTATCTGAAGCGCAAGGAAGAACAATTGGACGCCGAGGCCAAGGCTCAATCGGAATTCGACAAAAGGCTGGCTCAGGAAGAGGCCTGGATTCGCGAAGGCATCAAGGCGCGCCGCACGCGCAACATGGGCCGGGTACGCCGCTTGGTCGACATGCGCCAAGAGCGCGCCGAACGGCGGGGACGCACGGGCCAAGTCAGCATGCTGCTCCAGCAAGCGGAAAAATCCGGGCGGCTCGTGGTGGAAGCCGAGGACGTTCGATTCGACTACGGGAATCAACCGATCGTGCGCAAGCTCTCCACCACGATCCTGCGCGGCGACAAAATCGGCATCATCGGCCCTAACGGCTGCGGAAAAACCACCCTGCTCCGCCTGATGCTCGGGGATTTGCAGCCGACCTCCGGCCGTATCCGCCTGGGAACCAATCTGCAGATTGCCTACTTCGACCAGTACCGATCGCAACTCGAAGAAGAGAAATCAGTTATTGAAAATGTCGCTCAAGGCAGCGACCGGGTGACCGTCAACGGCCGCAACGTTCACGCCATCGGCTATCTCAAGGACTTTCTCTTCAGTCCCGAGCGGGCGCGCCAGCCGGTAAAGTCGCTGTCCGGGGGCGAACGCAACCGACTGCTGCTCGCCCGGCTGTTTACTCAGCCCGCGAACCTATTGGTACTTGACGAACCGACCAACGACCTGGACGCCGACACGCTGGAATTGCTGGAAGAGCTGTTGACCGATTACGACGGCACGGTGCTGGTGGTAAGCCACGACCGCGCTTTCCTGAACAATCTCGTCACCAGCGTTCTGGCGTTCGAGGGCGACGGCGTGGTCAACGATTACGTGGGCGGCTACGACGACTGGCTCAGGCAGCGTCCCGCACCTGAGCCAGTCGCTCAGGGCAAGCCAACCGACGTAAAGCCCGCTCTCCAAAAATCGGTTAAGGAAAAACCCAGAAAACTCGGATTCAAGGAACAGCGCGAATTGGAGAAGCTGCCTCAACAGATCGAGGACTTGGAGGCCGAAATTAACGCATTGAACGAGGCCATGACTCGGCCGGAATTCTATCAGCAAGGCAAGGAGGCGGTTACCGCAACCCAAGCGCGCCTGGCTGAGCGGCAAGAGGTTTTGGACTCGGCCTATGTACGTTGGGAGGAATTGGAATCGCTGCGGGAAGCAGCGGGTTCCTGAATCAAGCTTCCGCCTCAATACGACGCACAATCCATGACGACGCCCTAAATGTGAGCATTTCTTCACTTTTGGTGCAATTAGCGCCGGATTACTGCTTACAGGCAATGAATCTTCCCGCACCGATGGCCTCTTCATCACGACATTTTCCCGGCCTTAGAACATGGCACTAAACGTGCTTTAGAGACAAGCAAACCCAACGCGCCAATGGCGGCGCGAGAACCTTGGACAACGGCGTCTTGCTACCCTCCCTCGATGGCAGCCAGGCGTTTTTTTTTGCCCAACAATAACTGCGTTACAGCCGGAGAACTGACAATGAACGTAAGAAAATGCAAGCACGGGAGCGGTCGTGATCCAGTCGCCGATAAATAGTTATTTCACGATGTCGCGCGGAGTTAATTTCTTTTCAGCGTATTAGCGTCCATCCCGACGAAAGCGGCTTCACCCCTCGCCGGGGACTGCCGTTGCATCGGAATCGGCGCATTTTTGTTTTTCCATCAACTTTAAATCTGGAGCATGACGATGCGAGACAAGAAGGCTGTACTAGGAGAGGGGGTCCAAAAGGACGGCGTCCGTAGACGCCGGTTTCTGCAACGGGTGGCCGGCGTTGCGGTGGCAGTTGGGCTCTGCGGGTTGATACCCATTGGTTCGCATGACGCACAGGCGGACGTCGGCAAACCGGAAAAAACCTCGCTCAAGTTCGGCTTCATTAAGCTGACCGACATGGTGCCATTGGCGATTGCCTACGAGAATGGCTACTTCGAGGACGAGGGCCTGTCCGTCACGCTGGAGGCGCAGGCCAACTGGAAAGTGCTGCTCGACCGGGTGATCTCGGGTGAACTGGACGGCGCCCACATGCTGGCCGGGCAACCCATCGGCGCCACCATCGGTTTCGGCACCCAGGCCGACGTCATCACCGCCTTCAGCATGGATCTCAACGGCAACGGCATCACCGTTTCCAATACGGTGTGGGACGAACTCAAGAAGAAGCTGCCGATGAAGGATGGCAAGCCGGTGCATCCGATCGACCCCAAATACCTCAAGGCCGTCGTCGACGGTTACAAGAAGACAGGCAAGTCGTTCAAAATGGGCGTGGTGTTCCCGGTGTCGACCCACAATTACGAGCTGCGCTATTGGCTCGCGGCCGGCGGCATGAATCCGGGCTATTACTCTCCGACCAAGGGCGACATCAGCGGCACGCTCAAGGCAGATGTGTTGTTGTCCGTGACGCCGCCGCCACAGATGCCGGCCACCATGGAAGCGGGCACCATCGATGGCTATTGCGTGGGCGAACCGTGGAACCAGCAGGCGGTGTTCAAGGGCATAGGCGTGCCGGTGGCCACCGACTACGAAGTGCAGGAGAACAATCCGGAGAAGGTGTTCGGCGTGACCAAAGCCTGGGCGGAAGCCAACCCGAACACCCACATCCGCGTGGTCAAGGCGCTGATCCGCGCCGGGTATTGGCTGGACGCGGAGAACAACAAGAACCGCGCCGAGGCGGTGAAGATCATCTCGCGTCCGAATTACGTGGGCGCGGACGAGGCGGTGATCGCCAACAGCATGACCGGCACCTTCGAGTACCAGAAGGGCGACAAGCGCGAGGCACCCGATTTCAACGTGTTCTTCCGCTATAACGCGACCTATCCATACTACTCCGACGCCATCTGGTATCTCACCCAGATGCGCCGCTGGGGCCAGATTCCCGAACCCAAGCCCGATTCCTGGTACATGGAGATGGCGAAGAAAATCTACCGTCCGGACATTTACGCCATCGCGGCCAAGGAACTGATCGCCGAAGGCAAGCTTAGCCCTCAGGATTTCCCGGATTTCGCCAAGGAGACCGGCTTCAAGGGTCCGCAGAAGGGCTTCATCGACGGCATCGTCTACGATGGACGCAAACCCAACGATTACCTGAAACAGTTCAAGATCGGCCTCAAAGGCAACGAGAAGCCGTAACCGGCGAGTCGTTCTTCATTCAGTCACGTCGGCGGGCCCTTGCGCTACACGGGCTCTCCGACAGGGAGGATCAACATGACGGCACAAACATTACTGCAACGATTGAGCACTCTGACACAGGCCAACGGCACCGGGGATTCGAAACTGTCGGCTATCTTTCACGACAACTGGCCGTCCTTGTTCGGTATCGCCATTTTTCTGGTGCTCTGGCACGTTGGCGCCGGTGGGATCAAAACTTCGCTCGGGGAATTGCCGGGTCCCGCGGCGGTGTGGGAGCAGGCCGGCAACCTGTATCAGGAGCACGTCGCGGAGCGAGAGCGAGAGGCGGCGTTCTACGAACGCCAGGAACGGCGCAAGGAGCGGTTTCTAGCGGAAAATCCAGGCCAGGAGTTTACACCTCTGCCGTACACGGGCAAACCGACTTACCTGGATCAGATCTTCACCAGTCTTTATACGGTGTTCGCCGGATTTACCATGGCGACCCTGGTCGCCGTGCCGTTGGGAATTTTGTGCGGGCTGAGCAAATCCTTCCAGAACGCGATCAATCCGCTGATCCAAATCTTCCGGCCGGTATCACCACTGGCCTGGCTACCGATCGTGACGCTGGTGGTGAGTGCGCTGTACGTGACCACCGGCACGCCGATGTTCGAGAAATCCTTCATCATTTCGGCCATCACCGTGACCCTGTGCTCACTTTGGCCGACCCTGATCAACACCGCCGTGGGCGTCGCCTCCATCGACAAGGACCTCATCAACGTGTCCAAGGTGCTGCGGCTTTCGACCCGCACCAAGGTCATGAAGATCGTCATTCCATCCTCGCTCAAGCTCATCTTTACCGGGCTGCGCCTATCGCTTGGGGTGGGCTGGATGGTGCTGATCGCGGCGGAAATGCTGGCGCAGAATCCCGGTCTCGGAAAATTCGTGTGGGATGAGTTCCAGAACGGCAGTTCGCAGTCGCTGGGGCGCATCATGGTGGCCGTATTCACCATCGGCTTCGTCGGCTTCCTGCTCGACCGCATCATGCAAACCCTGCAGCAACTGGTCAGCTTCGGCGAACGCTCGAGTTGAGGAGATCGACATGCTAAGTCAGCAACGCATCTACACCAACGACTTCGAGAACCAACCGCCCGAGGTACGGGCGCCCCGTGCGCTCTCGCTGGAACTGAAAGGCGTCGGCAAGGGTTACGGCACCGGTGCGCAGCGGACCGAAGTGCTGAAGGACATCAACCTTCGGATCGAGGAAGGGGAGTTCGTCGCTATCGTCGGGTTTTCCGGCAGCGGCAAGACCACCCTGATTTCGCTCATGGCCGGTCTCCTTGAGGGCGATGCCGGCGAACTGCTGTGCAACGGCAAGCCGATCGACGGGCCGGGCCCAGACCGCGGCGTGGTGTTCCAGAGCTATTCGCTGATGCCCTGGATGACCGTGCGCCAAAACGTGGCGCTGGCGGTCGATCAGGTATTTAAGGATGCGCCCAAAGCGGAACGGGCGGCGCGGGTCGAGAAATATGTCGCCATGGTGAATCTCACCCCTGCCATGGACAAGCGTCCCGCCGAACTCTCCGGCGGCATGCGTCAGCGGGTGTCGGTGGCGCGCGCGCTGGCGGCCTCGCCGGAGATTCTGCTGCTCGACGAACCGTTGAGCGCTTTGGATGCGCTGACGCGCTCCAAGCTCCAGGACGAAATCATCCGCATCTGGAGCCAGGAAAAGAAGACCGTCGTGCTCATCACCAACGATGTGGACGAAGGCATCATCATGGCGGATCGCATCATTCCGCTGAAGCCCGGCCCGAATGCGACCTTGGGACCGGAATTCAAGGTTGCCCTGCCCCGTCCGCGCGACCGCCAGGCCATCAACCACTCGCCGGAATTCAAGCGTATCCGGAGAGAAGTGACCCAATATCTCATGCAGATCAGCCATGAGCGGGATATTGCCGCCTCCGACAATATCGTCAGCCTGCCGCCGGTCCTCCCCAACACCGCACGCGAGCACCAGGCGGCCAACGTCAAGGCGGTTCCGGCAAAAGCCAATTTGGAGCGCTACGTGGAGTTCTCCCGCGTCTCCAAGATTTATCCTAGCCGCAAAGGTCCCATCAAGGTTGTCGACGGCTTCGATCTCAAAATCCGCAAAGGCGAGTTCATTTCCATCATCGGCCACTCCGGCTGCGGCAAATCGACCGTGCTGTCCATGGTGGCAGGTCTCAACGATATCAGCGAGGGCGGCATCGTCCTGGACGGGCGGGAAGTCGTCACCGCCGGCCCCGATCGCGGCATCGTGTTCCAGGCCCCGAGCCTGGTGCCTTGGCTCACCGCTTTCGAGAACGTCTGTCTCGGCGTCGAACAGGTCTATCCCCACGCCAGCAAGAAGGAACGCATCGACATCGTCGAGCATTATCTCAGCCGCGTCGATCTATCCGACGCCAGAGACAAGAAAGCCAGCGAACTTTCCAACGGCATGAAACAGCGGGTCGGCATCGCCCGGGCGTTCGCGCTCTCGCCCAAGCTGCTGCTGCTGGACGAGCCCTTCGGCATGCTCGATTCGCTCACGCGATGGGATTTGCAGGAAGTGCTGATGGATGTGTGGACCCGCACCAAGCTGACGGCCATCATGGTGACCCACGATGTGGACGAGGCGATTCTGCTCGCCGACCGCGTGGTGATGATGACCAACGGGCCGAACGCGAAAGTCGGCAAGATCCTCGAGATCGATCTGCCGCGTCCACGCACCCGCAAGATGCTGCTGGAACATCCGAACTACTACGAGTTGCGCGAGCAGTTGCTCACTTTCCTGGCGGAATGCGATCACGATTGATGAAATAGGTCATGCTGAGGGACCGCCACGCCGGACACTGCAAGGGCGGTGAGTAGCTCGCACGGAGCGCAACGCGATGACGTTGCCGAATAGCCTTTTCGCTCGTTCCCAGACGGATGGGAACGGGAAAGCCGAAGGTTGAAAACCCGCGCAAAAGGAAAGCGGCGGCTCAAGGTGCCGCTTTCCTTCCCCTTCCCGACCCCGCCGGCTCAGGCGTAGGCCACCTCTTTATATAACCGAGGCCAGCAGCCGCAGGCCCCCCATTCTGCTCCAGGGCATGTTGGAATGTGGGACCAGCCCCATATGCACCCGCGATCAAGCGGTGAGCCTCGAGAAAACAAGGCTGTCGAGGATGGTCAGGCGAAATTCCTGAGAGCAGACCCCGTATGCCCCCCTGTTCCGCTGTGCACCATGTTAGTTCACACGATATCTTTTGTTCTATTCCAAGCCGCACAAAATAAGGCAATCACCAATATTTATCAAAAACTTAGCCAGAATAACGAAACTTGGCACAAAATACGCTTATATCGAGCTGAGGTTTATTAAGCAACGGCGCTTTAACCCCTTTAGGGTTATGGCGCTTTTTTTTTTGCCTCAGTAGTTCTTCATTGAGCGACCTGTACTAATAATTGAGCTAGAGGAAAAAAATATGTCTTATTTAGTCCCGTCAGAATTTGTCACCAAGATGGTAGATGCAGGTGAATCGAAAGTATTCATGTCAACCAGGGATACGGTGATCAGAGCGTATATGGCCGGCGCCATCCTGGCATTGGCTGCGGTGTTTGCGGTTGCAATGACCGTACAGACGGGCTCTCCGCTCATTGGCGCCATGTTGTTCCCCGTCGGTTTTTCCATGCTGTATTTGTTGGGCTTCGATCTACTGACCGGGGTGTTTGTCTTGACGCCGCTTGCATGGCTCGATAAACGCCCGGGGGTGACAATTGGCGGTATTTTAAGGAACTGGGGGTTGGTCTTCATCGGCAATTTCTTGGGGGCGTTTACCGTGGCGGTGATGATGTCGATCGTTTTCACGTTCGGTTTCTCGACAGACCCTAATGAAGTAGGTCAAAAAATTGCCGGTATCGGGGAAGCGCGTACGCTAGGTTATGCAAAGTACGGCGCGGCAGGCATGCTGACGCTCTTTATCAGAGGCATGCTTTGCAACTGGATGGTCTCTACCGGTGTCGTCGGGGCGATGATTTCCACTTCGGTGAGCGGTAAGGTGATCGCCATGTGGATGCCAATCATGCTCTTCTTTGCGATGACCTTCGAACATTCGATCGTCAATATGTTCTTGTTTCCGTCAGGTTTGATCATGGGCGGAAAGTTTTCGATCATGGATTACCTTATCTGGAATGAAATTCCGACCGTTGTGGGAAATCTGGTTGGCGGGCTCGCGTTCACCGGACTGACTTTGTATTCCACGCATATAAAAACGGCGCCCAAACGGGTCAGTAAGGAACGTATCTCGGTAGGAAGAGCAGCCTGACGCGTGACCTCTCATGCCGAAAAGTTGGTGAAGAGGGACCAGCGAGACTGGTGATAAAGGACGATGGCTGGCGGATTCCGGATGAGTTGTGGGAGCGGAACGGTGGGTCGGGAGGCAGACCTATGGCCGGCTTAATCGGTTTAGCCGTATTTTGATCCGCTTGGAAAAACGGGCGATAACGATCTTGCCATGCTCTACTTGGCCTGCAGCATCATCGCCTGGCGTGCAACCAGCCCACTGGGATCGGCTCCAAATAATTTGCAATAAAATGAAAGAGCTTCAGCTGTCTACACGGTTGAAGCTCCCTAAATCTCGTTATTGATCCGGCCCCGTGAGGCGTGAAACCGTTTGTGCTGAGCTTGCCGAAGCTGTGTAGTCTTTCCACGAGCTCAAGGCGGGTGGCTTTAAAGCTTTACCAGGTCGGATCTATAAAAACAAAAATGCCCAGTCAATTAAGAATCTCCGTAGGACAGCACTCTGACAAAGGCCGTAAGGAAACCAATCAGGATTTTCACGGTGTTTGCATACCAAAAGAGCCCCAGTTGAGCTTTAAAGGAATTGCGATTGCGCTGGCCGACGGGATCAGCAGTAGCGATGTGAGCCAGATTGCCAGCGAAGCCGCTGTTAGGAGTTTTCTTGAGGATTATTTCTGCACTTCAGACGCTTGGTCTGTCAGGAAGTCAGCACAGCGGGTTTTGATCGCGACCAACTCCTGGTTACATTCACAGACCCAGCAAAGCCAGTATCGTTACGATAAAGACAGAGGTTATGTGTGCACCTTAAGCGGCATGGTGATCAAGTCAACCACCGCACATATTTTTCACGTCGGCGATACGCGCATCTATCGATTGCATGATAACTCCTTAGAGCAATTGACCAACGATCATCGGTTTTGGGTATCGCAGGACAAAAGCTATCTTGGTCGGGCTTTGGGGATTAATCCTCAGCTCGAAATTGATTATCAAGCATTGCAAGTGGAAGAAGGCGACATTTTTTTGTTCGCGACAGACGGCGTTTATGAATATGCCAGTCCTCATTTCATCATCAATGCGATCAAAGACCATGAAAACGATCTGGATACCGCTGCGAAAGCGATCGTGGACGAGGCCTACCAGCAAGGCAGTCCGGATAACCTCACGGCTCAGCTCGTTAAAATCGAGAACTTGCCCAAGCAGGATGTAGATGAGCTCTATCAGCAGTTAACCGAACTGCCGTTCCCTCCGATATTAGAAGCCAGAATGGTTTTTGATGGCTACAAGATCGTCAGGGAGGTGCATGCCAGCAGTCGCAGCCACGTTTATCTGGCGGTGGATAATGAAACCAGCGCGCCAGTCGTCATCAAAACGCCATCGATCGATCTTCGGGGTGACCCGGCTTATTTGGAAAGATTTTTGATGGAAGAGTGGATCGCTCGGCGCATCAACAGTGCGTATGTACTGAAGCCCTGCACACAGACGCGGAAACGCAACTATCTCTATCTCGTTACCGAATTTATCGATGGTCAGACATTGACGCAGTGGATGATCGACAATGCAAAACCGGACCTGGAAACCGTGCGTGGCATCGTTGAACAAATTGCCAAAGGATTACGCGCTTTTCACCGGCTGGAAATGCTGCATCAGGACCTGAGACCGGACAATATCATGATCGACAGCACCGGCACAGTGAAGATCATTGATTTCGGTTCGACGAAAGTTGCCGGCCTGATGGAGATGACAACAGCCATCGAGCGAAGTCATCTGCTAGGTACTGCACAATATACCGCGCCGGAATATTTTCTAGGCGAAAGCGGGACAACATATTCCGATATGTTTTCGCTGGGCGTTATAGCTTATCAAATGCTGTCGGGGAAACTTCCTTATGGCGCCGAAGTCTCCAAAGCCAGAACCAGAGCCGCACAAAAGAAATTGGCCTATCACTCTGTACTCGATGACGATCGGGAAATCCCGGCCTGGATCGATGATGTGCTCAGGAAGGCAGTACATCCGAACCCGTATCAGCGTTACGAGGAATTATCCGAGTTTATCTATGATCTGCGCCATCCGAACCAAGCGTTTCTGAATAAGACCCGTCCACCGCTCATCGAACGTAATCCGGTAGTTTTCTGGAAAAGCGTTTCCTTCATTCTGACAATTATCGTTTTTACCTTGTTATTTAAGTTAACAAATAGAGGTATCTAAAATGAAAACAACACCGATACAAACACCGTCATCTTGCAAAGCCGATTCTCTGCTAACCAAAGAACAAATGACGGACCGCATTATTACTGCAAAAGTAAAAAAACAACTCACTTGGACCGCCATTGCCGAACAGATTGGCGTCGATGAAGTTTGGCTGGCCTCGGCTTGTCTTGGCATGAATAGCATGAAACACGACATTGCCGAAAAACTCTGCGCCATTCTGGAACTGCCGATTGAAGTTCAAGCCGCCTTGGAAATGTTTCCTTACAAACAATGGCCTTTCGAAATACCCCAAGATCCGCTTATTTATCGGCTTTATGAAATCGTCGGCGTTTACGGAGAAACCTTGAAAGAAATCATTCATGAAAAATTCGGAGACGGTATCATGAGCGCGATAGATTTCAGCATGACAGTCGGCAAAGAAGAAAACCCTGCCGGCGATCGCGTCGTCATCACCATGAACGGTAAATTTTTGCCTTACAAATCCTGGTAAAAAGGATAGGAAATTCAATGGGCTTGGCTGCCCATTTCAGGGGGACGACGCCTCTCGGGTGAGCCTCGAGAAAACGAGGCTGTCGAGGATAGTCAGGCGAAATTCGCGGGTACTCGTGGCGTCAAAAGGGCCTATGCTGATGGCCGTCCGGCGTTTTCGGTAAAGGACAACTCTGCTGGGCTCGACGGGACGAGTCGGCAACCGGGTGAAAGGGTACGCTCGAGTGAGAGCGGCTATTAGCTCACCGCCCGGTCAAATTCGAACTCCGGCGCCGGTTCGCCCTGCTCCGAATCGTTGGCGGAGGTTGAGTCCCAGTCGAATACACTCTATCACTACTTCGCCAGATTCATGGTCCAACCATCCGGTTGTTCCGAGGTATGATTATGGATACGAATTGGGAACAGGAACTGGCGGAGTGGCTGGATCCCTTTTTGGAGGGGCTAGGGCATAAATCCCGGCAGCGCTGGGCACCGGTTTATCTGCGCGGTCTGATTGGACCCGGGGAGCGCAAGAGCGTCCAGCCGATGTCCGCACGTCTGGCGTCGGCGGACCACGAGCAGTTACATCACTTTCGGCTGAAAGCCGCCGGCCGGGAAAAAAAAGCGCGGCACCGCACACAGGCCGCCGCCCCAGCCTGACGATGGTGCGGCGCCGGCTACTGATCGCCCTTGAGCCGCTCCTGATCTTAAGATGTCCTGTCTGCCATCATCGCTTCCGGCGTAAGCTCACCAGATAAGTGGCGAAGTAGTGCTAAGTTCCCCCACCGCGTTTCCCCGGCCAAGGCCGAAGACAGACGAACACGATAGTAAAGAGACCAGCGCTCGGCGCCGTAGATCACAATCGGACGCTCTGGATCGCGGCGGCAAAGTTCGTTCACGAGATGCACCCCGACCGGTCCCGCGCCCACGACAACGATGGGTGTGACCGAACTCCAGGCTTTATGGCTGTATTCAGGTAATGCCGACATTCCTCTTCCGAAATCCAAAAAAAGCGCCCATGCTCGGTGCGAAACCGAGCATGGGCGCCTTTGTCCTCGAAACAACGAATGCCGCTGTTCGTGCTCCTCGAGTTTTAGAGAAAATTCCTCGTCGTCGATAGCATTATGCGTACCATAGACAATAAATAGATATTTATCATCTACTTGCCGCATAAACGAGGCAATGATGCGGCCTATGGATACGTTTTCCGCACCACAACGGTCCCGCTACGCAGCAAGGCGCACGATCTCAGGAACTGAAGCGCTTAAATGCGAATTACGAGCTAACTGAGAAGGAACCAGCCCAATGGTGTCTCTAGGAGTATTCCGCAACACTCCGCCGGGAGACAACCATGGACTGGCAATCACAACTTATCACGCTGTATCTGACCGTGTGCCAGCTCTACCGCCAGGAGCTCTGGGTCCATGTCTAGCGCTTTGCGCCCTATGCCGATATGAGCTTTACGGACGAAGGCGTCATCACGCTCTATCGGTTCGGCATTGTCGATAAGAAACACGCGATTAAGACACTCTATACTCATGCCGAGCGCTATTGGCGCGATTGGTTTCCCCATCTGCCGAGCTATACGGCTTACGTACAGCGTCTGAATCGACTGGCGGACGATGCGGCCGACCGGCTGTTCTCAACGGCTGTGTCGCGGATTCACCAACCTATCGAAGAGCTATTCCACTGGCTTCAGGAGAAAACCGGGATCGAGGCTGCCAGCAAGGTCCGCTCCTACCGGGGACTCCTCGTTCATGTCTTCGGCCGGCCAGCCGCCGCTATACTTCTGTTGAACGGCCTGCCGCAAAGCGCTTAATTCGCATTTAAGTCACGCCGAGCACAAGCATCCTCACGAGATATCCGGCGGGATGAAGCAGCGCGTCGGGATCGCCCGCGCCCTGGCCATGGAGCCCAAAGTTCTGTTGCTCGACGAGCCGTTCGGCGCCTTGGATGCCCTCACCCGCGCCAATTTGCAGGACGAGCTGATGCGCATCCTTCAAGAGAAAGGCAGCACCGCGCTGATGGTGACCCACGATGTGGACGAAGCCGTGCTGCTCGCCGACCGCATCGTCATGATGACCAACGGTCCGGCCGCCACCGTAGGCGAAATCCTGAAGGTCGATCTGCCGCGTCCCCGTAACCGCCTGGACTTGGCGGATGACCCGAAATACAACCATCTCCGCGCCGAGGTGCTGAAGTTCCTGCACGAGCGCCATGCACGGAAGGCAGCATAACAACTGGATCCCAACGGGCGGCTCCAATCCTGTGCGGTGCTCCGCTCAGCCGCCCGATGAACTGCACGGAAATACGCCTATCCACGAGACGGCCCGCTCGGTATTCGCGCATCCGCACCAGCCATGTGCACCTTATTTTCCGAATTGGTGCAATCTCGGGTTGACGGCTTCGTCCTTCCCGCGACGAGACATTCGAGAGATCAAAAAATCAGTAGCTTGCACTATGCGATAGCATTGGCATCATCCGTGCACAGTTAGATACAACTGTTTTGGTGCGCCAACGACGGCACACCAAAATTCGACAACGGCGTCTTGCGCTCATCGTCTTCGGACAATGAGCGCCAGGCGCTTTTTTTTTGCACCGGATTAACGCGGAAGATGCTTCAAGGACTTTTCCATGAACGTTAAAGAATTTACCAAGGCGGGCCACTGGCCGACCCTGCTGTCCGCATTCCTTTATTTCGACGTCTCCTTCATGGTCTGGGTGATGCTCGGTCCCCTGTCCCTGTATATCACCCAGGACCTGGCGCTGCCGGTGGGCGAGAAGTTCACCATCGTCGCCATTCCCATACTGTCCGGCGCCGTGTTCCGCATCGTCCTCGGCTCCATGGCCGACCACCTCGGGCCCAAGCTGACCGGAATCCTGGCCCAGGTGCTGGTAATTCTGGGACTGGGCTATGTCTTCATATTCGGCCTCCACTCCAAGCTGGAAGTGGAGCTGCTGGGCTTGCTCCTAGGGGTAGCCGGAGCCAGCTTCGCCGTGGCCCTGCCCCAGGCCAGCCGCTGGTATCCGCCCCAGTATCAGGGTGTGGTCATGGGCATCGCCGGGGCCGGCAACATGGGCGTAGTGCTGGATTCCATGATCGTTCCGTGGCTGGCGGAACACTTCGGCTGGCAAGCCGTGTTCGGTTTCCTGCTCATTCCTTTAGGTGTCGTGCTCATCGTCTACGCCGTTCTGGTCAAGGACGCCCCTGACAAGCGCGCACCGGTCACCCTGGCCAATTACGCCGCGGTGATGAAAGACCCGGACACCTGGTGGTTCATGTTCTTCTATTCCATCACCTTCGGCGGCTTCGTCGGTCTCGGCAATGCCCTGCCCCTTTATTTCGCCAACTGGTATCACGTCTCCGGCGTCGCCGCCGGCATGATGGTGGCGCTCGTGGTGTTCGCCGGCTCGATGTTCCGTCCCGTGGGTGGCTATCTGGCCGACCGGGTGGGCGGCATCCGCGCTCTGCAGTTCCTGTTCGTCGTGGTGTCCTTGAGCTATCTCGCCATCTCGTTCATGCCGGAAGGGCCGGCGCCGGCCCAAGCCGCGAATGCGAAAGTCGCCGGCTGGGGTTTGTTCGAACTGCCCGCGATCGCCTGGGGCGCCGTCGCCATATTCTTCGTGGGCACCCTGGCCTTAGGGATGGGCAACGGGTCCGTGTTCCAACTGGTGCCCCTGCGCTTTCGCAAGGAAATCGGCGTTATCACCGGGCTGGTAGGCTGCGCCGGCGGCGTGGGCGGATTCTTCCTGGCCAAGACCCTGGGATGGTCCTGGGATATGCAGCACGGGTTTGCTCTGGGCTTCAGCGTGTTCGCGGGGCTGCCGCTCCTGGGACTCTTCGGCTTGATCATGGTGAAAAAGCGCTGGCGCACCACCTGGGGCGCGGTATCGGGTGCGCGGGTTTGAGCTTGATGCGAGAAGTTCAGAGTAAGGAAACACCAGTGACTACGAACGGACAACTCTCCCTGCGCGCCGCCTTCGCGTCCCTCCAGGGGCGGCGCGAAGACAACCAGGACTACGTGGGTATCGCCCAGCCTTCACCGCAAGATCTAGCCTGTCGCGGCGTCGTCACGGCGGTGGCGGACGGCATGGGTGGGGCCAAGGGTGGCCGCGTGGCCGCGGAACTCTGCGTGCACAGCTTTATGGAAGCCTATTACAGCCTGGCGGAAACCTTAGGCATGGAACAATTGCTGGATCGATGTCTGGATGCCGCCAATCGCTGGATACACGCCATGGGCCGGCGCGACCCGAATCTCGCCCACATGGCCACGACCTTTAGCGCGCTGATCCTCCGGGGCCGCCGCGCCCATCTGGTGCACGTCGGCGACTCCCGCGTCTACCGGCTGCGCGGCGAGCGGCTGGAACTTCTGACGGCGGACCACACCCTGAATGGCCCCGAACTGGATCACATCCTGTACCGAGCCGTGGGCCTGGAACCTCTGCTCCGGACCGACTACGCCGTGCACACTCTGGAAGCCCACGACCGCTTCCTGCTGTGCAGCGACGGTCTTTACGGCGCACTGAGACAAGCGGAGATCGCCCGCATCCTGCTGGAACGGGCCACGCCCCAAAGCAGTGCGGACACTCTGGTCGAACTGGCGTTCGAACACGGCAGCAACGACAACATCACCGCTCTGGTGATGGATGTCATCGCCCTGCCCAAGGCCGACCGGCAATCGCTGCGGGAAACCATCGAGGCCCTGCCCATCCTGGAGCTGCCCACCCCCGGCGAGACGGTGGACGACTTTCAACTGGAACGGTCATTGTCTTCCGGGCGCTACAGTGCCTTGTTCCTGGCCATCGACCGGCGCAACGGCAACCCTGTGGTGGTCAAATTCCCGCATCCGCGGGTGGCCAGCGAGCGGGAATACCACGACGCCTTTCTCCGGGAGGCCTGGATCGGCGCGCGGGTCAAGAGCCCGTGGGTGGCCGAGATTCTGGAGCAGCCGCCGGGACGGCAGAGCCGCCTCTATTCGGTCATGCCTTATTATCCCGGCACGACGCTCGAGCAATACCTGGGGCGGAAAGCCCGTATCGGCCTGGAGCCGGGCATCGACCTCGCCCTTAAGCTGTGCAAGGCGGTGCACGCCCTGCACCGCCAACAGATCGTGCACCGCGATATCAAGCCGGACAATATCCTGCTTCCGGATGGCGGCGGCTTGAAACTGCTGGACCTGGGAATAGCGCGGCTGCCGGCTTGGGACGAGGACCAGGCCGATCCGATGCCGGGCACCGCCAGCTACATGGCGCCGGAATTGTTCCACGGAGAGCGGGGCAGCGTCGCCAGCGACGTATTTGCCCTAGGCGTCACGCTTTATCGCCTGTTCTCCGGCGGCGCCTATCCCTACGGCGAAATTGAACCCTTCAGCACCCCCCGATTCGGAAAGCCCAGGCCCCTGACCGGCCGCCGCCCGGATCTGCCGGTCTGGCTGGACGCGGCTTTGGCCCGCGCCGTCGCGGTTGACCCCGACGAGCGCTATGCCGACGCCATAGAACTGGCCTTCGAATTGGAGTCGGGATTGTCCAAGGGCGGCGGCAAGCGCATCTCCAGCCGCCCCATCCCCCTGTACCAACGCAATCCGGTCCTGTTCTGGCAATTGACGGCATTGCTTCTGTTCGGGTTGCTGATGGCGTGCCTGTTTCAGGCTCACGGGAGGGTTTAGGCGTTTATAGACGGTATTGCACGTGAATGATGCGGTTCCTTAGATCACCGCATCCTACAAAAAATTTGATTTGACGAGTGGGATTTATCCCGGAGGTAGGTAAGCCATGAAAAAACAGAAACTCATCGTCATCGGCAACGGCATGGCCGGCATTCGTACAGTGGAAGAGCTGCTGAAAATCGCCCCCGATACATACGACATCACCGTGTTCGGTGCCGAACCGCACTGCAACTACAATCGCATCCTGTTGTCCCCGGTCCTGGCCGGCGAAAAAAAGCTGGACGACATCATCCTCAACGACGACTCCTGGTACGAGTCCAACGGCATCACCCTGCATAAAGGGCGGAAGGTCACGGAAATCAACCGTCGCCGGCGCCTGGTGCGCACCGAGGACGGTATGGAAGCTTCCTACGACCGGCTGCTGCTGGCGACGGGCTCCATGCCTTTCATACTGCCGGTGCCGGGCAAGGAACTGCCGGGGGTGGTCGGTTTCCGCGACATCCGCGACGTGGATCTGATGCTGGAATCTTCCGAGAAATACCGGCATGCCGTGGTCATCGGCGGTGGCTTGCTGGGTTTGGAAGCGGCTAACGGCCTCAAGAAACGGGGGATGACGGTGACCGTGGTGCATCTCCTCGACACGCTGATGGAGCGGCAGTTGGACAAGCCCGCCGCCGATCTCCTAAAACGCGCCTTGCAGGAAAGCGGCCTCGATTTCCGGATGGAAGCGCAGACCGAAGCCATCCTCGGCAGCGACCGCGTCACCGCCGTGCGCTTCAAGGACGGCTCGGAAGTCCCGGCCGACCTGGTGGTCATGGCGGTGGGCATCCGTCCCAACATCGAGCTGGCCAAGAGCGCCGGCATCCATTGCGAGCGCGGCATCCTGGTCAGCGACACGATGCAGACCTTCGATCCGCGCATTTATGCCGTGGGCGAATGCGTGCAACACCGGAGACAGTTATTCGGCCTCGTGGCCCCGCTGTTCGAGCAGGCCAAGGTTTGTGCGAATCACCTGGCCGAATACGGCATCGCCCGCTACGAGGGCTCGGTAACCTCCACAAAACTGAAAGTGACCGGCATCGATCTTTTTTCCGCCGGCGAGTTCCAGGGCGGCAACGGTTACGAAGAGCTGTTGTTCCAGGACCCCTCGCGGGGCATCTACAAGAAGTTGGTGGTCGAGTCCAACCGCATCAAAGGCGCGGTGCTCTATGGAGACACCGGGGACGGCGCCTGGTATTTCCAGATGATGCGCGACGGCACCGATATCGCCGCCTTCCGGGAAAACATCCTGTTCGGCCAGGCGCATTTGGGCGACTCCGGCCACGGAGCGGAAAACCGCGCGGCACTCATGCCGGACACGGCCGAAGTCTGCGGCTGCAACGGGGTGTGCAAGAAAACGATCGTCGACGCCATCGTTCAGAAAAAGCTGTTCACCCTGGAGGAGGTACGGTCCCACACCAAGGCCTCCGCCTCCTGCGGCTCATGCACCGGGCTGGTCGAGCAGATTCTGCAAAGCACTTTGGGCAGCGATTACTCGGTCAGCTCTGCCAAGAAGCCGCTGTGCAAATGCACCGACCATACCCACGAAGAGGTGCGGGAGACCATTCGCGCGGAAGGCCTGAAGACAATCCTCGAGGTCATGCGCTTACTGAATTGGAAAACCCCCGATGGCTGTCATTCCTGCCGGCCCGCGGTCAATTATTACCTGCTCTGCCAGTGGCCCGACGAGTACCGGGATGACCCGCAATCGCGCTTCATCAACGAGCGGGCCCACGCCAATATCCAGAAAGACGGCACCTATTCCGTGATTCCGCGCATTTGGGGCGGCGTCACCAATCCGCAGGAACTTCGGGCAATCGCGGACGTGGCGGAGAAGTTCGCCGTTCCTACGGTCAAGATCACCGGTGGCCAGCGGATCGACCTCCTGGGCGTGCCGAAAGAGCAGTTACCCGCGATTTGGGCGGAGCTCGGCAAGCACGGGCTGGTCTCCGGCCATGCCTACGGCAAATCCCTGCGTACCGTCAAAACCTGCGTCGGCAAGGAGTGGTGCCGCTTCGGCACGCAAGATTCGACCAAGATGGGCATCGACCTCGAGAAGATGACCTGGGGTTCCTGGACCCCGGCCAAGGTGAAACTGGCCGTGTCCGGCTGCCCGCGCAACTGCGCCGAAGCCACGATCAAGGATTTCGGCGTGGTGGCGGTGGATTCCGGCTGGGAACTGCACGTGGGTGGCAACGGCGGGGTCAAGGTACGGGCGACGGACTTCCTCTGCAAGGTCGAGACCGAGGAGGAGGTCAAGGAATACTGCGGCGCCTATATGCAACTGTACCGCGAGGAAGCCCGCTATCTCGAACGCACCGCCCACTGGATCGAGCGGGTGGGGCTCGCCTACGTCAAGCAGCGCATCGTCGACGATGCGGAAGGCCGGAAGGCGCTGCATCAACGGTTCCTGGAATCCCAGAAGAACGCGCAGGTCGACCCCTGGGCGGAACTGGCCAAAGAATCCGAGCGCGGGCAATTCATGCCGCTGAGAAAGGTAGGGTGAAGCACATGAGCGAATGGATAGAAATCGGCCAAGTCGAGGACGTCCCGCTTCAGGGTTCCCGCATCGTCGAAACCGCCTTCGGCAATATCGCGGTGTTCCGCACCGTGGAAGACGAGTTCTTCGCCGTCCGCGACCGCTGTCCCCACAAGGGCGGCCCGCTGTCCCAAGGCATCGTGCACGGCAAGCACGTCGCCTGCCCCTTGCACAACTGGGTGATTTCCCTCGAAACCGGCGAGGCGGTCGCCCCCGACACAGGCTGCACGCGCACCTATGCCGTGAAGGTGGAAGCCGGCCGGGTGTATCTCGGCCGGCCCTCCGAAGCGGCGGGAGACTGAGCCATGCTGTTCGGACGTCATCAGAAAAATCCCATCAAAATCGCCGACAAAGGCGTCGTGGACTGGCGCTACACCACCTGCGGCTACTGCTCCACCGGCTGCTCCATCGAGGTCGGCGTCAACGCCGCGGGCAAGGGGGTGGCCGCGCGGGGCGTGGGCGACGCCCGCGTGAATCAGGGCAAGCTGTGCATCAAGGGGATTTTCGAATACGAGCTGTTCGACAGCGCCAACCGCGGCCGGGTCCCCCTGCTGCGGGAAAACATCGCCGAACCATTCCGCGCCACCGACTGGGACCCCGCGCTGGACCGGGTGGCCGGCGAAATCAAGCGCATCCAGGAAACCTACGGGCGGGACAGCTTCGCCGTGCTCTCCACCGGCCAGATCCTCACCGAGGAGTTCTATACCCTGGGAAAGCTCACCCGCGGCGTCCTCGGCACCAACAACTACGACGGCAACACCACCCTGTGCATGTCCTCGGCGGTATCCGGCTACAAGCGCTCCTTCGGCAGCGACGGCCCGCCCGGCTGCTACGACGATTTCGCCCACACCGAATGCCTCCTGGCCTTCGGCTCCAATCTCCCCGAGCAGCACCCCATCATCTTCTGGCGCCTCAAGCAGGCCCTGGAAAAACGCCGGTTCCCGGTGGTCGTGGTGGACCCGCGGGTCACCATGTTCGCCCAGATGGCGGATTTTCACCTGACCATCGAACCAGGCACCGACGTGGTGCTGCTGAACGCGCTGGCCCATGTGATTCTGGAGGAAGGACTGGAGGACAAACCCTATATCGAGGCGCACACCAGCGGCTTCGTGGAGTTCGCCGAACTGGTCAAGAAGTATGATCCAGTCTCGGCTTCGCGCGTCTGCGGCATTCCCGCGGATACCATCCGCCAGGTGGCCCGGCTGTATGCCAGGGCGGGCGCCGCCATGAGCATCTGGACCATGGGCATCAACCAGAGCACCCATGGCAGCGACGGTGTGGTGGGCATCAACAATCTCAACCTCATCACCGGCAACATCGGAAGGCCCGGCGGCACCAGCCTCTCCATCACCGGCCAGTGCAACGCCATGGGTACCCGCGAATGGTCCTCCTGCTCGGGGCTGCCGGGCTACCGGGCACTGGAAAAGGAGAAGGACCGGGAAACCATCGCCAAATACTGGGGCCTGAATAAGGAATTCTTTCCCGAGAAGCGGGGCCTCTTCATGACCGACATCTTCCCGGCCATCGAGCGCGGAGAGGTCAAGGGACTGTGGATCATCGCCACCAATCCCCTGACCTCCATGCCGAATAGCCAGCGCATCCGCAAGAACCTAGAGCAGCTGGAGTTCGTGGTGGTGCAGGACGCCTACAGCGACGTGGAAACCGCCCAGTACGCCCACGTTTACCTCCCGGCGGCGCTGTGGGGCGAGAAGGAGGGCGTGTTCACCAACACCGAGCGGCGCGTCAACCTGGTACGCAAGGTCACGGAACCGCCGGGGGAGGCCAAACCGGACCTCTGGATTTTCAACCAGATGGCCAAACGCTTCGAGCAGGGTCGGAACCTCCGCTTTCCGGAAACGCCGGCCGAGGTGTTCGAGGAAATGCGGGAGCTTTCCAGGGGACGCTTCCTGGATTATTCCGGAATGGATTACGACAAGATCGAGGCCGGCCGGGGCCTGCAGTGGCCCTGCTCGGAAGGGTCGGAACAGGGCGCCGCGCGCCTTTACGCCGACGGCGTATTCCAATATCCCGACGGCAGGGCCAAGCTCATTCCGCTGCCCTTCGAGGATGACAACGAACGTCCGGACGGCGACTATCCCTTCTGGCTCAACAGCGGGCGGGTGGTGGAGCATTTCCACACCCGCACCCGCACCGGCAAGATCGGCAACGTCAACAAGTTCAGCCCCACCCCTTACATGGAGATGAACCCCGATGCGGCGCGGGAACTGGGCATAGGGCACATGAGCTATGCCCGCCTGGTCTCCCGTCGGGGGGAAACGGTGGTGCTGGTCCAGCTCACCCAGCGGGTCCCGCCCAATATGGTGTTTATCCCCTTTCACTTCCACGAATGCGTGAACCGCCTGACCCTGGGGCTCCTGGACCCCCATTCGCGCCAACCCGCCTTCAAGCAGTGCGCGGTGCGCATCGAACCGGCGGCGGATCAGAAGGCGGCGGCGGCGGCTAACGTGGCGGCGCGAAGTTTTTAAGCGAGCAGCAAGGTAAGCCGTAGGGTGCGGTGAGTACCCGAACCGCACCGATCGATCGCGAGCGATGCGGTTCCTACGTCACCGCATCCTACGACATTACGGCACCGTGCAGAACATGCACTTTGCGGTATGAGGTAAATCAAATCATGTTCATCAAGGTACGCGAAGAAGAACCGGCCTATGCCTTCGTCCCGCCCGCCAACGGCGCGGCAATCAACCAACACGGCAAGCCCATCCAGTTGGTGGAGGAAGATCATCCGCTGGCTGGCCAAAGCCTTAACATCAACAACAATCCAGGCGTAGGTACCAATCCGAACCGCTATAAGCAGCACGGCTTCCACTTCACCGCCGACAACTGCATCGGCTGCCATGCCTGTGAGGCGGCGTGCAGCGAGAAGAACGACCTGCCCGCCCACCTCAGCTTCCGCTCGGTAGGCTATCTGGAGGGCGGTACCTTCCCCGATTACCGGCGCCTCAACATCTCCATGGCTTGCAACCACTGCGACGACCCGGTATGCCTCAAGGGCTGTCCGACCCGAGCTTACACCAAGTTCGCCGAATACGGCGCGGTGCTCCAGGACCCGGACATCTGCTTCGGCTGCGGCTACTGCACCTGGGTCTGCCCCTACAACGCGCCCCAGCTCGATCCCGTCAAAGGGCAGGTGTCCAAGTGCAATATGTGCGTGGACCGCCTCGAAGTGGGGCTTAAACCCGCCTGCGCGGCGGCGTGTCTGGGGGGCGCGCTGGATTTCGGGGTGATCGAAACGCCCCCGGAAAACCGCGAAGAGGTGAAGCTCGCCATCCCCGGCTTTCCTGACCCGTCCATCACCCATCCCAACATCCGCTTTCAGCAGACCCAGCCACTCCCTTCCGAGATGACGCGTCCGGACAGCATGCCTCTCCGCTACGTTCGGGCAGCGGAAGCTCAAGACACCTACCGGACCCAAGCTGCGGAACGGATGCCGGAGCCCGAATGGAATCTGCGCAAACTGAGTTCGCGCGAGGACCCGTTGGTGGTCTTCACCCTCCTTTCACAGGGCGTGATCGGTGCCTTCCTGATCCTCTACCTGGGTCCTCGGTTCGGATTCGAGGCCCTGGCGCCCTCGGCTCATCCGGCAACTTTCAAGGTCCTGCTGTTCATCCTCCTAGGCCTTCAAACCTTCGCCCTGGCCCTCTCGACGATGCACCTGGGCAAGCCGCACCGCTTTTACCGCGCCTTCAACAACCTCAAGTACTCGCCGGTAAGCCGCGAGGTCGCGTCGCTGGCGGTGTTCTACGGCGCCTTGTCGGGCTACGCGCTGCTCACAGTGATACCCGCCTTCTCTTTTCTGAGGGGGCTGTGCGGCTTTGTCGCCGCCGTCGCGGGACCGGCGGCGCTCTATGCCATGTACCGCATCTACCGAATTCCGGCGCGTCCTTTCTGGGACCACTGGCAGGTCGCCACCAGCTTCTACGGCAATATGCTTACCCTGGGCGCGCTGATGGTGGGGCTCTTCTATGCCCTGAGCCTCGCCGTGCAGGGCCAGACTTTTAGCGGACTCCTGGCGGGTCTCGCTTGGCCGATGGCCTTGGGGATTGCTATCGAGGGACTGGGTCTGATCGCCCACCGGCGTTATCTCGTCCGGCGCGGCGGCGAGGCGGCCGCCTCCGACTTGGAGCAGCGCACCACCTTTGGAAAGACTTATCTGGCCAGAAACGGCGGGCTGGCGCTGGGATTCGTCCTTGTTGCGGTGCTGGGAAGCACTGGCCCCGATGGCGCCGCCGGCCTTCTGGCCTGGCTGACGGCGGCACTGGCGATCACGGCGACGGCAGTGGCGGGCCGCGCCCTCTTTTACGTGCTGGTGATTCCCACAACCATGCCGGGAGCCTTCTTCTGGCGCAACCGGGCTTTCCAAGAGCATGCCCGCGAAACCGGCTTGGCCAACATGCCGCAGGTGGGCGTGCTGCCGGATGATCATTGAGTAGGTTTGGCATGAGTACATGCCAAACCTATTTTGCTTAAAATTGTTTTTTAAGGTCGATTAGGGCATTTTCCGGTTTGGTGTAGCACCCCCAGACCGATTTATCGCCAAAGGATTGCCAACCTACGACTGCTCAGATCACGGATGGTAGACCGAGATAAGCCTGTCCTGAGCCCTGTCGAAGGGGCGCCAGCCGTTCCCGGCGCTCGACGGACGAAAACGCCGGAAACGCGGAGCCTGTCCTGAGCGAAGTCGAAGGGCTTATTCCGGCCTACATTTGGGTGTACGAGCGACGTCCCAATCCACGCCGCTAAATCGTGATGAAAACCGCTTAGCGGAGACGAACATTTATCTCTGTTGATTCCCAAGCTGGAGTTTGGGAACCAGCAAAAATACCTCCGCCGTTGTCGCGCAATACGATTAAGGATCACCCAATGAACACAAGCAATCCTCCCACCCGCACCACCTGTCCTTACTGCGGCGTCGGCTGCGGCGTGCTGGCGGTGCCGACGGGTCGCCAGTCGGCGGACATCAAGGGCGATCCGGAACATCCGGCCAATTTCGGACGGCTATGCTCGAAGGGTTCGGCGCTGGGCGAAACCCTGTCGCTGGAAACCCGGCTGCTTTTCCCCAAAATCGGCGATCGTCGGGCCAGCTGGGACGAAGCCTTGGACACGGTAGCCGACGCCTTCCGACGCGTCATCAAAACCCACGGTCCCGACGCCATCGCGTTCTATGTCTCCGGCCAACTGACAACCGAGGATTACTACGTCGCGAACAAGCTCATGAAGGGCTATTTCGGCTCGGGCAATATCGACACCAACTCCCGCCTCTGCATGTCTTCCACAGTCGCTGGCCAGAAGCGGGCGTTCGGCGAGGATGCGGTGCCCGGCTGCTACGAAGACCTGGAACTCGCCGATCTTATCGTGCTGGTCGGCTCCAACGCGGCCTGGTGCCATCCCGTGCTGTCTCAGCGCATGGTTAAAGCCAAACAGCAAAATCCCCGGCTGAAGATCGTTAACATCGATCCCCGCCGAACCGCGACCAGTCAATCCGCCGATCTGCACCTGGCGATCCGGCCGGGCACCGATGTGATTCTGTTCAACGGGCTCCTGAATTATCTGCGTCGACACGACAGGATCGATTTCGGTTTCCTGGAAAACCATCTCAGCCATTACGCCGGGGCATTCGCATCCGCACGCGAAACCGCCGGATCTCTGCCCGCCGTCGCTCAAGCCTGTGGCGTTCCCGAGGCGGACTTGGCGACTTTTTACCACTGGTTCGCTCGCACCGAAAAAGTCGTTACCGCCTGGTCGCAGGGCGTCAACCAGTCCTCCAGCGGCACGGACAAGGTCAACAGCATTATCAATGTGCATCTTGCCACGGGGCGGATCGGCAAACCGGGCATGGGCCCATTCTCCTTGACCGGTCAGCCCAATGCCATGGGCGGACGGGAGGTCGGAGGGCTCGCCAACCAGCTCGCGGCACACCTCGAGATCGAGAACGCCGAACACCGCGGGATCGTGCAGGAATTCTGGAACGCTCCGCGGATACCGGAGAAGCCCGGACTCAAGGCGGTGGAGCTGTTTCAAGCGGTCGCCGACGGACGCGTGAAAGCGGTTTGGATCATGGCTACCAATCCGGCGGTCAGCTTGCCGGATGCGAACGCCGTGCGGGATGCCCTCAGCCGCTGCGAATTCGTCGTGGTTTCGGAATGCGAGTCCGGCACTGATCTGGGCGGCTACGCCCATGTGAACTTGCCCGCACTGGCTTGGGGCGAGAAGGACGGCACCGTGACCAATTCGGAGCGACGCATTTCGCGCCAGCGGCCGTTTCTCGCGCCGCCCGGCGAAGCGAAGCCGGATTGGTGGATCGTTAGCCGGCTTGCGCAACGCATGGGGTATGACGAAGGCTTTCGCTACGAATCGCCTTGGGAAATCTTCGTCGAGCACGCACGGCTTTCCGGCTTTCGGAACGATGGCGAGCGCGTGTTCGACATTTCGGGTTTGGCGAAACTCGACCTAGCCGGCTACGACGCCTTGAAGCCGATGCAATGGCCTGTCAACGAGCTTCATCCCGAGGGCGTCCCGCGCCTGTTCGACGGAGGCGGATTTTCAACCGCCGGCCGCCACGCCAGAATGGTGCCGGTTGTCCCTAGAGCGCCGGCCAACACGCCCGATGCGGTTTATCCTCTCGTGCTCAATACCGGACGTATCCGCGACCAATGGCACACGATGACCCGCACCGGCAAAACCGCCCGGCTGACGAATCATGCCCCCGAACCCTACGCCGAGTTGAATCCGCACGATGCGACCCACTTCGCCATTCAGGACGGCGCGCTGGTTCGGCTGGAGAGCCGCTTTGGCCACGCTTTGGCCCGGGCCCGCGTCACCGAAGATCAGCAACCCGGCTCGGTATTCGTACCGATGCATTGGAGCGGCCTAAATACGACCAAGGGATTGGTCAATGCTTTGGTGAATCCGGCGACCGACCCTTTATCCGGCGAGCCCGAATCCAAGCACACGCCCGTTCGGATCGCGCCCTACCGACCGGCGTGGCATGGTTTCTTGCTGTCACGCGAACCGCTCGGTCCCTTTGAGGTCGAGTACCGCGTCACGACACGCGGAGACGGCTATTGGCTTTACGAGCTGGCGGGTCCCGAATCGCCCCCCGATTGGCCTGCCTGGGTACGCGGACTGACCGGCTTGCCTTCACCGCATCAACCCTCTCCCGCGATACCGGAGCAAGGCAAGGAGGAATGGCTGGAGTTCGCCGATTCGCACTCGGGCCGCTACCGTTGCGCGCTTCTGCACGATGGACAACTGCAGCTTTGCATGTTCGTCAATCGAAGCTTCGAATTGCCGCCCCGCAGTTGGCTGGCCGGTTTATTCGCTTTGGATGAAGTGCCCGATCGAACTCGCATGAGTCTTCTGGCCGGAAAACCCGCTTCGGCGGAGGACGATCAGGGGCGCATCGTCTGCTCGTGTTTCGGCGTAGGCATCAACACCTTGAAACGCGCCATTCAGAAGCAGAATCTATCCACTCCGGAACAAATTGGTGCAGCGCTCAAAGCGGGAACGAATTGTGGTTCCTGCATTCCCGAGCTCAAATCTTTGTTGCCAGGCATTAACGCTTAAGTATTTCTAGGAAGCAACAACGCGCCGATGTTGCTTCGTGTTTGTGCGCATCAAATTCCGTATGCCCAGCCTGAGGCATTGTGTAGGCTCGAATAAGAGGCCCTTCGACTTGGCTCAGGACTGGCTCCGCGTTTCATACGGCACATCCGTGTGCCGTACCCTTCAGGCGCTATGCGTGCAAATCGGCCTCGCCACGCTACGCCGTCCCGCTTCACTCGCGAGTCTGAGGCAAGCCTTCCGTGGCCTGCCCGCTCGCCGCGTTGCGCCTCGCCCTACCGATTTGTCATACGGCACCCGAGCGCCGGGAACGGCTGACGCCCCTTCGACGGGGCTCAGGACAGGCTTATCCCGGCCTACCATTACGGATGCACTCTGTAGGTATCGGCTCGCCGCCTAACTTCCCCAAATGCCGAGCACTCTATGGCTAGGTTCCGGCAGCTTCTGGCATGGTCAGTGCTAATCAACACTCGCGGCAGAGCGCTTTCGAAAGCATCGTGATCCGCTTTAGACATTCCACAAGGTTATCAACCCGATAATTCCGGACAAGGAGATCCTTAAGTCATGACCTTGGTTCCCCAATGGCTGCGGGCCGGCGTTCATGCCGGAGGCGGCGAAGGACTCGAAAAGACCAAGCTCAACTTGGGCTTCATCCCGCTAACGGACTGCGCTCCGCTCGTTATTGCTCATGAAAAAGGTTTTTTTCAAAAACACGGCCTCGAGGTAACGCTTTCCCGGGAGGTATCCTGGGCCAACGTCCGCGACAAGGTCTTTACCGGCGTGCTGGACGGCGGCCACATGCTGGCGGCAATGCCCATCGCCACGACGCTGGGCCTCGGGGAGCTGAAAAAGCCGACCATAACCGCGCTATCGCTGGATCTCAACGGCAACGCCATCACCGTTTCGCAAGACTTGTACCGGCGCATGGCGGAACTCGATCCGGCGGCCGCGGCCGAGCGGCCCATGAGCGCCCGCGCCCTGAAGCAAGCGATCGAAGCCGGTCGAAGCGCGGGGCGCGAATCCCTGTGCTTCGCCACGGTGTTTCCGTTTTCAACCCACAACTACATGCTGCGCTATTGGCTGGCCGCCGGCGGCATCGATCCGGACCGGGACGTTCGCCTGGTCGTCATCCCGCCGCCGCACATGGTGAGCTATTTGAGCTCCGGAGAGATCGACGGCTACTGCGTCGGAGAACCCTGGAACGCGCAGGCCGTGACCACCGGCGTCGGACGGACTCTGATCACCGACTACGAGATCTGGAACAACAAGCCGGAAAAGGTGCTGGGCGTGAACCGCGATTGGGCCGAGCGGCACCCCAACACTCACCGGGCCTTGCTGATGGCGCTGCTGGAGACGGCGCGATGGATCGACCAATCGGAAAACCGCATCGAAGTGGTCGACATCCTGGCCCGCGAGGACTACGTCAACGCGCCGGCGGACGTGGTGAAAATGTCCATGACCGGCTCGTTTCACTACCAGATCGACGCTGCGCCGACGCCCCTTCCCGATTTCAACGTGTTCTTCCGCTATGCAGCGACTTTTCCTTGGCGCTCGCACGCGGTTTGGTTCATCACGCAAATGTACCGTTGGGGACAGCTCCGTGCCCCGATCGACATGCGTAAGCTTGCGGAGGAGGTCTATCGCCCGGACCTTTACCGGGAAGCCGCCCAGGCTCTGGGCCTGCCCTGCCCCACTCTGGACTACAAAACTGAAGGACAGCATGACGAACCGTGGACCCTCCGGGAAGCCTCCGAGCCACTAACGCTGGGTGCGGATCGGTTCCTGGACGGACTCGTATTCGATCCGTTCCGTCCAATGGACTATCTGGAACGCTTCGAGCTGCACAACCGGCAGGTCACACTGGACGCATTGGCCAGGGTCAACCCATGAGACTGAGAATCATGCTGGTCGACCAGGATTCGGCCCGAAGCGCCATTTTGGAGCAAGCCCTGCGCGATGCGAACCATCATGTCGTCGCACGGATCAAGCACGGCCATAACTTGCTTCGAGAACTCAAGGAGTGCCAGCCGGACATCGTCATCATGGATCTGGAAGCGCCGGGTCGCGACACCCTGGAACAAATGCGGGAGATCAGCCGCGACCAGCCCAAACCGATCATCCTGTTCTCGAACAAGCGCGACAGCGACTACATCCGCCAGGCGGTGCAGGCCGGCGTTAGCGCTTACGTGGTGGACGGCCTCAGTCAGGAACGCATCATGCCGATCGTCGAGGTGGCGATGGCCCGTTTCCGCGAGTTCGAAGCCCTCAAACGCGAGTTGCAGGAAACCAAGATTCAGCTGGCCGACCGGAAAGTAGTGGATAAAGCGAAAGGCATTCTGATGCAGCGTAAAGGACTGAACGAGGAGGATGCGTATCAATTGCTGCGCAAAACGGCGATGAGCCGCAACATGCGCGTCGCGGACGTGGCCCGAACCCTACTTACCTTGGAAGGGCTGACGGATTGACTTTACGATGGATTCCGCCCGCATTTCGCGCATCGCGCACTTTTTTGTCGCACACAATGTGTGCGCTCACCGGCACCGCGCCGCCTGCCGCCTTGTCCGGTTTGCTTAGAAGCTGTCTTCAAACGTCACGAGCGACGTCAGGACAAGGCGCGAAAGGGCGAAAAACCGGAGTGTACAGAGGCGTACATGAGGATTTTGAGCCCTTGAGCAACGCGCGTATGGCGGCGCGCAGTAGTTCGAAGACAGCTTCTTAGCCCGTTAAACGGGCTTGGCACGCTTTCTGTTAAGACTATAAGCAACTAGAGTCGAGCGCCGACGGTGGCGCCCGGCTTTCGGACAAAGGCGTCCGCCCGCGGTATCGATATCGCGGACGACGCCTTTTTTATTATCTAATTTTAATCAGAACAAGTGGGGGTTCGGTCATGCAGGTTATCAGTCGGCCGCTGAGCAGCGGCGGTTTTGTGCGGCTTTTCATGTTGGGGCTTAGCGCCACCAGCCCCGCCTTTGCGGAGGGCTTTAACGAGAGTATCGAGAAAGCGATGAATGTGGGGGGCGGCAAGTTCAACGTCGACATCCGGTATCGGTTCGAATACGTGGATCAACAAAACCTGTCCGAGGTGGCCAAGGCCGACATGATCCGGACGCGCATCGGCTATCTGACTCCGGAATTCCACGGTTTCAAGGCATTCGCCGAATACGAAGGCAACCAGGACATCTTCACCAACGACTACAACAGCACCCGCAACGACAAAATACGCCATCCCGTCATCGCCGATCCCCAGGAGAACGAGGTCAACCAGTTATGGGTGAATTACGGCGGCCTGCCTCAAACCAACGTGAAAGTCGGCCGTCAGCGGATCATCTTCGACAACCACCGCTTCATCGGCAACGTCATCTGGCGGCAACTGGAACAGACCTATGACGCCGTGGCCATCACCAACGCCAGCTTGCCCGACACTACCATCACCGCCGGTTACATTTGGAAGGTGCAGGACATCACCTCCCGCACCATCGGCATGAATTCGCCCGTCTTCAATATCGCCTATACCGGATTACCCTATGGGAAGTTCGTCGTTCACGGCGAATGGCTGGATTACGACAACAGAAACGAAAGCTTTCCGACCCGGACGTTCAATACCTTCACCAATTCCACCCAAACCGTAGGCGTCCGTTTTGACGGCGCGACGCCGATCACCGACAAGATCAAGGCCCTTTACACAGCCGAATACGCCTGGCAGGAGGACTACGCCGAAAACCCGAGAGACTTCAAGGTCGATTACTGGATGGCCGAAGGCGGCGTCGATCTGTGGGGCTTCGTCTTCAAAGGCTCATTCGAGGAACTGGGCTCGGACAACGGCCAGGGCTTCCGCACGCCGCTCGCGACGCTGCACGCCTTTCAGGGCTGGGCGGACAAATTCCTGGTGACGCCCGCCGACGGCATCCGTGATGTGTACGGCACGTTCAAAACCAATCTTTATGGCGTGGATCTCTGGTTCGTCTACCACGATTTCCGGGACGACACCGGCAACATCCGTTACGGCGAGGAATTCGACGTCCAAGTGGAGAAGAAATTCGGCAAGCATTATTCCCTGCTCTTCAAGTTCGCCGACTACAACTCGTCCAATCCCAGGGCGTTCGCCGGCAACGTCGATACCCAGAAATGGTGGTTGCAGGCGGGCGTCAGTTTCTGATTCAACGTCTCGTTACACAAGGCAACAATCCGCCGCAGAACTCGACAACCGGCGGTTTTGTCTACTGAGAATAAGGCGCCTTAATACTCCTTTTCCCGCAAGGAAAGAGCCGAGGTTGTGATTCGACTACGGCTTTACTTTGGAAAATTCAGGGACGAACCATGAGTCTTAGGCTAGGTTCTCGACAAGATGGGTACGGTTTAACCACGACTTGGCATCTCGGAGCACCCAGGGAAACCGTCTGGGATGCCATGTTCGATACTCGGCTTAGTCCTCAATGGTGGCCGTTTATAGAAAACGTCACCGAAATCGCACCCGGAGAACCCTCCGGTGTCGGCTTGGTGCTCCGCTATGTCTGGCGCACCAAGCTTCCATACAAACTATGCATAGACATGGAGGTAACACGCATCGAACGCCCGGTCCTGCTCGAAGCTCGCGCTCTGGGAGAACTCGAAGGGTACAGTCGATGGGAGTTTCGGCCGAATGGCCGCAACGCGAAAGTAAACCACGACTGGAATGTCCACACGAAAAAGGCTTGGATGAATGCCCTGGCACCGATTCTAAGACCGGTATTCGCCTGGAATCATCGCGAAGTCATGAAAGCCGGCGGCGAAGGGTTGGCGCGGTTTTTGGGGGTTCCGCTGCTGGATTTCGGCCACGCTGTCCTCAGTTACGACCGACATGGCGGGTAGTCTCGGCCAGGGATCATTCCGTTCGGACAGGTAAACGCCACGGAAAAAGCGCAACCCGACGCCGTTTTCGACTTCGAGAGTTAGAGCGTTTTTCATTTCGGTCTAGCGAGATCGATATCCCGAAGCGCTGCCCAAGGTGCCGCCGAAGGCGGCCACTCGTTTGGGAGCGGGGAGCCGCCCCGCACGCGGGTTCCTTTCTTTTGCTTGGCCAAAAGAAAGGAACCAAAGAAAAGGCCACCCGGCGGACGCCCTGCTCCTGCGCGTCTCGTCCGGCACCGGGGCCGACCGAAGGCACGTCCGTGTGCCTCGGTCGCAGCGCGGCTTCCTGCCGCGCCCCGTTGGGCGATTCCGGTGCCGGACTCCGATGCTCGGGGCGTCCGAACGGGGCTAAGACCTGTAGCGCCCGCGATAACGGGCGCTACACCAGACCAGAAAATGCTCTAACAGGTCCGAGTAAACATCTATTTCCCGCTTAGAATCCCGACTCCCGAATCAACACTGCAACCGTTTGCCGCCACACCCGCTCCAGGAGACTTCGGGCGACGCCTTCCACCCGCGCCGCGCCACGGATCACCGGTTGAACGCCGGTTGGCGAAAAATCACCCTCGTCGGGCTTGAGGATCAATCGGTAGACCGCCGTTTCTGGAACTAGGGAGGAACCGGATCGGCTGACGGGACGGACCGGCAGCGGACCCTCGTAGAGCGAGGCGAAATAAGGGGGCAGTGCGGCGGCGCTGGCGTGATCGACCCGGATCACATGGCAGTTCACCGGCGGGAGGCTAGGATCATCCGGATAGAAACGCGCCGGCGCCCCCTCCTTGATCAGCAGCAATTCGTCTTCGGCGATATAGGCTTCGAGCATCGGGCGATCGGGATCGACCACCACCATCAAGCGTTCCCCTTCGCCCAGCCATTGCCCGATATCCGCCTGATCGCTCACATCCCGGATGACTCCCGCCATCGGAGCCTGGACGGTCAATTCCCGACGCTGTTCCTGAAAACCGGACAGCTTCGCCGTGGATGTCTCCAGTTGTTTAAGCAGCACCTGGCGTTGCTCCATCAATTTCAGCTCCAGCCCGAAATAGGCCAGTTGCCATTGGAGCAGATCGACCTCTTGGCGCGCTTCGTCAAGCTTGTAGTCGAGGTCCGCGGAACTCAGGACCGCCAGCGGCTGCCCGGCTGTGACGCGTTGGTTATCGCCGGCCAGAAGAGCGTCCAAACGGGCGCCGTGCCGAACAAAGATTTCGGCATAGTTTTCGACCTTCAGCAGCGCGGGAACTTGAACGCCGGTGCGCCAGGGCACGAGCAGCAAGCCCGATAGAAAGACCGCGCAGGCCCAGGTGATCCGGGTCCGACGGGCGTTGAAGGCGTGGGCCGGCAGCCGGCGCCAGACCAGCAGTTCCCGTGCCACGGGCAGTGCGACGAACCAACCGACTTCCACCAGCATGAGCAACAATCCGGCGAGCTTGAAAAAGAAGTGATAGACCAGCAGGGCGATGCCGAGGAACAGAAAAAACCGGTACAGCCAGGTGCACCAGGCATAAACGATGAAGAAACGCGCCCTTCGCGCCGGCAGTCTTTCCGGCGGGGCGTCGGCAATACCGAACAGCAGGCGGCGCAAGTGCCAGCGCGTATACGCGAAAGAGCGCGGCTGTAAATTGTCCACGCCCAGCCAATCGGCCAAGAGGTAATAGCCGTCCAGACGCATGAAGGGGTTCAGATTGATGCCCAAGGTCAACAGCCAACCGGAGGTGGCCAACAAAAACGCGGCGCTCCGCACCGGACCGTCAGGCAGGAAACTCCACAATAAGGTGCAGACGGCCGCGAGTCCCGTTTCCGCGGCGACGCCGGCCCCGGCGATGGCGAGCCGGGGCCGGCGCGCGACAATCTGCCAGGCGTCGCCGACATCGGTGTAGAGCATGGGCCACATGACCATGAAGGCCACGCCCATGGTGGGAATGCGGCAACCGTAGCGGAACGCAGTGAACGCATGCCCCAGCTCGTGGACGATTTTGGCCGCACTGATGGCGGCGGCGTAATAGACCAAACCGGACCAGTCGAAAAAATGCAGGAAGGTACCGATGAACCGCTCCCATTGCCGCGATATCAGATAAAGGCCGATCAGCGCGAGCAGCGCCAGCGTCAGGGCGACGTATCCGGAGTAGATCCAGGCGATGCGGGGGTAAATCCGGGCCAGAAAGCGATGGGGATGGAACAGCGGAACGCGGAAGAATAAATAATTGTGCAACAGCGTGGCCCACGGGCTCCGGCGGGCTTTTTGCGCCTGCTCCAGGAAGCGGCGGCTATCGACGCCGGGCATGCGCAATAAGCTGTGTCGTCCGAGAAATTCCGCAAAGCCGCCGATGTCGTTCGCGCTCACCGTCAGTGTCGTCTGCGTGTTTACGGCCTCGGCGATAGCGGACGGCTCGCCCAGATGCCAACGGGACAGAACCTCGAACTCCCGCCAACCGATACGAAAAAACCGGTTGCTCGCCGGATCGTGCAGGGTCCAGGTCGGCGCGCCATCGACCTGGCGCGGACCGGGAAGGAGCGTGAGTTCCTCGCGCAGCGGCGGCAAACCTTGAGGCTGTCCCGCTATAACCCGAGCCATTGCCGGAGAGCCGCCAGGGGGCGGCGAAACACGTAATAAAACAAAGTAACCCGCTGGCCGTACAGTTTGGCGGTTCCCCTCAAGCCAATTCGGGGCAGGGCCTGGTTTTTCAAGTAGCGTGCTTTAAGGCGGTAGGCCAGGACGTCGTCGGTCGTCACTTCGGCCTGATAGCTCGCCGAATGGAGCCGGGCCTCGATGGGACGCTGGGGCGCGATGTTGAGGAACATCGCGACCTCGGCATTGTCCTCCAGCCGGATAAAGTCGGCCACCGGCAGCCGGATTTCCAATTCCACGTCATGGGGATCGGCGACCATGAGCAAGCGCTCGCCGATTTCCACCGGACGTCCCATCCAATCGTGCTCGTCGCTGAAAATGGCAATGCCGGCGTGAGGCGCTGTCACCCGGGAGCGCACCAGCAGGTCTTCCATATAGCTCACTTCGGCCGCGTGTTGTTCCATGCGCCCCTTGAGAATCGTCAACTCCGCCTTGCTTTTATCGTCGAATACGGCCGACTGGGCCGCGCGGCGATAATCCGCCTCGGCGACGGCCAATGACTTCTTCGCCACCTCCAGCCGGTTTTTCAAGTCGGTGTCTTCCAGGGTCAACAGGAGTTGATCCTTTTCCACCGGCAAGTTGGGCTCAATCTGAAAGTGATCGACCACACCCTGCAACGGCGAGCGCACAATGGTCGGATCGGCCGCCACCACCTCGGCCGGCGCCAGCACCGATTGGCGGATCGGCAGGCAAAAAATCAAAGCCGTGGTCAAAACCAGCCAAAGCGTTTTCCGCCCGATCCGGATATCCCGCCACCATCGACTCCGCGTCTGCAATGCTTGCCAGGCGTGGCCGTAGGCATCGGCCAACTCCCCCAGCAAATGGATCTCCCCTTCGTTCCAGGCTTGGTCTCTGGCTAATAAAAGCGCACCCGGCAAGGGCCCGCCCTTGGCAGGGAAAGGCAGCCAAAGGGCATGGCGGGGCAGCCATCGTTTCCAATCTTCCCGCAACTCCGGCGGCAGATCCTCGGCTTGAAAGGCTGCGGCGTTTTCGCCCGGTCCCTGGCCGAGATGCTCTCCCAGCCGCTGAAGCCATGTCACGTAAGGCGCATGGGGATCGACCAGCGCGATCCCGGACACCGCGGCGACTTTAGATTGTGGCAGGGCCTGCCACAACGCCGCCTGGCGGTATTCCAGCAACTGGCGGGTGTCGTTGACCGCGATGAACGCCAGCTCCGCGAGTTCCGCCGCGTGGCGCGCATTTTTTTGCAGCAGCAACAGGGTGGTCAGCCCGATAAGCTGACGTCGTTCGGCATGGGCCGCATTCACGGGAAGGCTCTAAGGGTGATGGAGGTTGAAGATCGCCTTGCCGCTCATGCCGGGGACCAATTCCGGGGGCTGGCCGGTAATCTGGGCCACTAGCGGTATGGATTGGCTCACGGCGTCGATACGCGCCCCCAAAGTGACGATTTCGGCCACATAGCCCTTGCCGGTTTCCTCCACCTGGACGTTGAACCGTTCGCCGGTCTTGAGCCAGCGCAGCCAAACCGACGGCACGATCAGGCGCAGTTCCAATTGGCGATCGTTGAGGATCTCCATGATCGGGTCGCCGATTTTCACGTATTGATGGGCATGGGCGGAAATCTGCACCACCCGCCCGTCGAAGGGTGCCGTCACCTGGCATTTCGACAGATAGGCTTTGTTCAAGGCGATATCGGCCTGGGCTTCCGCCACCTTGGCCGCCGCCAGTTCCACTTCCAAGCTGCTGATGGATTGCAGCTTGGACAGGCGCGAGTTGACCTCGTAGGTCTTCTGCGCGCCGTGCAGCACCGCCTGGGCTTTGTTCAACTGGGCCTGCTGAACGGCGCAGTCGAAGCCGATCAGGGTTTGGCCGCGCGTGAAACGCTCGCCCTCCCGCACCGTCAGTTGAAGGATCTTGGCGGGCAGTTCCGCCGAGAGGGTCGTGGTGTGACGGGGGTTGAGCTGGGCGCGAATCTCGGGTTGGGGAGGCACCGTAAGCGCCGGGCCGCTGCCGTCTTCCGCCATGCACGGCGATAAGGCGACAACGATCCATAGGCCGGCGGCAATACCGGCGATCCGGGCTGTCAAAGGCACAATCATCTCCCTTAACCGGACGTCCGATCGGAATGATCGAAACGCGAAGAAATGGCGTCACCGCCCTTCTCTTTTCCGTTAATGCCATTTTCGCCCGTCGACCGTGGCGCGGTCTGGAGCTGGGGGAAATGTCCTTGCATCCATTCGAAATCGACCGCTTTGAGCGCCTTGGCCAGCGACTTGACGTCATGCCCGTCCACGGCGTCAGGCAGCGGGTCGATGCCCAGCGAGACGTACAGCTGGCCGGTGGCCGCCTGGACATCGGCAAAGGCTTGGTTGCGCTGGAGCTTGGTGAGCACCGCTTCGACCGATGAGCGTATCCGCTGCAACGGGCTCATGGCCTCGTTCATCACGCTGTTTTCAGTATGTTGATTGATTTTCTGGGTCAAATCGTCGAGTTCCCTCGACCACTCGTATTGCTTTTTGGCTAGACTCAGCTGTTCCTGGGTCAGGTGCACTTGGGTGAGGATGGCCATGTGCGCCGCCAAGCGGCGGGAGTCCGCCAACGCCTTCTGATTGTCGGCATTTTCGATGGCCGCCGGAGCCGACAGCAATTCCATGACGTTCTTGGAAATTTGCGCGCCGATTTCGGCCCAGTTCTGGTTGAGCAGGTACGAGTTGCTGTCGTAATGGCCGCCGAAGTTGACTTCCACACCGGGTAGCAAGCGCAGCAAAGCCTTCCGGGTTTCCGCCACGCTGATGCGGGTCTGGTACATTTCCTGGCGCAATTCCGGACGGAGTTGCAGGGCCAGTTCTTCCATCCGGGTTATGGGCAGGTCCAGCGCCGGCAAGGCCATTTGATCGGGATTTTCCGGTTCGGCCAAAGGCACCGGGCGATTCAACGGCAGGTTGAGCAGCCCCATTAGTTCGGCCTTGGCCATTTTCTGCTGTTCTAGCAGGGTTTCCAGGCGACGGACGATTTCCACCAATGCTCTGCGGTATTGCAGGGCTTCCAGGGGAGATTGCAGTTTTTCCTGTTCCGCTTCCCGCGACAAGGCCAGCGCCTCGCTGGCTTCCTCCAGGACCGGCAGGATCTCGCGTTCGGTCCGTTGCGCGCTGACGGCCCGCCAGTAGGCGTTGCGCACATCCTGCATGAGCTTGTGGGAGATTTTCCGCCGGTTTTCTTCCGCGATCAGGGCGCGGTTGCCTTCCTGCTGGGCTCGGAAATAGCTCACGCCGAAATCCAGAATGTTCCAGCGGAACACCAGGTCGCCCAAATAGCGGGTCCGGTCTTGAGAGGTCGACGTCACCAGGGATTGCTCGCCGGTTTCGATCGCCTTGCTGCTCGATGCGTTGAAATTGGTGCGGTCACGGTAGCCGGCGTCGGCCATCAGTTGGGGCAGCAGATCGAATCGCGCCAGGGTAGCGCCCCCTTCGGCCACCGCCTTTTCCATCATTTTGACGCGGTGGTCCAGGTTATATTTGAGCGCCCGCGCCATCGCCTCGTAAAGGGTTAAGGGTTGCGTGACCGGTTCCTGCTGCGTGAACAAAACGGCCTGGTCTTCCGTTAGCACCGTTTGCCGCTCCTGCAGGCTCAAGGGCTTCGGTTTCAAGCCGCACCCTGACAGCAGCCCCCCGGCCGCCACCGCTAACGCCATCCCCGCTGTCGCCCCCCTGAGGCATCGATTCGACCTGATTCGCATGTGCTTCATTACCTTTCTTTTTCTTATTGAATTTTTTGTAAAAACTATCGCCCCGATCTTATCCGCCGGAAATCTGGGCCAAACTGGCCAACAACGCGCCCCGTTCGCGACTGTAACCGGCGTGATCCCGGAGTTGATCGGTGAACGATACGGTAGCGTCGGCCACATAGGCGCGGTTGCCGGGCCCATCCCAGAAAGCCTTCGGCGAGCCTTTGGGCTTGACGACCACCTTGATGACCACCCTGTTGCCTTTGCCGTCGACCGCGGTGATCACGATCGTAGCCGTTTTGTCGGCCCCCTCCAGCACTTTTATAGCGCCCGTGTCGGGATCGAATTGGATCCAGGAGGGTAATGCGTCACCGTTTTCCTGAGCGGCGTCGAACTGGATTCCCGCAGCGGTGTCCAGGTTGGCGAGTGCATCGGACGGTAGGCCGATAGTGCCGCCCGCCGCGGTTTCGGTAGCGAAGGCGTAGACCGCTGCGACATTTTGCCGGCCGCTCGATCCGCTACTGAAGCCGCTGCTGGAATCACTGCCAATGGCGTTTGTGCCAAATCCGCTGTCCGATCCGTCGCTGCTGCCGATGCCATCGCCAAATCCCCCGCCCACGCCGCCGAGGGCATCCGCGGATGATAGGGTAAGCACGCCCCCCTCCATGGCTTGACGATCGGTAGAGACGGCGCCGTTAAATTCCACAATCTGAACAGAGTTAGTCTGAACAGCGTTGCTGGCGACCTGTCCCGCCCGCACGGTGATGTGCAGGGTATAGCTTTCGGTGCTGGAGTTCTTGCCATCACTGACTTTGAAAACGAGCGCCACTTGCGCCGGTGCCGTCGCGTCTTGAGGAAGGAAGGCTAATTTCCCGGCAACGAGATCAGAGGCATGGATGGTTTGTCCCACCGTTACGTCGCTGCCGTTCAACGTCAACCTGCCGCTCGCGGGCAAACCGGTCACGATGATGCTGTCCAGCGGATCGTCGTCCGCGTCAGCGAAGAGGAAATCTTGCAGGCCGAGCGTGCGGACTTGTCCTCCCGTGACTTCGATGCCGTCGTTAGCCCCGGTCGGCAGGTCGTTCACCGCTTGGACCGTGAGGGCAATGCTGCCGCTGTCGGTCTTGGGTCCGCCGGAACCGCTGTTGCCCTGGTCGGTCACCTGGATGGAAAGGGTGTCGGACCCGTTGTAATTCGTGTTGCCGCGGTAGACGAGCGTGGATAGAGCGGCGTTGATATCGGTTAGGGTACCGGTAAAGATCATGGTCGCATCGGCGGTGCCGTCGCCGGTGGCGAAGGTAAGCCCAGAAGCGGAAGCGAGCGTAATCACCCCATGACCGGCGCTCATCGTCACTCGCACCGTCCCCGATCCCGCGTCCATATCGCTTATGGAAACTCCGGCAATGGTGAGGTTGGTATCCTCGTTCACCGCTTGGCTGCCGGGTACCGATATGGCCGGCGCGTCGTTGGCCGCGGCAACACTGAGCGAACCGGCCGACGTGCCGCTGGAAAAGGCGGTAGTGTCGCCATGACTTGTGGTGTCGACGCGGCTGCCGACGGTGCCGCTGGTTCGGTCCCAGGCACGGAAGGTGAGGGTCGCGGTTTCTCCGTTCTGGTTGTCCGGCACATAGCGAATCCAACTGCCGGCGTCGAGTAACAGCGATTGGCTGGATGACATGGCGCCGAATGCGGTCCAGGCGCCGTTCGCACCGTCGGTGGAGTCGGTGGAGTACTGCCACGCGCCATTGCCGGTCGCCCCGGTCACGGCGACGCCGGGAGTCGCACCGGTGTCGGGATCACCATAGGTGAGGCCACCGATGACCGTCGAGACCCGCACGCCCGTAGTCGGGGTGTTTTCGTCCGTTCCCGCGAAGGTGTAAGTGCCCGCCACGCTCGGCGCGTCGTTGATCGAGGTGGCGGTCACCTGGGTGGTGCTGTTTGCCGTGCCATTGACGGTACCGTCGTTGGGGGTCAGGGTGAACTGGGTGACCACAGTGCCGCCCGACGCCACGTGATTGGCGGTCGGGGTGAATACCAGCCCCTGCAATCGGCTGGTCAACGTGGCGGCATCAGTCGCACCGAGCGTGTAGTTACCGGCGCTCCCGGTCAACCCGGTTCCCGCCAGGGTTCCGTTGGCGGCGGTGTAAGCAATCGTAACGCTGACGTTGTCGTTGTCCGCGTCGCTGATCGTCACCTGGCTGAACGGCTGGATGGTGGCGTTATCGTCGACCGCACCATTAGCGGTGAAAGTGCCCCCTAGCGCGGGGGCGCTGTTGGTGGTTACCGTGATGGCGAAAGCCTTTTCGAAGGCGTTGCCGGCGGCATCGGTGGTGCGAATGCGCACCGAGCGGGACCCGACGGACAGGCTGGCGGGGTCGTTGGCGCGTAGCGTGTCGCCAATGATGTTGAACGAGGCGTTGTCGGTCGAGCCGGCACCCGACACCAGGGTGTAGGTAAAGCCGTCGCCGCTGGTGGCATCGGTGGACGACAAGGTGCCGACGGTGGCATCGGCTCCCGCGTTGGTCTGCACGCTGCTGCCGGACAGCGCCATATCGGTCGGCGTGTGGGCGTTGACGGCATCGGCAGCCTGGCTGATCGCGGTGGCGTAGGCGGTGCTCTGGTTGCCGGCGGTATCCTGCAAGACCAGGCTGACCGGGATGTCGCTGCCTGCCGCCACGTCGGCGCCGCCTTCGCTGACGGTGAACGTGGCGGTGTAGCTGGTGTTGCCTTGCTTGGCCAGGTTCGACAGGGTGAAGCCGCCGATGGAGCCGGAGACCAGGGTGTAATTGTCGCTGTCGCTGGCCACGGTGATAGTGGCGGTCACCGTGTCCCCCACTTTCATCGTGGCGTCGGGAATCGTTACCGCGCTGATGACAGGGGCGGTCGTGTCGATGACCAGGGCTTTGTTGGCACCCAGCGAATTGGCCGCCCCCGGCGTGGCCAAGGTCGGCACGGCGTCGTTGCCGGCGGCGTCCCGGATGGTGCCGCCGTTGAGGGCCAGCGCGGTGGTATTGAGATAATCCAGGTCGGCGCTGGTGTCGCCCGCCTGCACCGTGTAGTTGAAGGTCAGCGTGTTGGTCCCGCTGCCGCCGGCGTAGCCGACGGTGCGGTCAGTGGCCCCCGTCTCCAGAGTCAGTTGCGGCGTGCCGGTCACCGTCACCGCTTCGCTGAATTGCACGGTGACGGCGATGATGTCGCCCGCCTTGTAGCTGCCGTTGGCGGTGGTGGACGAAACGCCGCTCACCGTCGGCGCGATTCCGTCCACCAGAACGGCCGTAGTGCTGCCGACACTGTTCAGCGTCACCGTCATGTCGTTGCCGGCGGCGTCCTTCAGCGTTCCGCCGTTGGCCGACAGCGCGCCGACCGCAATGCCGGTGGTGTCCAGAGTGCCCGCGGCGACGGTGTGGCGGAACACCAGCGCGCTGGAACCACTGCCGGACAGGTAGTTGGCATAGACCGTACCGCCGGTATCCAGCGTCAGCGCGATGCGCGGCGTGCCGCCGCCAGTGGCGACGGTAACGGCTTCCGAGGTGTTGACCGTGAAATCCAGGTTGTCGCCGGCTTTGTAGGTGCCGTTGGCCGGCACGACGACACTGCTCACGGTCGGCGCGACTCCGTCCACCAATACGCCGGTCAGGGTGGGCGCGGTGAAGCTCAGGGTGGCGTCGTTGGCGGCGGCATCCTTGATCGTGCCGCCGTTGAGATCGATCGCTGCGGCGGACAGCGCGATGCCGTCGCCGTCGAGCTCGCCCGCGCCCACGGTGTACTCGAACTTGAGCGACGTAGTGCTCGAAATCCCGCTGTTGTAGGTGGCGTAGACCGTCTGGCTGCTGCCCGACAGCGTGAGCGCCAGCCGCGGTGTGCCGGTCACCGTCACCGCTTCCGAGGCGGCCGCAGTAAACGTCAGCGTGTCGCCGGTCTTGTAGCTGCCGTTGCTTGGCGCCGTGACCGTGAAGGTCGGCGCCACGTCGTCGACGACGGTGATGGTAACCGCCTCTTCGTAGGCGAGGCTTCCGGCGCCATTGTCGGTGGCGCGGAGGCGCGCGCTGTACGTTCCCGCGGTGAGTGCCCCGGCGCCGATCCGCAGTTCGTTCCCGCTGATTGTGAAGGAGCCGTTGTTCGTGTCGCCGATGCCGGCGATGAGGGAGAAGGTGTGGGTCTGCCCCGAGTCCGGGTCCGCCGCCGTGAGGGTCGCAACCGTCGCTCCGGCGCTCGCCGCCGACAGATTGATCGAGGTGGCGCTGAACGAAATGTCCGTGGGCGCTTCGTTGACGTTGTTCAGATTGATGGTCACCGTCCTGGAGTCGTCGGCACCGGTGTCGCCGTCTTCGTCGTCCACCGCAACGGTGAGGGTAAACGTCGGATTGGTCTCGTAGTCCAGCGCGGCGCTGTTCGCCACCGTGATCTCGCCGGTGCTGCCGTTGATGGCGAAAGCGCCGCCGGTGTTGCCGCCGGTGATGCTGAAAATCAGACCGTTGGTGTCGCCGGTCGCCGCTACCGTGCCGATGGACGTGGCATTGGCACTGTTTTCGGCGATGTTGAAGGTTTGCCCGGCGGTGATGGCCGGATTGACGTCGCTCACCGTGACGGTAAACGTGTCGGTAGCCGTCAGCCCACCGCCGTCGGTCACGGTCAGGGTAATCGTCGCGCTGCCGGCGTTATTGCCGGCGGGCGTCACCGTCACCGTGCGGTTCGCACCCGAACCCCCGAATACGATGTTGCCGTTCGGAATCAGCGCGGTGTTGCTGGAACTTCCGGCGACGATCAGGCTGCCGACCGCCGTCTCGGCATCGCCGACGGTGAACGCCAGCGATCCGGTGTTGCCGTTCTCGTTGATGGTCTGGTTGGCGACGTCGGAAATGGTGGGGTTAGTGTTGGACGTCCAGGTGCTGTCCGCCGTGCCGGCATTGGCGAGATTCTCGCCGCCGGTGTTGCTTCCGGCGCCATCGCTGCCGGCACTGTTCCCATTTTGGTTATTACCGCCCTTGCCACCGGCGCCGTAATTGGCGTTGTCGGTCCCGGTGAGATCGACCGTACTGCTCTCGTACTTGAAAGTACCTTTGTTCCAGATGCCGCCGACGCCGATGCCGCCGTTGGCGGCATTGACGGTGTTGCTGGAACCGGCACCGCCGCCGCCAGCCCCCAGGTTATTGGCGACCGTGGTGTTGGCCATGTAGACCGTGGCTCCGGCGGCAATGTACATGCCGCCGGCGGCATGGCCGCCCTGTCCGATCGACGCCGCCTGCGAAGCGCCGGCGCCAGCGCCGCCGCCGCCGATGGTCACGCCGCCGGTACCGGCCGTGCCGCCGTTGCCCCCGGCGGAAAAACCGCTTGCAGTCGAACCGCCCGCACCGCCGGTGGCGCTACCGCCCTTACCGGCCTGGGCTACATACGCATAGTATCCGCCGGTGCCGCCCGTACCAGCTACCCCGTTCGCTCCCGAATAGGAGGCATTGTACGCGCCGCCGTTGCCTCCCCCCTTGCCGCTGAAACCGCCGCCGCCACCGCCGCCATAGCCGTAGCCCGAGCCGCCGCCGTTGCCGCCGCCGCCGGCCGCGACATTGCCCGTTATCACCGAATGGTTGATGGTAACCGTACCCCCGGAGACGAGAATCCCGGCGCCCAGGGCATCGCCGCCGGCAAGACTGTTGTAACTGCCGCCGTCTCCGGAGACAAGGCCCTTGGTGACGGTCAGTCCGTCCAGGCTGACGGTGCCGCTGGTGACAGTCAGCACACGGCTGTTGTAATCGGCGTCCAAGGTCACATCGGGGGTGCCGTTGTCGTCGAGGTCGCCGTCAATCGTCAGATTTTTATTGACGGTGAGTTCGCCGGAGGTGAGGGTTATGGTCATCCCGGCATTGAAAGTAATGGTGTCGCCGGCAATGGCCGAGGAAATCGCGTTGCGCAGACTTCCCGCCCCGCTGTCGGCATTGCTGGTGACGGTGATGATCGCCAAATCGTGGCCATAGGCATCCGTTGCCGTCGCCGAGAACGGCGCGGCCGCTTCGATGGAAGCGGTGGCGATTTCCAACGCCCAGTCGCCGCTCGCGCCGGTGCGGTCGTCGGACGCCGCTACGTCCGCACCGGTCAAGCGCGCAAGCTCGGACACGAAGGCAACGCCCTGTTCGCCGGCGGCGGTGTTGCAGGCGTAAATCAGGATATCGCCGGTTTCTTTCAGGGACTGGCCGATAGATGCCAAGGTGTCGGCGTGATCGGCTAAATTCGAACCGTTCAAATAGGTCCCGCCAAGCCAAAGATCGCCCTCCGAACCGTGGGCGACAACATAGACCGCGTCCAAACCGGAATGGCCGGCGAGATAGCCGGCCATTTGCTGAAGGCCGTCCTGTTGGGCGTCCAGGCGAACGATCTCCACGCCGGAATCGATGCCGGCCAAGAGAGACGATACATCCTGGACGCGCGAATCGATAAAGAGCACGGAAGCGAAGGGCTGGGCGGCTTCGCCGGAATCCGGCGTTTCGGAACTTGCTTCGGGCTCGGGTTGTTGATCGGTATTCTCGGCGTGGGAAGCGGTATCGACGGCTTCCGCCTCGGCTGTCTGAGTTGCGGCATCGGCGGCCGTGGCCGCCGCCGCACCGTCGAACATCATGCGGGGCTCCAGGGCAAACGCGTAAAGGCCCGGCGACTCACGGGGAAACGTTTCCGTCGAATGGTCGTGCCGGGCGGCCCGCCCGCGGGTGAAACGTTCGAATATTCCCATCGTCTTCTCCTCTTGGCTCTTTGCGCTGAACGGCGGCGTTAATCACTTGCCCGGTTCGGTCTCAAGTGTTTTGGGGTCGGGCTTGGCTCGCCTGCCCGGCTTCGGATTTCGCCGAGATCACATTGGCCCGGCTTCGGCCAAGGTCTGTCCAAAAGGATAGCTGAGCGTATTGCTCGAACAGATCCGGCGGCAAAATCGTCGCGCGGGTCCGCATGCCCACCTCGGGACGCACGGTATGCAAGCCACGCATGCCCAAGGCCGAATCGAAATCGGGGGCTTCGTAGCAGACATTCTGGAAGTCATGCTCGAACTCCGGTTCGCCGACGAATCGATAAATGAGCGGTAATACCCGTTGAGGGGCCTGGGCCAGCAATTCGTAATCGACCACTAGCAAGGATCCGGCTTGCTCGCCATAGAACGCCTCCTTCAAAGCCGACCAGGCGAACCCCACCAGGCGGTTGCGTTGGGCCAGCGTTTCCACCCGGCTGTAAACGGTGTTTCGCTCCGCGTCGTCGATGAACAAACGAGTGTTTTCGAAAGGGTCGGCGCGGTACAGGCGTTCGATGCTGTCCATGATCCAGCCGACATTGCGCACGCAGGCGATCACTTTCGCATCGGGGAAAAGGTCGAGCAGCGCCGGGAGTTTGCTGCACCAAAGCCGGCTGGTGTCGAAAATGACCGTTTTGTCGGTCTGGTCGGCGTAGTAGCTCTCGAAAACGCCGCGCAGCAATCGGCGGCGCTGTTCGGTGGTCACCACCGGCCCCCATTCGCTGCCGGCGCTCACTTGGTTGAGCATGGCGGTGAACAAGCTTCCCACCGGGCTGGCCATGCCCGCGTGAAACCGGGGATTCTGCCGCAGGATGGCGGCGAGCAGCGTGGACCCCGATCGGGGCAGGCCGGAAATGAAGTGGAAGCGTGGCAGCGTTTCAGGCGATGGGATCATGTCTTATTTTTTTACAGCGCTTGGCGAACTTCAGGGTGCCGACGGTGATGGTAGCGATGGCAAGATTCTCCCCTGCCGGGCCAAACAGTCTAGCATCGTTTCGATACCCAATCGCGGAACGGCTTTCGGACCCACAGGCGACCGGACATCGGCGGTTCAGCCGAAGCTGATCTGATAGTGACGGGTATCGGGACCGCCCGGAGCTGAGGGGTGGAACAGGGGAGCGATCAGCAGCCCCTCGAACCGGCCGAGCACGGGATGTTCGACCATGTAGATCCCCTGGGGAATCGCCGGTGCCGACGGCCTGCGAAACGCGAGGTTGAACGGCGTCCGGTGGGTGATGCTGGAGGCGAAATAATTCGGATGTTCCTTGGCTTCGATCAGTTCCAGGTCAACGCCGTTGCCCTCCGAGTCGGTGACCCGGAAGATCTGATTCACGGCCAGCGTAAAGACGGCGCAAGTAAGGTCGGCAAGCATGGGGGTATCCTTCGGCGGAAAGAACAGTAACAGTGCGCCGCGTCCGAATCCGGACGCGGCGCTATCGGTCACGGACGTGACGGGAAGATGCCTTGCATGGCGATGATGTAATTGAGAACGAGGTAGGGCTGCATATTATCGATCGTAACCGGCACGTTGACCGAAATCGGAATCGGCTGGCCGCTCCCGGTGTTGTCGACGGTGACCGTGCCGCCGCTGGCCGGAACCGACACCGGGAACGGTTTCAGGGTTGTATTGGGATTGGCGGCACTGTAGATCTGAGCGTTCGGCTGGCCGCCGGGGCTCTGGGTCAGGCTCATCGTGCTGTCGGGAACATTGGTGGTCCCGGTCGTTCCACTGACCGCCGGAATCGCGATATTGATTGACGAACCATTGCCGCTGGGGCTGAAGGCCGCGGAGTGGTTATGGGCCGGCAGATTGTTAATGCCCACGGTTACGGCACCGGTTCCGGTGGCGTTGACGATCGCACTCGCAGAGCCGCCGATACCACCGATATTAGACATATTCGGGGAACCGACCGGCACCCGGTTCCGTAAGTCGGGAAGGGCGAACGTGGTCTGGCCGTTGCCGCCATAAGTGGTTCCGATTAAAGAGAAAAGCGCCGTGTTCTGCGAAATCGACAGCAAGGAGCCATCGCACAGAGCCCATCCCTGGGGAACCCAAGGTATCGGCCATAAAATGATTTGTCCAAGTATTGGATCCATATGTAACCTTTATTTTTGTTGTTGAATTTGAGATCAAGACATTGCTTCTGATGCTGAACTGGTCTGTTATTCCGGTCTCCTCTGATCGTTGTCGTTTTTTTACTTGGAATGAATCCCCTATCCCGCGAGTCGCCCCGTGCCGAGCGGTAAATGGATTCGAGAGGACCGGCATCGGGAGTCCGGACCGCAGGCAGGCTGCGCCCATCGGGAATCGATGCGCCACGGGGTAGTCTGGTGTGCCTTTTTGGTTGCTGTAGTTAGGCCATGGGAATTCGAAGAAATAGCGTGCGCCGCGATGGAGGTTAGCCGTGCCGCCCCGATCCTTCGGCAATTCTAAAAAGCATAGCTCGCATTCGGATAAAGGGGAGATATTGCCCAGCGCAGTGACGAGACCATGTCGTGAAGCGCTGGTCCAGCGGGGTGTCCGCCACCGGCTAGGCCACGCCTGGAATCCGTTGCCGCTTTGAATTTCCGCCGCTGTTTGCTGTACGAGTTACGGGTGAGAAAGGCTGCGAATTCGCCAGCATCGATTTACATTTGAGGATGCCGATACATGGGGCGATGGAACAGGAGGGGAATCGTAGGCTGGAACGAGCGGAAGCGAATCCCGGCAACGGTCTGAAAATGCTGGGTTTCGTACCTCTACCCAGCCTACCGCGCTGATGCGGCTCCTAACGTCGCCACATCCTACGGTGATTTACGCTTATCCTTGCAAGTGCTTCAGCACCTCATCCAGCCCGCGTAGATACCGTCTTTCCAGTCAAGAAGAAATTGCGTAGTTGACTTGATAAGGTTTTCGAGTTTTGAGTACACCGAAGCAGAGGTGGACGAGTTTTCGCATGGCGGCGCCGAGGGCAGCCA
>Ga0196971_1000127_pt1 | contig 74684 bp, 67 predicted proteins | sample S1v_1013CmetaG_FD_148660 | JGI IMG/M metagenome (GOLD analysis project Ga0196971, IMG submission 148660) | Soil microbial communities from Anza Borrego desert, Southern California, United States - S1+v_10-13C | ecosystem: Environmental > Terrestrial > Soil > Desert | place: USA: California...
CCAGGTGTCCCTGGACTCTTCAACCGAATGACCTTATCTTCACTCATGGCGTATTCGCTCCTCTCAACAGGAATGGATGACCTCGAAGACCATCCAGAATACGCCGCCTACCTCAGCCCCTCATCCACAACTTTCGAGCATAACTCTACATTCCGACTTCATCGGTTTTTCCCTTGATTGCTATGCTTCTGGACGTTGATGGATCAATTGCGACAAGGGAGGACTCACCTTTTCTGTTAACGGCAACAAAGATTCCTGAGTTACCTTCCTCGTTTACAACTTGGAATATAGACTCTCCGTTATCTTTTAAACCAAGAATTGCACGCTTTCTACCTCCCTTATCCAGCAGCGCGAAATCTACCCCACCGTCTGTGTTCGTTGATAGAACTGCACGACTGTTTCCAGAGATATCGATGAGTTCCAGCTTCTGACCTTTTAAGGTATTAGGGTGCCTGTTTTGCCAGTTGCTTATAGCGATCGCTGTAATAGAACCGATCAGCGCCGCAAGCACTGCCACGAAAATGAGCGTAGCTACTCCAAAGTGATGCTGTTTTGGTGTCATCGGTTCTTTTGTACGATTAAAGCGATTATCTAGAGCTGACTATAGATCCCAATGTGCTTGGGACTTTGTTTTAAGGCTAGTGTAGCTTGTGCCAGATTGTCTGCATTGATTAAGCCGTAACGTGTCACACGAATGAGGCAGTTGAGTGGAAAACACACCTCAATTCAGTACAGGCTGATCGTTGTGTAATCCAAAGCTTACATGCTTGTAAAACTAGGCTGATTGACTGCTGTAACTTGCCCGCGACAACATTTGCAACTATTGGCAAATAGACTTTAGTATCCTAGCTTTCTCGAAGCAATCCTTACTACTCATTCCTAGTAGGTAATAATAAGAATAGGCATGAAAATTTTTTCGTTGATCAAGCTAATTGCCGCTGTTGCCTTTTCGGCAGCTCCTGCCGTTTTACAAGCCGACACCGTCTACCGATGGGTGGACGTGGAAGGTAAAGTTCACTACACCGATCGCCCGATCGCAAATTCCCAACCCGTCGAAATCAAGCGGCAGGCCCCGAAAACGCAAGAGGACGTGCAGCGCGAATATTCAAAATACCAAGCCGACATTGGGATGCAGAGGACCTTGTCTGAGCTGGAACATGACAGGGTAGAGTGCGAGCGGTACAAGCGGATGGAGAGTATGTTGAGCACCGATGCGTGGGTGATCAGCGAGGCTAGGGCGGGACGGCAGCGATACTGCCATTAGCCGAAGGTTAGTCTTAAATGCGAATTAAGAGCTAGCTGAGCAGGCGCCAGCCCAGTGGTGTCTCCTAAGGAGTATTCCGCAACACTCCACCGAGAGACGACCATGGACTGGCAATCCCAACTCATCACGTTGTACCTGACTGTGTGACCTTTACCGCCAAGAGCTCTGGGTGCATGTGCAACGCTTTGCACCCCATGCCGATCTCCGCTTTACGGACGAAGAGGTCATCACGCTTTACGTCTTTGGCATTATCGATCACAAGCACAAGATCAAGACGCTCTATGATCATGCCGACCGCTATTGGCGGGATTGGTTTCCTCGTCTGCCGAGCTATGCCGCTTACGTGCAGCGTCTGAATCGACTGGCGGAGGTGTTTCCCGCGCTCTTGGACAAACTCAGTCCGGCTGGCGCCCCTGCGGTCTCTACCGGCGTCGCCGATTCTTTCCCGGTGGTGCTGGCCCAGCAGAGTCGGCGGTTCACCGCCAAGGTCGCCCTCGAAGTGGCGAATAGCGGGTATTGTCCGACCAAGCATCTCTATTACCACGGTGTAAAAGTCCATGCGATCGGCGATTACCGGTCGGGAACCTTGCCGTTGCCCCGGTATCTCGGGGTGACCCCGGCGAGCCTGAACGACGGCCCGGTTCTCGAACAGGTCGCACCGGCGCTCGCCTACCGGAACCTCTTTGCCGACAAAGCCTATGCCTATCTCTCGCGTCAGGCCTCGCTCCCGTTTACCGTCTACACGCCTGTCCGAAAAACCCCGGGGCAGGCGCACTTCGACGCCGCGGACCGGCTGTTCTCGACGGCCGTGTCACGGATTCGCCAACCGATCGAAGCGTTGTTCCACTGGATTCAAGAGAAAACCGGGATCGAAGTTGCCAGCAAGGTCCGCTCCTACCGAGGGCTCCTCGTTCACGTCTTTGGCCGACTCGCCGCCATGTTCCTATTGAAAGGGTGGCCAGACAGCGCTTAATTCGCATTTAAGTCGCACGAGCCTTGCTGACGCGGTAGATCAGCCCACACCGCTCAATCAATCGAACCGCGAGAACAGAACAACAGCGACACCGACAAGCGCACTGTCGCCGTAGCTCGAGCGGTTAAACCGCCCAAATCGGCTCAGGATACGGCCAGTGAACGGTTTCAGTGTAAGGATTGAAGGCACCATAAGCGGCAGGAGCCGACGAGTAAGCCAAGAACTCTTGATAAATAGTGTTTGGGGTCGCGTGGTTGACCTGGCTGTTATAGCTCAGGGCGGATTTCAGATAGTAGACGTCCGAGTACAAGATGTTATCCACCGAGCCGTCTTCTTCCCGATAGGCCTTGGCCAGGTGGGCTGCCACCTTGTTTCCGTAGAGGGCTAACTGGAATTTGACCGCGGCGATGTCATCGACTTGAGCGGTCGAGGCATCTAACAGAGTGGCCAGAATTCTGTCGGGTAGCTGATACCGATCCCAGTCAATCCGCCCGGGAGGTCCGCTAACGCTACCGATGTAGAACCCGACAGAGGTTGTACCGGGTAAGTAGGTCTCTCCGGTCTGCGTTTCTTCATGCCAGACGAAGTCGGCAGGAGCGACTCCAGCGGCGGAATAGGAAGTGTTGAACTGCTCTGCAGAGACGGTGTTCGTCCAAGTGATGTTGTAGCCGTTCCAGGTGCTGTTGCTGCTCCCAGTGTAGGTCACCGTTTTCTGCTGGGAGCCTACCGAGATCGTCACCGTAGCGCTGGTAGACGTGTTTCCGGTAAAGCCGGTAACGCTGCTGCCCGAAACAGCGTAGTCTGTAGAGCCCGTGATTACTTGAGAGAGGCTCAGTTTGGTCTCGACCAAAGTGTTCGACTTGTCGTAAACCATCCTTAGGACGCGATCGGATATGATGACCGTATCGTCGGCGGTCGGTCGTCCGTACACGGGGTACCCGCTGCTGTCTGTTGTCACCAACTCTAGCGGAGCGATAGAGTGCGTATAGGTGCCAAGCGTCTGCTCCCGCGTCTTCAAGACCGTACAGGACGCCGTGATCTTCGGGGACCCGTTGGGATTGTGTTCCAGGGCGAGTTCGACAAACCCTAAAGGCCAAAAGACGATGGCGTTGTACTTGTAGCCATCCCAGTCCGACCAGCGACCAAGGGACGGGACGGCAGCGCTCCGGGCCTGGGTGTCGTAGAGCCCCAGGATCGCCTTGTCCCCGGAGGAGGTCGTATCCAGCACTAGGGCTGATGTCGCCTTGAACGTCCTCGTGGCCGGGTCGTCGTTTTGCAAATCGATGATCCCGGAGTAAAACAAGGTCGGCGTGGCTTGCCCCAGATCACTGAGCGACACGGGAGTAGTGAATACCTCCGGCGCCGTCCCGAATTCGCCGAACCGGGTGGCCGAGATCGAACCACCCAGTTGGTTTCCGTTCGTGATCGTGATCCCGCTGACATCAATCAGCCAGCGGCTACCGTCCGTCCCGAAGAACAGGAAGCGCTTGTCGGGGGAGCCTAAAGACTTTCCGTAAAAGTGGCCGCCATAGATGATGGAGTCATTGCGCCATTCGTAACCGTGGTCTTGGTCCCAGGCCAGTTGCTCTGGGGTTCGAACGACGGGCGCGATTCCGGGCTTTTTGATGTAGAAGGAGGTGAAACTGCTCGGGGTGGCCAGAGGAAGATAATACCGGGAATAGTCGGGGGACCAGAAGACTTGCTTCCCATCGGGCAGGTAGAGGTTGCCCAACTTATTGATGATCTGAGCCGTCTCGGGGAGCAAGAGCTTGCCGCCCACCAAGAGGCCGTGGTGGGGGTTGCCCCAGATACCCAGCGCATTCTCTTGGATAATGTGGTCGAGCTGGATCACGGCGTTTCCTCTGACTGGATTTGTGCGGAAGTATCGTCTTTGACGAAATCGTCGAGCGAAAACAGGCTATCTGATGTGCAGTCAGAGTATGAGGGGCCGAATGAAAATAGGCCGTCATATGAGAAAAATTCTTCGCTTTCCATCGATGTTCTCCTTAATCGAATTGCTGGGACAGCGTCAGTGATTGAGATCGCTGACACTGTCCATGGTGAGTGGTTGCCGGATCGGGGCGTTACCAAGGCGGGCGACGGCGCTGTACTCTTAGCCGGCCTGCCCCTCGGACCGCAGCGGTGGACGAGGGGAGGTAGATGACGCTGGTTATCGACATTTCATTAAACGCCATAAACGAGAACGCCGTCGATCTCTCTGTAAGCCGGGATGTGCAAAAGTGGCGCGAGTGCTCCGGGGTTCTGTACCCACTCTCTCAGCGGCTGGGCTTCGAGAAAGGTAGAGCACCTAAGAAACTCCCCAAGGCTCGTGGCGCATAGGACATCGCCCCTCCAGTAGCCTAACGGCAGGGCTCGTTTTACCCTGGCCGCGCTAATGAAGTCCCGGCCTATAAGCTCGTGCCGTCTGACAATGCCTTCGCGCCCCCTTGTCGTAAAGACATACCGATCGGTGTTCCCGTCTCCAGTCGGAAAAACTTCTCGATCCAGAATCACAAACGGTGCCACGACCCTCCTGGGGCGTAGTTCGACGGGGGTTTTATCGATTGCCAAAAGCCATCCCCAATATATGCCTTCCGGCGTTGGAATCAGGATGCGATAGCGAAGGGTTTCTTCATTCATTGCGGACCTCCTTGTCCAGCGGTTGAAAAAATTAGCTCATTGCTCGGTCGGCGGTTCGACCGGCAGATCGATAACGGTGGCGCTGTCAGGTTGAGGTTTGGTGCTCACCGCTTTGTCGGCCAAGGCCAGAACGAACAGCGCTGCCCGTAGCCGCTCCGACGGGCGGTGTTTGTGGGACAGAGCCGATTCGACGACGTCGAGCGCCTGACGCACCAGATTGGGCAGCCTTTGGGCCAGCTCTCGTTCAGCCTCCTGCCGCAGACGGGAGAGTTCTTCTTGAGCCGCGGGGCTTCTAATAAACCGGCTCAAGCTCCCCGGATGCCAGCCCACTTCCTTCGCGATCGCGGTCTTGTTCATTGTGCCCTCGGCCACTCTAAACAAAATTCTGCGGTGGATATCGTTGATTTTTTTCACTATTTTGAACCTCCATGTTCGGGGATAGGTGCAACCCGTTAATTTACAAGGGATAGATTCCTAACCTGTGCCGCCTGTGCCATTTTTGCCCCTACCTGTGCCACTTATATTATTGATTTACAATATATATTTGAAGGTGGAACAAGTGGAACAAGTGGAACAAGTGGAACAAGTGGAACAAGTGGAACAGGTAGAACAGGTAGTAGAGTTAGAAATAAAATTAACGGTGAGTGCATGAAAAAATTTTCTATAGGGAAATTTACCCCCGTGCTCCATCTGTTCCACCTGTGCCATCCCCCTGAACCCCTTTGGCGTTAAGGGGTTCAGCGGCACAGGTGCCTTGTGCCAGCGCCTGTGCCGGCACAAGGTATAGGCACAAGCCGATCACTCCAGCGTGTCCCATGGGATCTCTGCCCCGATGTGTGCGGCAAAATCCGCCCGGCATAGATCCAGCGGCGGCAGCTTGTACAAGCGCTTGCGTCCACCATCAATGCGCGGCTGGATAACACCTAGAGTTGACATCATGGCCTTTAACGCCCGCCCCAAGGTTTCTGTGCTGGCTGGGTGCCGAATGCCGTGTTGTTTGCACCAGTTGTGATAAACTTCTTGCACGGCGGTTTTCTGCACAGTCGCAGGCCAGATTTCCATCTCTTCTGCCGAAGTGCCCTCCGTCTCGCCTCCTGGGATGGTGCCCTGGACCAACGTATCGAACCACCACCTTATCGGCGAATCTGCCGACCGTACTTTCAGGTCCCAAGCGCTGGCGCCGTCCGGTAGCTTCCTAATGTTGAAGTCGGTCAGGTCAACCTCCATCAGCTCGTGGAGTAGGGCGGCCACTCCCCCCGCGGCCATCTGCTTGTACAGCTGATCGAAAAATTGATGGTTGTTACGGTATGTGTCCTTCGCATCAAGGATCAGGTATCGTCTGTCATCCAACCCCACCGGGGCGCACCATTGCTCATTCGACGAAAGAAATAGCCGCGCGAAGTTGCTGATTTCCACCGGCTCCCGCCCCTTCCGTTCGATCATTTGCCGGCCGTCAGTAATCAAGGATTTCAACTTGCCTTCGGCCGCCCGGTCTCCGCCCCAGACGGCCTCCACCAAGTGGATGACGACTTTGCCGGCAAGCGCTGAATTAAACCGTCCGAGAAGCCGACCCATGTCCGAGAGCGTTGTGAAATGGGGTCCAAACAGCCGCCCGTAATGGTCCACATAGCTGTTTTTGCCAATGCCCTGGCCACCTCGAAGTACCACCGCTACCCCTGGCAGTTCCCAGGGTTTTTGCACCCCGTGGGCCAAATACTTCCTCGAGTAGTCGAAAAAGGTGTCATTTCCAGCGCAAATCGATTCGAACGTCAGCTCCCAGAAGAAGCCGCAGTCCCCGGATTTCGGCTTAACAGCAAACCCGCGCCACAGGTTGAGGTTTTCCGGGTTGCCTCGCTCGCCTGGTGTAAATTCAAGATCCAAGTACTCTCGGCGTTTCCGGTTTCTGAACCAAAGCTGACCTCTGTTGCACGGTTTACGGCCGCCTCTGACGTCCGTCATCCAGTACGGCTTATTTTCGAACCAGTCGAAAAACTCCTGTTTTTTAAGGATTTTCAGATCAGGCGCTGACAGGTCTATGACGCCGTTGAGGTCACGGACGAAAGCAAATTGCCTGTTGATCTCGTCCACCACCGCGCCGATATCCAGCTCCGTCAGTGCCTCCGCAACCGCAGCCCGTGGTATCCACATCAATTCCCTGGCGGCCTCGGCGAGCTGCCGTTTTGCCTCCTCGGGATCGAGGTGCCACAGGTCGTTGAAGTCAAAGTTGTCATGCTCTTGGCCGTCCGGGTGCTTGGGCGAGACGACCAGGGCGGGAATAGCGTCGTCGGCGTTGGCCACCGTCGATTCCATGGTGACTTGGGCGGCTTGCTGTGCCTTTTTCAGCGGATCCGTTTCACCCGCTACCACGCCGTCTGCTACGATCAGCACCCGCTCAGGGGTAAACCCGCATTCCCCATGTGCCACCAGATAGGCCACCCGCGGCAACTGACCGCAGTCGAACGCTACGACTGCCCGAACACCTAGCAGGTGTGCCACCGTGCACGCCGTCGCCCAGCCCTCACAAACGGCAACAACCGACTCGATCAGCAAATTTTCCGGCTCGACAACGATGAAGCTCCATTTCTTGCTTGCACCCGTGGTGGGTCTCTTGTCGCCGTCCGCTGAAATGTGTTGACAACTGTAGGGTTCTAGGCCAAAACGGTAAGCAGCGTTATACGTTCCGATCTTCAAACGGCTCTCGACCTCCGGGTACCAGATCGCGCCGTACGGCGGGATCGTTTCCCCTGTCGCCGGGTGTCGCAGCTTCCTGAGAACGTAGGGGTGTTCTGCCGCTCGGTTAGCCGGTGGCTCAGTCTTGAAAAGGTAAGCCAGCACTCTTTCGAAATCCCGATCTTGCTTAACCCGGTCCTCAATCTCCGTAGCGTGGAGTTCGTCGCGGATCGCGCGCCACAAGGGGCCATCCCCGCGCACGGACTCCACTTCGCCAAGAAGCACAGCTTGGTCCTCAGGAGACGCTTTCACAAACCGGCAGAACCACTTTAGATCAATAGGTTTTGCGGTTTTCCAGACTCCCCGGATCTCGGCCGGCGTTGTCTCGTTTTTAGCGCGTCCCGCAGCCTGGGCGCGGTGCATCATGATTGCCCGTAGCACATCCTCGGAGTCGAGCTTATGGACGAGCGCCAGCTTTTTGCCAGATGAGCAAATCCGGAGCAGGTTTAGGTGTTTGCAAGCTGGATCAGTGCCGCCTAGCAGACGCTTGAAGACTTCGAGCGGGGTTTCTTGGATTTGGTCGTCGGCCGCGGCCGGAATAGTGGTAGTTTTCATTGAGATATACCCCAAATAGGTTTGGGGCGCCGAAAGGCTTTGTGATAGCGGCTAGAGGCCCTATAATCTTGTACGTCAGATTGATCTTTTTAGGGTCTAGCGCGGCTCACAAGTCCTTTTGTGCGCCGCGTTTTTGTTAGGCCGCTTTCCTGGCTGAATCCCGCTCTGCCATCCGCTCGGCAAGAAAGTCGTCGATTTCTGCTTTGATCCAACCAGATGCCCGTGCACCCTCAGCCAATTTAACTGGTCGTGGAAACTTGCCGACCGCAGCCCATCGATAAAGGGTGCTCAAGGGGATGTCGACGTACGCGGATGTCGGTTTCGGACGAAGGATTTGTCGCTGTGACATGATGCTGGGGTCTCCTTGAGGAGGTTTGCCCAGCCGGAAGAAGGGATTTACGCGCAGCCGGGCCAAAAGTTGATGAAAAATGGCATTTTCATTGGCATCGGCATTTGCAGTGTCATTGCCCCTAATGGGGAGTTGGTGCAGGATAATCTGCTCCAATGGTGAAACAATATAGTAGGCAGCGCGGCGACTGTCAACTTTCTGAGACAATCTGCATTACCCAACCCGCTTGATCGGCACCACGTCCGCCCCACGTTTCAGCCCATCCAGGTAATCCGCCCACGCTTGCATCATCTTCCGGCGTTCAACCAAGTGCGCCGTCCGGTTGTAAGCTCTACCGTTCGGATCGCGCACGGCATGAGCAAGCTGGTGCTCGATGAAGTCGGGGCGGAAGCCCAAGACTTCATCAAGTACTGTCCTCGCCATCGCCCGGAAGCCGTGGACGCTCATTTCGTCTTTGCCAAATCCCATGCGCCGCAGCGCCGCGAGTAACGCCATATCTGATATGGGAGCATCGCCATTAGGTGTCCGAGCGGACGGAAACACGAACCGTCCATGTCCAGTAAGAGGGTGGAGTTCACGCAATATCTCAACGGCTTGAGTCGCCAGTGGGACAATATGCGGCGTTTTGGTCTTGGTAACGGTGTAACTCCATTCTGCCGCGTCCAGGTCGATATGCGCCCACTCCGCCGCACGAAGCTCTCCGGGACGAACGAATACCAGCGGAGCCAACCGCAAGGCGCACTTCACCGGAAATGTGCCTTCGAATGCGTCGATCGCTCGCAACAATTCGCCTACCTTCCTCGGATCGGTAACGGCCGCGAAATGTCCGAGCTTTGCGGGCGGAAGTGCGCCTTTCAGGTCGGCGGAAATGTCGCGATCAGCCCGCCCGGTCGCAATGGCGTAACGAAAAATCTGCCCGCAGTTCTGTAAAACTCTATGCGCTGTTTCCAGCGCTCGCCCTTCAATTCGGCGCAATACAGCTAGCAGTTCCGGCGCGGTAATTTCTCGGATCAGCCGTTTTCCGAGCCACGGAAAGATATCTCGTTCCAATCGCCGGATGATTTTATCCGAGTGGCTTTCTGCCCAATTGGGCGCGAACTTTATGAACCACTCGCGGGCGATAGCCTCGAAGGTTTCGGACTCAGCGGTCTTGATTGCTTTCTTCTCTACTCCAGGATCAACACCTTGGGCAATCCGTCTGCGGGCCTCATCGCGCTTGCCGCGGGCTTCTTTGAGACTGACATCCGGGTACGCACCAAATGCCAGCGTCTTACGTTTCCTCTCGAAACGGTAATCGAAACGCCAATACTTTCCCGCCGGCTTAACCAGCAGGTACAGCCCTTTTTCATCGGCCAGCTTGTAAGGCTTGTCTTTGGCTTTGGCGTTGCGAACGGCGGTATCCGATAGCGGCATGGTTTTCCCCTAGATCAGTTTTGAGCAGGTTCCAGCCCGCGCCACGTCGAGCCTCTGAGCATTATGACGGTACTCGATCCGGTGAGTAGGGCGGGTTCCGCCAAAAGTACCGACAAGAAAGACGGTATGTCAAGGAATGCTGTAAGACAGTATGAGACATCAAAAAACCCGCCATGCCTTGCGTCATGCGGGTTTTGATTCTTTTTGAGATGTCTTGAATTATAAGCTTGGTGGACCGGAGGAGGATCGAACTCCCGACCTCTGCATTGCGAACGCAGCGCTCTCCCAGCTGAGCTACCGGCCCAAGGGCGACGAAAGGATCAAGTATGATTCTTGGAATACGATACGCTTCGACACCATTCCTCTCAACCCCCGACTTATCCTGTCATTATTACATGGATGTCCTTCATTTATCATGACGCCCAGAGGGGCAATGAGTTCAAGTGAGACGAATAAGAACTAAGTTTCCGATTAGGGCTATCACGAACAGTGTGACCGGGCAATGCGCTGCAGGGTATCCACCCCGCAGGCCCGTCCGATCTTCTTCTTTATAAATCGTAATGCCCCCCACGATAGTCTTAGCGTTGTGTAATCTGCGCCGGCCCATTGCCTTTCGCGGTGGCCGCGGTGACGGTGTGCGGACCAAGCTCCGGTTGGCCGGAGTAGGCTCGCGCGATCAGCGGCGTCAGCGTCGGCTCGAGGGATTTGAGCACCTGCACCGGTAGGGCGCTCGTGAAGCGATAGCGTGCTGCTGCTGGTCCAGTCACGTAAGCGGTCACCGTCCCGAAGTGACGATCACCCAGCATGAAGGCAAAGGTCGCAGTGCGACTAATGACCTGGGTTGCGATCAGCCGCCCGCCGGGTCCGAAAATCTCGCGCTGATGATCTCCCGTCCCGGTCTTGCCGGCCATGACGAGAGGCGTACCGGTAGGGTCCTTGTACACGCCCTTGACCCGTGCCGCGGTGCCGCGCTCGACGACGTCGATCAGGGCACTGCGCGCGGCTGCCGCCACCTCCGGCGACAACACCCGTCTGCCTTGTGCCTGCGTCAGCTGCATGAGCGTCTCGTAAGGCGTATCCGCTGCGAAGTGCAGGGCGTCGAAGCGCATCATCGGGAGGCGCGTGCCATCGTTCAACAGGATGCCCATCAATTCGGCGAGTGCGGCCGGACGGTCTCCCGAGGCGCCGATGGCGCTGGCATAGGAAGGCGTCAGACCCCCGAAGGGGTAACCGAGCCGTTTCCACGCCCGGTGGATTTGGGCAAAAGCCTCGTATTCGAGCAGGGTTCGAATGCGCTTGTCTTGCGCCTGGCGGCGGCTGGTTTTGAATAGCCAGCGATACACCTGTTGACGCTCCTGTGCGCTAGCACCGATGACCTCGCCGAGGGTGGCGTTCGGGTGCTCGACCAGATAGCTCACCAACCAAAGCTCAAGGGGGTGGATACGCGCGATATACCCGCGATCCTGCAGGTCGAAGCGCTCCTTGGAGTATTTTTCATAAAGGTCCGTGATGTCTTCGGCGGAGAGGCCCTGGCCTACATGGTGTGCCTGTAAATAGTCCCGAAGAGCGGCGGCGTCATGATGCGGATAGACCGAGCGGTATACGGTGGCTAGGCGTTTGGGAACGGGATGCACACTCCCGGTAAGGAGGTCCAGGGCTTCCTGCTGGGTTTTGTTCCGGTACTTGGCATAAAAGCGGCGCAGATACGCTTTCCCTTCCTGGTCCGCGAAGTGCTCCAGATATTGCCGGCGCTTCCCGCTGTCCTCCGCATCCATCCAGCGTGCCACGCCCTCGGGCTTATACAGGTGATGGTAGACGACGTCGCGCATGAGCCGGATGAAGACCAAGTTCACCGATTCCTGCAGAGCCTCGCGCAGGGACATCGTCCGGCCATTATCTTCCTTCTTGAAATTGACAAAGGTGTGGAGCCCGCCACCCGTGAAAAAGGCCTCCCCGGGGCTGGCCGAGTAGCGGCGCTCCAGGGCCGCCTCCAGTACTGCTGACAGCCCGATCTTGCGGTTCGCAAGGAGCTGATCGATTACCCACCGCGACAGGTGATCGCGTGGGTGGATCTCCATCCTGCGCAAGGTCTCACTCGATTGTCCGGCATACTGGTCATAGAGTTCCGCAATGATCTCCAGGTAATGCACCAGGGTGCGCAGCTTGGCGGTCGAGCCGAGGTCCAGCCGGATGCCCTCGTTCACATCGAGCGGCTGCTCATTGTTGTCGGCCTGCACCCGCAGCAGGTTTCCTTGGCTGCTGCGTTCGTAGAGGACGAGGCTGTAGATGATCTCGCCAAAGTCATTGTCGGTGCTGAGGAGCCGGAAACCCAAAACGCCCGCGGCACGCGCCTGCTCGGGATCGCGCAGCCTGTGCAAAGCCTCGGCTACCGCCTGCTGGATGCCCCGGTCGATGGTCGACCGCGCGGTCAGGTCTAACCGGTCAAGGTCGTAAATCCGGCTCACACCTAACGCAGTGGCAAGCCGGGCGCGCAATACGCTTTCGGTCTTGCGATCGATGAAGGGGGCCGTGGACGTGAGGCTGGGCGGCACGCTCATACCGCCTGGCACTCGCAGCGCAGCATCGCGTAGTGCCGCTGGGATGACCCCGTGCGCGGCCAGCACGCGCAGGTGGCTGTCGGCCAGCGTCTCCAGGGCGGCACGCCCTCCCAGGAGATAGTACGCAGGGCGACGTTGCGCCAGCAGGAGGCACAGCACCTGGCGATAGGCCAGCGCCTGTTCCGCGGTGACTCCCTCGCCGGTGTAAATGTTCGCGGCGCTGAGCAAGTGGTTCACCGCAGCAAAATCCGATCCGAACCAGGCCAACAAACCGTCGCCGAGTCCATGTACCTCGCCGGATTCCGGTGCGGCGGCGAGCGGCATGGAATTCAGGTAGGCCTGAGCGATGGCACGCCGCGCCTTCCTGGTGTCGGGGCCCCAGAGGTAAGCGCGCAGGGAGGCGCTGCTCATCTGCCGCAGCTTTTCCTCGGGGGAGTCCGTGCGGCCACCGGGGGAATGGCGGTATTTCTCCATCTGAGTGGCGAGGGTACTGCCGCCGGCAACGTTGATGTTGGCCCCGAGCTTACGCGCGATTAGCTCCATGGCCGCCCGTGCGAAGCGGTCCCACTCGACCGCAGGATTGAGGTGCGGGTAACGGTCATCGAGCAACTCCCGATTCTCGATGAAGAGTAACGTTTTGATCACCAAAGGCGGGATGGCGTCGAAGTCAGGATAGATCCGTGTGGGATAGGCCTTATCAAACAGGACTTCGTCATCGCGATCGAGCATCTTGAGACCGGCCTGGGTCTTCTCGAAATAGGTGGCGTAAAAGCCCCTGTCCACCGCACGCAGCAACTCCGGCGAGAACCGTGCCTGCGCGGTTATGGAGAAGCCGAGGTTCCGGAGACGCTGCTGAAAGCTCGGAAGGGCAGTGTACCCGAGCCGCTCATCGTATGGCCCGGCGCTCGGATAGCGGATGGCGGGGCTACCTCCCGGCTCCACCCGGAAGCGCAGCTGCTCGTCAATCGAGGAGAAATAGCGCGCTTGGAAATCCGATGTCTTGATTTCCTTGACGGTATAAATGGCACTTAGCGCCAGCATTGCCGCGGCCGTGCTCCAAACCGTGATCCTGAACAGTACGCCGCCGAGTTCGCTCATATAAGCAAAAGGCCCTCCCGCCTCCCCGAAGAATTAACCGCAATAATAGACCCAAACAGAGCATCGCGAATTTCGGACGCGCCCCACGATTGCTAGATAAATTTCCATTCGACGCCAATGGGGTCCGAGGTAGAGTCTATGGAAGTGCTGCGTTTTGTTTCCTGTGGTCATGTTAGCCGCCTCCCGGTCAGCCTGCAGCCTTGCGGCTATTTGCAATCTGCCGGTTCAGTCAATCATTCACCTCCGCTTTCTCAACCGAATCTACGCCGGCTGCCAGTCGGCGTTGATTTTACCGTCAACAAGGCCGATGCGCCGGTCGGCGGCCGCGGCGAACGAGGCGTCGTGCGTCACGGCGACCACCGTCTTGCCCATCTGGTGAGCCAGGTCGTGCAGAATCTGCCGCACCGTGCCGCCCGATACCGAGTCGAGATTGCCGGTCGGCTCATCGGCCAGAACGATCAGGGGGTCGTTGGCCAGCGCGCGAGCGATGGCGACGCGTTGGCGCTGGCCCCCCGAAAGTTGGTGCGGATATTTTGCGCTTTGATCGGCGACGCCCAGCCGAGCCAGCAACTCCATGCCGCGCGAACGGGCGGCTGCCTCGCCGAGCTTGCCGAGCCGCCGCATCGGCAGCGTAACGTTGTCGAGCACCGAGAACTCGGCGAGCAGGAAATGGAACTGAAATACGAATCCCAGTTTCTCCAGCCGGCGGTTCGCCAACTCGTCCTCGCCGTACGCCGAAGTATCCTCGCCGTCGAGCCACACCCGTCCCGACGTCGGGACATCGAGCAGACCGAGCAGATAGAGCAGCGAGGACTTGCCGGAACCGGAAGGCCCCATGATGCAGACGAACTCGCCCTGCTCGATCTCGAGGTTGATGTCGTCCACCAGAGTCACCGGCACTTCCCCGGCCAGCGTGCGCACCAGGTGTTCGGCGCGCAGGACCGCCGTCATGCGGCGCCCCGCAGAATCTCCACCGGATGCACGCGGCCCGCGCGGCGCGCCGGGAGATAGGCGGCGAGAATGCACGAGACGAGTGCAAAGGCGGTGGCGAGGGCGAATTGTTCCGGCCCCCACCAAATCGGCATCTGCACTTTTTCCGTGACTCCCGGCGGCCTGAACTCGATCGTCGAGAGTACCTTCATGAGTCCGGCTCCCAAGGCCAGGCCGAATACGCTGCCCACGACGCCGATGATGATCCCTTCGAGCAGGAAGATGAGCCGCACGTCGCGGGCGTGAAAGCCCATGGACTTCAAGATCGCGATATCGCGGGTTTTTTCCAGCACGATGGTCGACAGGGTGTTGTATATGCCGAAGGACGCCACGATGAGGATCGCCGACACCACGCTGTACATGATGATGTTGCGTACGATCAGCACGCTCAAGATGTCCTCGGAGGCTTCGATCCACGACACCGATTTGTAGCCGGCGACGGCTTCGATGCGCTGGGCGGCATCGCGGGCCGCGTAGGGGTCGTCGAGCTGGATGATCAAGCGGTTGACCCGATTGGGCCGGTCGAACATCACCTGCGCGCGCTTCAGCAAGGTGAACGTCTGGGTCTCGTCATAATTCGCGTTGCCGGTGCGGAAGATGCCGACCACTTTCATCGGGCGGCTGGCGCCGCTCGCGGCCACCACGTTCACGTTGCGGCCCAGGCCGAGGTTGAATTTCTGCGCCAGCCCCATGCCGATCACGATTCCGTTCGGGTTGGCCGCGAGCGCGTCGAGCGAGCCTTCGATCATCTTCTCCTGGATCGTGGACACCGTTTTCATCTTGTCCGGCACCACGCCTGAGAGGGTGACGCTTTCCTGCCGGCCGGCGAAGACGAGCACGGCCGAGCCGACAAGTACCGGCGCAACCCGCAGCCCGGGCAAGGACTCGATGAACTCGAGCTTCTCGCGGTAACCGCGGATGCCGCGCGTCTCCGTCTGCGGCTTGACGTTGCTGACCCACACCGCGCCGCTCGCCCAGCGCAGCTCCGCCGGCTGCGTCCGGGGTAAGCGGTATTCGTCGTAGACCGTTATATGCGGGCTGTTGTCGATGAGACGCTTGATGAAGTCCTTCTCGGAACCGCGCATCAGGGACGACACCGCCAGGAAGAAGGCGACACCGAGGATGACCCCGGTGAGCGATACGAGGGTCTGGCGCTTGCGGCCGGTAAGGTGCGTCAGTGCCACCTGGAGCTGGATGCGCATCAGGACACCGGCGCGGGAGATGACGAGTGGATACGGGCGGCGCGGCCCTCGCGAAGGTTTTCCGAAGGCGTCTTCACGACCTGGGTATCCGGCGAGAGTCCCTCGATGATTTCGGTACGAACGGCGCCGGCCACTCCGGTGCGTACCGGCTGCCGGCGGAGCCTCCCGTCCGATACGACCCATACGACACCGTTCTGAACGGCGGTGGACGGTATCAGCAGGGCGTTTTTCCGTTCGGAAACGATTAGGTTGGCATCGACCGTCATGCCCACTTGCAACTTCTCCGGGTCGGCGAGCCGGATGCGAACCCGATAACTGCGTGCGATCGGGTCGCCCTTGGGCGTGATTTCTTGCACTTCGCCGTCAAACACTTGGTTTGGCAGGGCGTCGGCGTGCAGTAGCGCCTTCTGCCCCACCTGCACCCGCGGAATGTCTTCTTCATCCACCTCGGCGGTGACGCGCAAGGGCGCGCAGCAGGAAAGATAGAACACGGCTTGCCCTACGGGAATAAACTGACCAACCTCCCCGTCGCGCCGGATGATCAGGCCGTCGGCGGGCGCCGTGAGGATCATGAAGTCGCGCTGGGCACTGGCGCGCTTCAGCGCCGCCTCGGCCGCTTCCAGATCCGAGCGCGCCCGGTCCAGTTCGACTTTGGCCAAGACGTTGCGATGCACCAGTTCCTGCAAGCGCTGATAGTGTGTGCGCGCGAACCGCGCACGCGCGGCCAGTTCCTTGACGATATTACTCAAATCCGAATCGTCGAGGCGGGCAAGTACCTGTCCCTTGCGCACTCGGCTCCCCTCGTCGACATTGAGTTCGATCAAGTGCCCGGCCTGCCGCGGCGCGATCGGCAGCATGACCGATGGTTCCACGGTGCCGGTCGCGTAAATCGCCTCCACTGCCGGACCGCGCGTCGGTGCCACGACGGTGACGGCGACAGGCCCCTCGCGCCACCAGAAAATTCCGCCGGCTGCGGCAAGCACGCCGATGGCGAGCGTCCAAATCCATTTTTTTGGCATTATTTTTTAAGGCAGCAACTGGTGTTGCCGATTGAGAAGGACATCGCTGTCATCGCTGTCATCGCTGTCATCGCTGCATCGTGGAATAAGGCTTAGTAAAGCATCGAGCCAGATCAATGTGCTTCGATACTCGACTTATCCACCTCCCGCTTTTTCTGACGGAACACGATGGTCCATTCAAGGCGATTTCGGAATCAAGAGGAGTAGGCAGTTTATGTTAGCTACAGGCGAGAAGGCACGCGCAAAACGACTCGATGCCCAAGTGGTCCTTCGATGACCGTCATATCGGCTGACGAACTAGGAAAGCCCCCGCAGCGAGATAGGCTTCTGCTGCAAGCATCTATGATGTCACGGCAATATCGCGGTTTCAATGACTCGGTTTCTTATTTCTCAGCCGTTCTCCATATCAATGGATCATAGGGGCGGGCGCTAATCACTTTGTTTTCCAGAGCGTCTGCTTTTGGCGGGCAAGCGCCCTTTCGCTTAGGGCAGAGGCTGATCTTCGCGGGCTTCGTATAGGGTTAGCCCTGCGTGAACAGGTCCAATTGTCCCGTTACCGGACGCTGCGCATTTTCCAGGATTGAAAAGCTGACGCCTAGCAGCCGGACCTTACGGCTGCCGGCTTCGGTGCGGTCGAGGAGTTCGGCGAGATGGGGGAGGACATCGCGGGTCTCGCAGATGGGGCGGCCCAAGGTTCGGGCGCGGGTGACCTGTTCGAAGTCGTCGTATTTGACCTTAACGGTCAGCGCGCTGGCCTGGAGTCCGTGCCGGGCGAGTTTCTTCAGGACACCCTCGGCCAGTTTGGCCAGGTGCTCGCGCATTTCGGTTTTGTCCGACAGGTCGGCGGGAAAGGTCGTTTCCGCACCCCAGGATTTCCTGGGACGATTGGGGATGACCGGCCGCTCGTCGATGCCGCGGGCGATCCGGTAGTAGTACGCGCCGGCCTTGCCGAACTGCTGTGTCAATGTGGCCAGCGGCAGGCGCTCCAAGTCACGGCCACAGTGGATGCCGAGTGCGAGCATCTTCGCTTCGGTGGCTTTGCCGATGCCGTGGAAAGCGCCAATAGGCAGTTCCGCAATGACGGTTCGCCCCTGCTCCGGCGGAATCAGGCAAAGTCCGTCGGGTTTGTGGCGGTCGGAGGCAATCTTGGCGAGGAACTTGTTGTAAGAGACCCCTGCGGAGGCGGTGAGGTGAGTCAATTCCCGGATGCGGCGCTTGATCTCCTCGGCCATCCGCGTGGCAGAGCCTTGGAAAAGCGAGCTAGCCGTGACATCCAGATAGGCTTCGTCCAGGGAAATGGCTTCGACTTGATCCGTGACGTCCTGGAAGATGGCGCGAATGTCGGTCGAGACCGCCCGATACACTTCGAACCGGGGTCGGAGGAACACCGCTTTGGAACACAGCCGGTAAGCCTTAGCCGCGGACATGGCCGAGCGGATACCGAACGCCCGCGCCTCATAGCTGCACGTCGCCACCACCCCGCGCGAGTTCGGGGCACCGCCGACCACCACGGGTTTGCCCCGGAGTTCTGGAAAGTCCCGCTGCTCCACCGCCGCATAGAAGGCATCCATGTCGATGTGGATGATCTTTCGGGGGCGCTGGGCTGGCGGGACTTGATTAGAACCATTCACACTTACGCAGCCAGTCTTGAATGAGGTTACCGAGATCACTCCCAAAGGATACTCGGACCTCGATGTCATCCAAAATGATGAGTCCCGCTGAGTGGCGGTTGGGCAAAGGACGCTTAGTGCCCAAAGTTGCCGGTCGGAGTTTACAGAAGCCGTCGTTCGCCAATAAGGCTTCCCGAAGTGCTGTTGCTGTCGAACTGAGGCAGGTAGCGTGTTGGCGGTGGTTGGTCTGATCGCGAACTCTTTCCCTTTGGGACTTAAAGGGTAATGACGGGTACCGTTCTGGACGTTCGTCCATCAACAGCATGGACCTGGGGCGATGTACAGGTCGACCCGGCAAAGCGATTGCTTGCCGCCGTACCCAATAGCGGGAGTCGATGCTACTGTTCATCCGGAGCAGGCCGGGGTTCGAAGTATATCTTCGCAGTTGTCCGAGCCAAATCCTCCGGCGTTCCCCCATGACCCTGAATTTTGAATTCGGCCTTCGTCCGCTCATAGATGTGTGCGGCCTGGGTTAGGTCTAACATTCCAACATTCGTCTATTAAGGTGGCCATAAAATTCACGAGTCCCGTTCGCGTTGAGCGCAGAACGCGAAGCGTCCGAAGTCGAACCAGCGGGGCCAGCCCTTCGACAAGCTCAAGGCGAACGTATTTAAGGGGCGGATTAATAAAGGAAGTTCTGATCAGGCCCTATTTCCCGGCGCCCACACTCCGGTTTGGGGGCCGTATCCGTGAAGTCCCGGCTTCACGAACCAATTATGGAAGCTAAAGATTTCGAAACAGCTCTCCCAAGCTAGAGACTTGAAACGAGCAACGTTACCTAACGCGTTTACCATGACAGATCACCGCACCCCCACAGCCCATCAGCCTCTGTCCAGAAAGACGATGATGCTGTACGCACTGCCGCATCTGACCGATGCGGTCATGACCTTGCCGATGGCGCTGTTTATACCGGCTTTTTACTCCAGTGAGCTGGGATTGCCGTTGGCTGGCGTGGGGGCGATGATCGCTGTCTCGCGCATCGTCGATGTGATTTCCGATCCCTTGATCGGCGTCGTCAGTGACCGCCTGCATACCCGCTGGGGCAGACGAAAGCCCTGGTTGGCCGCGGGAACCCCGATCATCATGCTGGCGACCTGGATGCTATTCGTTCCGGCCGGTCAAGTTTCACTCACCTACCTGATGATCTGGGCCTGCCTGCTGTCGATCGGATACTCGGTATTCGATTTGCCTTACAAAGCCTGGGGCGCCGAGCTGTCGACCGGCTATGCGGAACGTTCCCGCATTGCCGCCTGGCGCGAAGGATTCGGCGCTGCCGGCCAATTTATGTTCCTCGCCGTTCTGCTATTGATGGGAATCACGAACCGGCAAAGCGGCAAAGAAGAAATGTTCGCGATAGCATTAATGGTCGTCGTCAGCCTGCCGCCATTGGTCGCGGTCACGCTCAGGCTGGTCTCTGAACGGCCGCCCGAAAAGCTGGCCGGACAGGTTCTGATAGGCTGGTCCGCGATGCTTTCGCTGTTCAGTAACCGGGCCTTCCTCAGAACCGTGCTCGCCATCATTTTGTTCGGCTCCGGATTGATGATCCAAGCGACCCTGCATAAACTCGTGCTGACGCATGTGATCGGCCGGCCCGAACTGTTCGCTCCGTTGATTCTAGGCGAAACCGTCGCCTCCCTGGCCGCCATGCCGTTATGGATGCGGCTCTCCGATCGTATCGGAAAGCACCGCGCCGTGACATTGGCCGCACTCTGGGTCGGCGTCTGGAGCCTGCCGATGCCTTGGGTCGGCGCCGGTGATATCGTGTCGTACAGCGCCTTGATTGCGCTGCGCGGCGGCAGTTTCGCGGCAATTTTTTTCCTGTCGAATTCGATCGCCGCCGACGTGGTCGATCAGGACACGCTGGACACCGGCAAACAGCGCACAGGCTTGTTTTTCGCGCTATGGGGCATGGCGATCAAACTGGCTGTTGCCCTTGGCGTGATGATGGGTACGGGACTTCCCGCGATGTTCGGATTTGTTCCGACGGCAGCCAGTCATACGCCGTCTTCGATCTCGGCGTTGATGCATATTTACGGCTGGCTGCCCTGTCTAATCATGGTGCTGGCGTTTCCTTTGCTTTGGAACTTCCCTATCGACGAGGCTTGTCACCGAAAACTGCGCGCGCGAATCGACGAACGGAACGCCGGTTAAAACATTAAACCCGCCTCAACCAAAAATAATAATTTAAGGAGCGGCCGATATGAGAATTGCATTGATCAGCGATGCATGGCATCCGCAAATCAACGGGATCGTAACGACACTGACTCGCACAACGGAGGCCCTGTACAGACTTGGGCACACGGTCGAACTGTTCACGCCGGATCGTTATCGTACCTGGCCCTGCCCAGGCTATCCGGCGGTCGGTTTGGCTTTCTTGTGCGGCCCGCGCCTTCGGCCGAATATCAGAGCTTTTAAGCCGGACGCCATCCATCTCGCGACGGAAGGCTCGATCGGCTTCGCCGCTCGGCGCTACTGCCTGGAAAGAGGCTACAACTTCACCACCGCGTTCCATAGCCGGTTTCCGGAATATTTTAAAATGCGCGTCGGTCTGCCCTTGTGGATCAGTTACAGTTACTTGCGCTGGTTCCACAGCGAGAGCACGCGCATCATGGTGTCCACCGAGTCGCTGCGTCGGGAATTGTCCGGCAAAGGCTTCAACAACCGCCTGGTCATTTGGTCGCGCGGCGTCGATACAGAGTTATACCGGCCCAGGGAGAAAGACTTCTTGCGCGCTCCACGTCCTATTTTTATATATCTCGGCCGCGTGGCCATCGAGAAAAACGTGGAGGATTTTCTGAAACTGGACTTGCCGGGCACCAAGTATGTCATCGGCGACGGACCGCAGCGTCCCGAACTGGAGCAAAAATATCCGATGGCGCGGTTTTTGGGCTATCAAACCGGCGAGGCACAGGCACGCTCGATAGCCGCTGCGGACGTCATGGTCTTCCCAAGCCGCACCGATACGTTCGGCCTGGTGATTCTGGAAGCGCTCGCCTCGGGCATCCCGGTCGCCGCCTATCCGGAAACGGGTCCGAAAAATATTATCGGCAACGCACCGGTCGGTGTTCTCGCCGGCGACCTCAAACAAGCGGCGCTGAACGCCCTCAAGCTCAATCCCGCCGACTGCCGCCGCCATGCGCTGAGCTATTCCTGGGAGCAAAGCGCCCGCCAGTTCGTCGGCAATCTGACGCCGATGATCCACACAAGCGGCAATGCAGGATTTTTTCCTGACCGCGAAGTAATCCTCGATGAAGTGCAGCGGAATCGAGGTGATTAGGATTAGCGCCGATTGCACCGTTTCCACAAATCTTCGTCTATGCCATTAAGTTAATTTGTGTAGGGTGGATAAGCGCATAGGAAAAATAAACGCCCTTTTTAGCCAAATCGGAATGTATTGAACGACGTGCGAGTTGTTACTTCCGATTCTGAGTCCGATTGATTTTCGACAAGACCTCGTACAGAACGTTGGGCGCTCTTTCGGAAGCAATCCGAAAAGGGGACACGGATAAGGATCAGATCAACGTGACTCGGATTCTTCAGGGTGGAACCCGATCACGCGGGCTGCTGCCCGTCCCGCCCAGGTTAATCCTGGGAGCATTCCGAAAATGTCTCTTGTGAAACTCAAATTTTTCAATTCAGTCCGTGGTATCGGGTGCAACCCTGGCCTTGAAACGAGTCTAAGGGGAACTTTGCAGTCCGCCACCTCCTAGGGGGAGAACTGCACCCGCTAGGGACGGCTGAAGTGGCTGGGATGCCCCGTGAGGTTACGCAAGAGGAGGTGGGCCATCCCACAGTGACCACAATGAAAGATTTATCGGAAACCGAGCTTCTCCAGAGGCTGGCCGCGTGCCGGGACGGTAGCGATGATCAGCCGTGCCAGAACGAGCTGGCGCGGCTGATCCATGAACTCCAGGCGCATGCGCTGGAATTAGAGTCCCAGAACCGCGAACTTCGGCTGACCCAAGAGGCGCTCAAACAGTCCCGCGACCGCTATGCCGAGCTCTATGAAGCCGCGCCGATCGGCTATCTGAACCTGGACTCCCAAGGGGTAATCCGAGACATCAATCGGGCCGGGGCGACCCTGCTCGGCCGAGAGCGCGTACATCTGGTGGGTTCGCCTTTGCTCCCCTGGGTGGCTCCGGAAGATCAATCCAAATTTCTGGCGCACCTCCAAGACTGCCGACAACAGGGCCAAGCCGTGGCGGAACTGACCCTCCTCACCCCAGCGGGGACCCGCCTGGCTGTCCAACTTGCCAGCCAGGAAACCCGCGGCCACGAAAACGGACGGATTCGGTATTTGACGGCTCTGACCGAGCTCACCGAGCGGAAGCGCGCGGACGCCTTGCGGCGCCAATGGGCGGCCATTGTGGAATCCTCGGACGATGCCATCCTCGGCAAGACCTTGGAGGGGATCATCACCAGCTGGAATGCCGGCGCGGAGCGGCTGTTCGGCTATACCGCCGACGAGGCCATCGGCCGTCCCATGACCTTCATCATCCCCCCCGAGCGGCAGGCGGAGGAGCGGGAGATTCTTCGCCGGATCGGCCAGGGTCAGCGCATCGAGCATTATGAGACGGAGCGCCTCGGGAAAGACGGCCGCCGGATCGCCGTCTCGCTCACCGTCTCCCCCTTTCAAGATGAGCAGGGCCGGGTCATTGGCGCCTCCACGATTGCCCGCGACATCACCGAGCGCAAAGCGGCCGAGCGGCAGCTCAAGGAACGGGAAGCCTTCGCGAACAAGGTCCTGATGTCCTCCCTGAACGGCCTCTACATCTACGACGTGAAGGCCGGGAGCGATGTCTTCATCAATGCCCAGTGCACCCAGCTAACGGGATACACGCTTGAGGACCTCCAGGCCCTGGCTGGATCGGCCTTTTTCGCCCTGTTTCATCCGGACGACCAAGGCCGCATCATCGCCCACTTCAAAGCCCTTCTCGATACCGTCAACGGCGAGACCCTGGAGATCGAGTATCGGTTTAAAACCGCGGACGGTCGCTGGATCTGGTGCGTTTCGCGCGATGCGGTGTTCGCCCGCGAGGCCGACGGGACCGTCCGGCAGATCATCGGTACCTTCCTGGACATCACCGAGCGCAAGCAGGCCGAGCACGCCCTGGCCGCCGAACGCTCCTTGCTCGACACGCTCCACATGGCGGCGCCGGTCGGATTAGCATTCCTCGATCCCCAGCTCCGCTATGTCCGCGTCAATGAAGCCTTGGCCGAGATGCACGGTCTTCCGGTAGCCGACCATTTGGGCCGCTCCCTTCAAGAGATCGTGCCGGAGCTCTGGCCCGCCGTGGAGTCGCTGTACCGAAGCGTGCTGGAACGCGGCGAGCCCGTCACGCAGGTGGACGTGACCGGCGAGACGAAGGCGCAGCCGGGCGTCCGGCGGCACTGGCTGGCCAACTATTATCCGGTGCGGGTGGATCGCGAGATCATCGGCATCGGCGTCATCGTGCAGGACATCACCGAGCGCCAGCAGGCCGAAGAGGCACTGCGCGAAGCCGACCGCCGCAAGGATGAGTTTCTCGCCATGCTGGGCCATGAGCTTCGGAATCCCTTGATGCCGATCCGGAATGCCGTGCAGATCATGCACAAACTAGGCATGGCAGATCCCAAATTGATCTGGGTGCGGGATTTGATTGATCGCCAAGTCACCCATTTGGTCCGGCTGGTGGATGATCTTTTGGATGTCTCCCGAATTAGCCGCGGCAAGATCGAACTCAAGAAGGAGCCGCTCACTCTGGCGGACATCGTGCAGCGGGCCGTGGAGACCAGCCGGCCGCTGATCGAGGCCCGCCGGCATCGATTCTCCGTGCATCTGCCACCGGAGCCGGTGCACGTCGAAGGCGATCTCATCCGGCTGGCGCAGACGGTGTCGAACTTGCTCAACAATGCCGCCAAGTACACGCCGGAAGGCGGCCGGATCTGGCTGAAGGCGACACGTGAGCCTGAGGAAGTGGTCATCTCCGTGCGAGATACGGGGGAAGGCATTCCCAGCACTTTGCTGCCCCATCTTTTTAAGGCCTTCACCCAAGCCGAGCGCACCCTGGACCGGGCCCAAGGCGGCTTGGGGCTGGGCTTGACCATTGTCAAGCGTATCGTGGAACTGCACGGGGGACAGATCGAAGCCAGAAGCGAAGGGATAGGAAAGGGGAGCGAATTCATTGTGCGGCTGCCGGTCTGCGAGCCATAAGCGGTCCTTGGTCCTTTGGACGGAAGTTGCGCTTCCCCGCGCCGTGCCCCCTACGGGCGGGTGACAAGGCGAATTAACAGGCCGGCTGCCCCGATTCTGGCGAGAAAACTTATTCAAGAGGCTCAAGTCATAAGGTATTACTGCTTGTTAAGAAAGCAATATCAGTAATCCCCCCTTTTGATGTTCAGGAACGACGCAGATCTCCGCCTAGGAGAGCCGGCATGGAAGACACCGCTCAGCGGATCGTCGGTACCTGGCGGCTGGTCCATTCCGTCCGCATCAATCCGGTCAGCGCGTTGCTGGTTCTGCTCGTTCCGCTGGATGTGTTTCTAACGGTGCTGTCGGGCGCATCGGCACCGGCGATTGGTGACCGACTCGCGCGCCTGACGTGGCGGCTCTTCCGCTGGATGTTCAGACTCTTCGGCCGCCCGCGGACTGATGGATACGAACGACAGGAGTTACGTCATGGGAAAGCTGCAGGGAAAAATTGCGGTCGTCACCGGTGCATCCAAGGGAATCGGCGCATCCATTGCGCAATACTTGGCTGCTGAAGGTGCAGCGGTTGTCGTCAACTATGCCTCCAGCAAGGAGGGAGCCGATCATGTCGTTGCCGAGATCATCGGCAAAGGCGGAAAGGCGATTGCGGTGCAGGCCGACATCGCGAAGGAGGCGGACATCCGACGCCTTTTCGCCGAGGCCAAGAAAGCCTTCGGCCCGCTCGACATCCTCGTGAACAACGCCGGCATCTACGAGTTTGCACCGCTGGAGAACGTGACGGCCGAGCACTTCCACAAAATGTTTAACCTCAACGTGCTGGGCCTGATTCTCGCGACGCAGGAAGCGGTCAAGCATTTCGGCCCCGCCGGCGGCAACATCGTGAATATCAGTTCGGTGGCCGCTACGTCGGCTCCGCCGAACACGTCGGTGTACAGTGCGAGCAAGGCCGCCGTCGACGCCGTGACCAAGTCGCTAGCCAAGGAGTTGGGGGCGCGGAACATCCGCATCAATTCCATCAATCCGGGCATGGTCGAAACCGAAGGCGTGCATGCCGCCGGAATATCCAGCAGTGATTTCCGCAAGGAGGTCGAATCGCAAACGCCGCTCGGTCGGATCGGTCAGCCAAATGACATCGCGCCCGCCGCCGTGTTTCTGGTGTCGGCCGATTCGGGGTGGATCACCGGCGAAACGCTCTATATCTCGGGCGGATTTCGGTAGTGCCTTCGTTGACAGAACGGGATCCTAAAGATAAGACCGCCGCTTCAATGACGTTTCCACTCGATCAAGCCCGGCGGCAGCTTTCGAGTCAACCTCCATGGCGCGGGCTGGCAGATTCGCGCCTCTAAGGCACCTGACGAACTTTTCTGAAAACTTGTGGGGCGCCACCGGGGCAATACCGATTGCAGTTGCCAGGGTAAGATGGGCACATGGCGCCGCGCCGATCGGGAGAAACCCCCGGGCGGCCGCGCTTACACTCCGATTCGCCACAGGAAGTCACCCCGATGATCTCGCTGGCTCAAATTGCCCTTTTTCTGTCGGCTGCCGTCGTGGCGGTACCGCTGTTCCGCTGGCTTCGGCTCAGTTCCATCGTGGGCTATCTGGCCGCCGGCCTGGCCATCGGGCCTTGGGGTCTTCGGCTGGTGACGGACGTGGGCCATATCCTCCACGCCGCGGAGTTCGGCATCGTGCTGCTGATGTTCATCATCGGCCTGGAACTTCAGCCGACCCGCCTGTTGGCGCTACGGCGCACGGTGTTCGGGCTCGGCGGCGCGGAGGTAGGGCTCTGCACGCTCCTGCTCGCGGGAGCGGCCTACCTTGGCGGTCTGCCGCCGGTCGCTTCCCTGGTGGTGGGCTTCGGGCTGTCCCTGTCATCGACCCCACTGGTGCTGCAAGTGCTCGCGGAACGCGGCCAGCTCAAGGCATCCCACGGGCGCTCCGCCTTCGGAATCCTCCTGTTTCAGGACCTCGCCGTGCTGCCCGCGCTCGCCGTCTTACCCATTTTGTCGACCGGTTCCGTGGTGCCCGATAATGGCGTCTCGCCCTGGCTGGCATTGGGTAAGCTGGTCGCGGCGTTGGCGGGGGTGGTCATCGGGGGCCGGATCGTCCTCCGGCCGCTGCTCCGGGTGGTGGCCAAGACCGGGGTCACCGAGGCATTTACGGCCGCGGCCCTGCTGACCATCATCGCCACGGCCTTGCTGGTGAACCAAGCCGGGCTGTCCATGGCCTTGGGCGCGTTCCTGGCAGGGGTATTGCTGGCCGATTCGGAGTTCCGCCATGAGCTGGAGGCCGACATCGAGCCTTTCAAGGGATTGCTGCTCGGGCTGTTCTTCATCGCGGTGGGGATGTCGGCCAATCTCGGCCTGGTGACGGGGACGCCCGGCGCACTCCTGGCGGTGACGCTCGGATTCCTGCTCATCAAGATTCTGGCCGTATCGGCTTTGGGCAAGTTGACCCGCCATCCGGGGGATTCGGCGTTTCGGCTGGGTTTCACCTTGCCCGCGGGCGGCGAATTCGCCTTCGTGCTGTTCACGCTGGCCGCCCGTCAGCGGATTCTCGACGAGGCCACGGCCGATCTGCTCATACTCGCCGTGACCCTGTCGATGATTCTGGGGCCGCTGTTGCTCGCCTTCTACGACACCCATCTCCAATCCTGGCTCTCGCCCGCGGCGGAACGGCCCTTCGATCCCATCGAGGAACGGGAAAACCGGATCATCATCGCGGGTTTCGGTCGGTTCGGGCAGATCGTCGCCCGTGTCCTTCGGGCCCGGCGCATCCGCTTCACGGCGCTCGATGCCAACCAGACCCAGGTGGACTTTGTGCGCCGCTACGGCAACAAGGTGTTCTACGGCGATGCCGCTCGCCTGGATCTCTTGCGCGCCGCCGGGGCGGATCGGGCCGAGGTCTTTGTGCTGGCCATCGATGACGTGGAGGCTTCGGTGCGCGTCGCGGAATTGCTGCGCGACCATTTTCCCCACCTGAAGGTCTTCGCCAGGGCTCGCAACCGACAACACGCGTTCCGGTTGATGGATTTCGGCGTCCGCTACCTGATTCGGGAAACCTACGTCTCCAGCCTGGAGCTGACAACGGCGGTTCTGGAAGCCCTCGGAGAAACCCGGACAAACGCCGTCGACGCGGTGCGCCTGTTTCGCCGGCACGACGAGAACACCCTGGCGGCCCAGTACGCGATAAAAGACGATGAAGCCAAGATTATCGCCAGCACACGGGAGTCGGCCCAGCAATTGGAGCATCTGTTCGAGACGGACCGGCAGGAAGAGCCGAGCCCGCGCGAATCGGCCGACCAGGCCCATTTCCCATCCTGAATCCGCCGACCCTTCGGCGGATACGAAATAGGCTTAGCAACGATCCCGCGCAGATGGCAGGTTTTCGGCCGCAAGCGCCCATCGACGAATAGCTGCTTGCTACTCTCCGACCTACTTATGTGTCGAGAGGGCGTAGACGGAGGGATGGAGCGCACAAATGTTCGAGTTTGTGCCGCTGATGGATGGCGCAACTCGCCTCGACGGCCCCGCCACCCGGTGGGGCGGGCGAACGTTGCTGGGTTCCTACGGATCGATCGGCGCCAGCGGGAGGACCGCCGACGGGGCACCCTCGTCCGGGTCCGTGCTGAGCAGGCCGAGCGTCCAGGGAAAGACGTGCACCAACGGTACGACAAGGCCGGGATTGCCTGACGCTGTGTTCAGTCCGAACATCACCACGGCGATCGGCCGCCAGGCATCGTCGCCTTCGATGCTCAGCTCGACGGAGGCATCAGTGAGCTGACTCCTCGTAAATGGCGCCAGCACCGGCAGGAAATAGAGGTTTCCCTGCCCGCTTTCGAAATCGGGCTGGGGAGTATCGGGGATCGTGTGGTCTACGACAAGTTCGTCACCGCGGCGGATGCGGACGTGGACGGGGCTGTCCGTGGCGAAGTCGGAAAAGTGGGTGATAGTGAACAGCAGGACCCGTTGGATCTCAGTCCGTATGACACCAGGGACCACTGGCCGCAGGGGAAGCGAGATGCGCCCTTCGGATGCGTCGGTGCTGAGCGTGATGTCCGATTGCTCCTCGTAGCCGAGAGGTACGATGTTGCCGCTGGTGAAGCGCTCGCACCAGGCGACGATGACCTCGGGGCGCCAGGCGTCGGACCCCCGTATACCGATGCGCAGGTAATAATTTTCCGGGAGGATCTGGGATTCGGCGACGTCCAGGATGGTGAAACTGCCGCCGCCGGTGGCTACGCTTCGGAACAGCTCCATGTCTCGGTGGACAACGTCCAACCCTTCCTGATTCATGATGAAGACAGTTTCGCTCTCGGTACCGGCGTCGGAAGAATTGCTGGTGAGGGTCGCGACCCAAAGATTGCGGATGAACGGCATCGTAGCCTCCTTCCCGGAGTGCGGGGAATAAACCTTTATGCAACGAGTTGATCCAGGCAGCCCATCATTTCCATACCCCATTCAAGGCGCGATGCGAACCTCCACGGAATTGATGAACCATTGAAAGTTGGACCTACTGTGCACTTCTACATCGTCTACACCCGAAATATCGAAAGTTCGGGTTCCAACGGTAATGACAACATGCTCCCCGCCCAGCACAGGCCCGGCACTGAACAACTGGGCAAAGTAATGCTGACCGCGGGTCAGGTTCTCCCTGTGGTGTGTCGAGTCATCACCGTCGAACTCCGCATAAAAATGGGACATCAGCGCTAGCGAGGGTTCCGGAACGTTCGAGTGAAGCACATTCATCATGAGGTAGTTGTCTTGACCGGTCCCTGCGTCCGACCAGTACCACTCATCCACCATGCTGAGATCGTGGGTGCCTATCGTGCTCTGAGCATCGATGAGGACTTCCACACGACCGGTTGTGGGCGCCTCGAATCCAAATGCTATTTGAGCCTCGGCGGTGGCCTCAGCGTAGTCGTGATCATCGGCAGAGCCGCAATCCATGGTGATCTCGTTGCCTACCAGGCCGGAGGACGGGTCTAGAAAGAGCTGTCGGTCGACCCGAAAGTTATCGCTGGCTCGATGATCGAAATCGAAGAGGAACCCGAAAAACGGCGGCCTGAACAAGAACCACCGATGAGGGTCGGACGGATCGTCGGCTGGCGCGAGCGTCCCCCAGGGCAGCGGAAATACGTGCAGTGGAGACAAGCTTGTCCATTTGTCGAGGTTTTTTGGCAGGTTGTAGCCGGGTGCCACCTTGCCGTCGGCAGCGGAGAGTATGCCCCGCAGCTTTTCATTGGACTCGCTGCCGAGCTGTCTCAGCTGCTCGGCGCTTGTTCCGAGCTCTAGAAGAAGCGCATTAAGTCTCTCTTTGCGCGCCCAGTTCTCCTTTCTGTATTCACGATGCAAATCCACCGGAGGCTGCCAGAGGTCACGAAAGGCGATGCGTTCGCGCTTCATAGCCTCCCGCAGTACCGCTAAGTTATTCGCTCCCAATAGATCGTGCAATTGACGGCGGAAATCTTCGACGATTTCATCCGCCTTTTGACCGCGCGATTCATCGGTTTTGCGTCGCCGTTCCTCCTGCTGGCTGAATGCTGTTTCCGCCAACTGACGGTCCTTTGTCGAGAAGTCCGTCAGAAACGGCAAATTGCGAGTTGTTCGGTAACAATATGGCACACGCGTACTCCTTCTGCGTAATGGGGCAGACCACGGTTTCCGGTAGACTGCGACCCGGTTCCTTGCCCAAATCCCTTCGATACTGCGCCCGTCCCGCTCTCCGTCGACGTTCCCCGGTACCAGATCCGGTGAATCGATGGTCCGTTTCCTATTATTCCTTATTCACGATTCAAGCTCAGTGTTAATCCGCAAAGCCAGACTATCGATTGAGTCCTTTCTGCGTAGCTTCCGTAAAGTTTCTACCACTCCGCCTATCGCCTTAACAATACGTCGTTTATCTGAACGGCCGATCTACACGGAATTTCTGACGTTCGTGATGCGTGAGACGACAGGCTGATTTGGGTCGACAGCCGAAGTTCGGCTCAAACGCAGCTCAGGCCATGATGAACTGCTTGGATTTTGTCTGGGCTGGCGTGGGCTTGCCTTCGGTCTGGGGGCGGCTGAAAAATCCAGTATTTTTTGGGTGATGAAAATTTTGTGCGGAAAATGCAGGGTCAAATAGGCTTTGCTAAAGCCCATCGGACGGGGCAGTTGCGGGAATACCGCGACCCACTTAGTGATTTTCATTGATCGTTAATCTCCCTGTCACAGTTTCGTTATCCGTGCTGCGTACTATCGCGACGGCATAACAACCAACCAGGGAGTTTTCAATGAATCAATCACGCATTTTCCGCGTTTTCGCATTGAGTCTTGCCGTACTGATGTCGGCATCGCTGGCCGAGGAGGCCAGCGCACTAGCACTCACGCGAGGCCCTTATTTGCAGACAGGCACATCCAGCGGCCTGATCGTGCGCTGGCGTTCGGACACGGCCTCCGACAGCCGCGTGCGTGTCGGCACCAGCCCGACGAATTTGACGCTCACGTTCGATAACACTGCCTCGACCACGGAGCACGTTGTGCAGGTGAGCGGACTCAATCCGCAGACCAAATACTATTACTCGATCGGCTCCACCACGCAGACCCTTTCAGGCGGCGACAGCAACACCCATTTCATCACCGCGCCTGTTGCAGGCACGCAGCAAGCGACGCGCATCTGGGTGATCGGCGACGCCGGCACCGGCTCGTCCAGCCAGACCGCCGTGTATAACGCCTATCGAAACTTCACCGGCACCAATCCCACCCATCTGTGGCTGCAACTCGGCGACAATGCCTATAGCAGCGGCACCGACGCCGAATATCAGTCCAAGATGTTCAACATCTATCCCGACATGCTCCGCCAGTCCGTGACGTGGCCCACGCTGGGCAACCACGATGCCGGCTCGGCGAGTTCGGCGACACAAACCGGCCCTTACTACAATATTTTTTCGCTACCCAAGAACGGCGAGGCAGGCGGCGTGGCGTCGGGCACGGAAGCGTACTATTCGTTTAACTACGGCAACATCCATTTCATCGTGCTGAACTCGCAGGACGTGAGCCGGGCGGTGGGCAGTCCGATGTTGAACTGGCTGGAAGCCGATTTGCAGGCGACCAACGCCGACTGGAACATCGCCTTCTGGCATCACCCGCCATACTCCAAGGGTTCGCACAATTCCGACACCGAGACCGCGCTGATCGACATGCGCCAGAACGCGTTGCCAATCCTGGAGAGCTACGGCGTCGATCTGGTCTTGACCGGCCACAGCCATTCCTACGAACGCTCGAAGTTCATCGACGGCCATTACGGTTCGTCCACGACCTTCAGCGATGCGAGCCATGTCGTGCAGGCCGGCAGCGGTCGCACCGATGGTACCGGCGCTTACAACAAATCGGCTGTCGGCGTATCGCACGCCGGCGCAGTCTACGCGGTGGCGGGCAGTTCGGGGCAGATCAGCGGCGGTACGCTGAATCATCCGGCCATGTACATTTCGTTGAACGAACTGGGTTCGATGGTGCTGGACGTGAACGGCCTGACGCTCGACGCCAAGTTCCTCAACAACAACGGCACGGTGCGCGATTACTTCACCATGACCAAGGGAGGAACACCACCGCCGCAGCTGGCCAACGTGAGCGGCGTGGTGTGGCAGGACGTCGACGCGGACGGCATCCGTGAAACGGGCGAGAGCTTCCTGCAAGGTATCCAGGTGAAGCTCTACACCGACACCAACACCCTGGTCGCCTCGCAGTCCACCAACGCGAATGGTGCCTACCAATTCTCCAGTGTGGCGGCAGGTAACTACTACGTGCAATTCATTCCGGGTACGCGCACCATCTCGCCGCAGAACCAGGGCGCGAACGACGGCATCGACAGCGACGCGAATCCGGCCGACGGCAAAACGGCTGTGTTCAGCGCAGCCGCGGGCAGCACCATCGCCAACGTGGACGCCGGCATGTACACGCCCGGCGGCGCGCCGCAAACCGTACAGTTGCAGGACGGCCTGAACGCTTACGCCGGCACGCAAGACACCCATGTCGCCAGCGGCAAGGCCACCACCAACTACGGCAATGCCACGACCGTGCTCGCCGATGGCGCCGACGGCACCAACGGCCGTTTGATCGGTTTGATGAAGTGGGCTGTCTCCTCGATTCCGTCGACGGCCACCGTGACCAACGCTACCGTCACGCTGCGGGTCTCCAACCTCAGTAAAGGCACCTACAATCTTTACGCGGTGAACACGGCCTGGACCGAAGGCGGCGCCACCTGGAACAGCGTCAATCCGCTGAATAACCAGGGCGTGCTGATCGGTTCCTTCCTGCCGTCGGGGACCGGCAGCTACACCATCCAGCTCAACAGCGCCGGCCTCTCGCTGGTGCAGGGCTGGGTCAACGGTTCGGCTGCCAACAACGGCTTCATGATCGTGGACGGCGGTACCAGCGACGGTGTCGATCTGCGCTCATCGGAGTACGGCACCCAAGCGCAACGGCCGAAACTCACCGTCACCTATCAATAAACGCCCATACGCCGGGCACCCGTGCTTGACGGCCGGGTGCCCGGCGCTTTTTTGTGTAGAGGAATGTCATGCGCAAGCAAGCACTGCTTTTTACCGTGTTGCTGGGATACGCCAACGTTTCGCTGGCCCACGGCAACGTACACGAACGCATCCACCAGCTGGATCACGAGATTGCCCATCATCCCAAAGACGTTACCCGGCTGATAAAGCGCGGCCAATTATTGCTCGACGAGGGGCACGCCGACGATGCGCTCGACGATTTCGTCAAGGCGCGCAAGCTCGCTCCCAAACGGATCGAAGTGCTCTACCACCTCGCCCGGGCGCAGCTCCTGCTCAATCAACAGAATGCCGCGTTAGAGTCCGCGGGGAAATTTCTCCGGCAGGTGACGAACGATGCCGCCAGGGTGCGCGGCCATGTGCTCACCGGCGATATCTTGTCGGCATCGGGTAAGCCGTTCGACGCGGGCGAGGCTTACCTGAGAGCCATCAGCGTTTCCCAGGAATTAGAACCTGACCATGTGCTTTATGCCGCCAACGCCTTTCACACGGCGGGCAACACGGACAAGGCCATCGCAGTGCTGAACGACGGCATCGCGCGGCTCGGTCCCCTGCACGCCCTGAACGAACGGGCGCTGACGCTGGAGATGGAGCAAAAGCAATACGATTCGGCGTTGCGCCGGGTCGACCAAATGCTCGCGACCCGCCAGCGCGTTCCCTTCCTGCTTTACGAAAAGGGCAAAATCCTCAAGGCGCAGGCCCGCACCGACGAATCCCGGCAGACCTTCACTGCTGCGCTCAAGGAAATCGACGGGCTGCCGGAGTCGCGCAGACATACGCACGTTTTTGAAAATCTCAGGAGCTCGGTACTGGCGGAAATGAACTGAGGGGGCTCTGAACAAGTTGATTCCATCCATGCCCTTCGCCTGCGCTCTGGAGAACGTTCGACAAGCTCATCACGAATGGAATCAATATGGTACCGTTCATCGTTAGCCCGTCGAAGGATCGAATCAGTGATTCCTGAACGCCTAGTTCTGATTTTTCGGCTCGCTTCATAGACGTTAAATGTTTTTAGCCTCGAGGATGCGGATTTATTCCGCTTGCCCCCAATCTAGCCGGCGCGCCATGCGTTCCATCTGGGGATTCATTGTCTTATCGCAAATATGGGCGGGCGCCGTTTGCCCCCATCCGCAACCAACCGGCCAGGAGACGGAGGAAACCACCTCCCTCGATACCTTGGAAGTCGAAGGCCGCGCCACCGATTTGACAGGAATCGCGGGCTCCGCCTCCCAGGGCTTGGTCGGGCAGCCCGAGTTCAAGTACCGCCCCCTGGCGCGCGTCGGCGAGCTGGTCGAGGTCGTGCCGGGCGCCTTGGCGACCCAGCACAGCGGCTCCGGCAAGGCCAATCAGTATTTCCTGCGCGGCTTCAATCTCGATCACGGCACCGATTTTTCCGTGACGGTCGACGGCGTGCCAATGAATATGCCCACGCACGCCCACGGCCAGGGTTATCTGGATTTGAACAGCATCATCCCGGAACTGGTCGACAAGGTGGAATACGGCAAGGGGCCGTACTACGCGGATGCCGGCGACTTCTCCTCGGCGGGCTATGCCCGCATGCACACGATGCACAAGCTGCCCCAGGGACTCCTGAAGTTCACCGGCGGGGAGTTCGGCTATTACCGCACGGTGTTCGCCAATTCGAACCAGGTCGGGCCGGGCGAGCTGCTGTACGCCGGGGAAACCCATTTCTACGACGGCGTCTGGAAGGAGCCGGAGGATCTCCACAAGTACAACGGCATGCTGCGCTACACCCTCGACGAGCACGACTGGGGCATGTCGATCAACGGCAAGGCCTACCATTCCACCTGGACGGCGACGAATCAGATTCCCGACCGCGCCATCCGTGACGGCAGCTTAGGGCTATACGGCACGATGGATCCCACCGACGGCGGCGACTCGAACCGCTACAGCCTGGCGACCAACTTCTGGAACCGGGGGGATTCGTACAAGACCGACGCCAGCGTTTACGCCGTGTATTCGGACCTGGAGCTTTATTCCAACTTCTCCGGTTATATCGACCCGCGCGGCGACCAGATTCTGCAAAAGGAGCGTCGGGTGATCGTCGGCGGCAACGCGGAGTTCACCCACTACGACCGCTGGTTCGGGCTGGATGTCGACAATACCCTGGGCCTGCAGGTGCGCCACGACGAGATCCTGGGGCTGGCGCTGAATCACACGCAGGCGCGGGACACGCTGGACAACATCCGCCGTGACGATGTCGGCGAAACCAGCGTGGGTGTATTCATCAAGCACCAGACGCATTGGCTGGAGAAATTTCGTACCATCGCCGGCCTGCGCGGCGACTTCTTCGACTTCAACGTCGATGCCATCAGCGATGACCGCAACTCGGGGCACGCGGACGCGGCGATGCTAAGCCCCAAGCTCAGCCTGGTGTTCGGTCCCTGGCTGGACACCGAGTACTTCCTCAACCTGGGCTATGGCCACCATTCCAACGACGCCCGCGGCACGGTGCAGCGCATCGATCCCAACTCCGGAGACGCCGTGGCGGCCGTCAACCCGCTGGTGTGGTCGCGCGGCGGGGAAATCGGGCTGCGCAGCCAGTACCTCCGGGGCCTCAACACCACCCTGGCCCTCTGGTGGCTGCAAATGAATTCGGAACTGGTCTTCGTGGGCGACGCGGGCACCACCGAACCGACCGGCCGCAGCGAGCGCTACGGCGTGGAATGGACCAATTACTACCAGCCCACCGACTGGCTGACACTGGACGCCGACCTGGCTTTCACCTCGGCGAGCTATACCCATGTTCCCCGCCGGGCCAACAACATCCCCAACTCGGTGGGACGGGTCATCACCGCCGGCGCCCTCATCAACCTGCCACAAGGCTTCTTCTTCACTGCTCGCCTGCGCCATTTCGGCCAGGTTGCGCTAACCGAGGACAACACCGCCTGGGCCGGCGACACCACGCTGGTGAATTTCGGCGGCGGCTACCAATACCGGGATTACAAGGTCGAGGTCGACCTGTTCAACGCCTTCGACTCCAAGAGCAGCGACATCGCCTACTACTACAACTCCTGCCTGCGGGGCGAGGCCTGTCCCGGCGGGGACGACCCCGGCAATCCCGGCCTCATGCGCCACCCCGTGGAGCCGCGCATGGTGCGCGTCGCGGCCTCGCTTCGGTTTTGAGAGCGGCGCGCAGGGTAAGGATTACGGGATATTCACCCAATGCCGTATCGTTAAGAAACCACACCGTTACCGCGGCATGGATTGCCGGGGTCAGAAAGCCATGGACGTCAAAGTCGGCGTATCACATCAATATGTCCTGGATGCCGGCATGACGGCTTAACTTAACGGAATTGCCCCCAAGACCGTGTGAATCGCAAAAATTAACCCGTTCGGGGTATATCGGCAGGCACAAACCGGCCAAAAGGAGACATGATGCTTCAGGCGTTTCAATTCCTCGCGACCTTCTGCGCCGCGCTCTTTGCTGGAGCGGCGCTCTATATCAATCTCGTCGAGCACCCTGCGCGCCTGGGGCTCGATACGCGCGCCGCCGCAATGCAGTGGGCTCCGAGCTACAAGCGCGCCACCTGGATGCAAGCCCCCTTGGCGCTGCTCAGCTTTCTGTGCGGTACGGGGGTGTGGTTCATGGGGGCAGGCGCTGCGTGGTTTGTTGCCGCCGTGCTCATCGGGGTGGTGGTGCCTTTCACCTTCATCGTCATCATGCCCACGAATCATAAGCTCCTGGCTCCAGGCCGCGATCTCGGTTCCGCCGAGACTCGCACGCTGCTCGAGAACTGGGGGAGGTTCCATGCGGTGCGCACGGTGCTGAGCCTCCTAGCCACGGTGCTCTACATGTGGTTGCTAATGCGGACCTGAAGCGGCTTCAGCTTGTAGAAATTGCTATCGAAGGTCCGGTTAGGGTAGTTTTGAGTCGTTCCCCAATGATAAGAACGCTCGCTTCGGCGCCAAATATGAAAATGACGGCAATCAAGACCGAAACCATCACGGGCGGATCGAACCCGCCGTAAAACAAGGATTGAAGGCGATGGCGGAGCGGGGAACGGCGCAGTCTGGCCAATATGATCGAGGTGATGATCCGGGACTACTGCGGGCGCAACGGCGTCAAGATTCCAGAACAGAGTGAATTATTCCAGGACAGGGATAAGCCAACCTAAAATTGCGCAAACCTATCGGTTATCAATCCGACGGCTGGACCGGCGTGAGCATGTCCGGGGCGCCAATCCATTCAAAGCTAATGCACATGGACAACCTCAGCGAAGACGACATCAGCGTCAAATACATCACCCCCGCCCTGCAAAAGGCGGGGTGGGATGAAGAGAGCCAAATCCGCCGTCAGGTATCGTTTACCAAGGGCCGTATCATCGTACGCGGCAAGCTGGTCAGCCGGGGCAAGCCAAAAAAGGCGGATTTCGTTCTGTACTATCAACATATCCCCATCGCCCTGATAGAAGCCAAGAAGAGTACGTTCAGCGAAGGCCACGGCATGCAGCAGGCGCTGGACTACGCTTCCACGCTGCAAGTGCCTTTCGTGTTTTCCAGCAACGGCAAAGGCTTTGTTTTCCACGACCGAACGGGCCTCTTGGCCAAAGGTGAAGCCAATCTAGGCATGGACGCCTTTCCCGGACCAGACCTCTTGTGGTCGACCTACCGGCAATGGAAGGGCCTGGCTTCCGAGCAAGAAAAGATCGTTCTGCAACCTTTTTACGACGACGGCAGCGGCAAGGAGCCACGCTACTACCAGCGCAACGCCATCAACGCGACGGTGGAAGCCATTGCCAAGGGGCGGAACCGCATTTTGCTGGTCATGGCCACCGGCACCGGCAAAACCTACACCGCCTTCCAGATCATCTGGCGGCTGTGGAAGGCCGGAATAAAAAAACGCATCCTGTTTCTGGCGGACCGCAATGTGCTGATCAACCAGACCATGGTCAACGATTTCCGTCCCTTCGGCTCGGTCATGGCCAAACTCAGCACCAACGCCAGGACCATCGAGCGCGATGACGGCACTGCCACGGTGCTGACCACGGCTCTGAGCCGGCATCGGCGTATCGATACCTCCTATGAAATCTATCTCGGCCTTTATCAGGCCATTACCGGCCCGGAAGAGCGGCAAAAGCTGTTCCGCGAGTTTTCGCCCGGCTTTTTCGATCTCATTGTCATCGACGAATGCCATCGGGGCAGCGCGGCCGAAGATTCTGCGTGGCGCGAAATACTGGAATACTTTTCCGCCGCCACCCAGATCGGCCTCACCGCCACACCGAAAGAAACCGAATACGTGTCCAACATCCACTATTTCGGCGAACCGGTTTACACCTACTCGCTCAAGCAAGGCATCCACGACGGCTTCCTGGCGCCTTACAAAGTCATCAAGGTGCATCTGGACGTGGACGTGGAAGGCTATCGGCCCCGCCGAGGCGAAACCGACCTCATGGGTCACGAAATCGAAGACCGCCACTACAACCAGAAAGACTTCGATCGCGTTCTGGTGATCGACGAGCGCACTCAGCGCGTCGCGCGCTGGGTCTCCGACTATCTGAAGCAAGACGGCGACCGTTTCCAGAAAACCATCGTTTTCTGCGTGGATACCGAACACGCCGCACGCATGCGCCAGGCCTTGATTAACGAAAACAGCGACCTCGTCCAACAGAACAGCCGTTACATCATGCGCATCACCGGCGACGATGCCGAGGGCCAGGCGCAGCTCGACAATTTCATCGACCCCGAAGCGAAATATCCGGTCATCGTCACCACCTCGCGCTTGCTTTCCACTGGGGTGGATGCCCAAACGTGCCGGCTGATTGTGCTGGACCGGGAGGTGGGCTCCATGACGGAGTTCAAGCAGATCGTCGGGCGCGGCACTCGGGTGCATGAAGACACCAAGAAGTACTATTTCACCCTGGTCGACTTCCGCAGAGCGACCAACCACTTCGCCGATCCGGAGTTCGACGGCGAGCCGGTGCAGATTTACCAGCCGACCGAGGATGACCCATTGACGCCGCCCGCCGACGTACCACCCACCGGCGAAGGAGAAGACCCGATCCCGCCGCAACCCGGTGAGGACGAAGTCATCGTCGATGGCAACCCGCCGCCGGATATAGATCTCCCGCCCGGTGTCGTCGAGACACCCGGCAAGTACCGCATCAAAGGCAAACCGGTGATCGTGCTTACCGAGCGCGTGGAATATCTCGACGAAAACGGCAAGCTGGTCACGGAGTCCTTGCGCGACTATTCGCGCCGGACCATCCGCCAGCATTACGCCAGTCTCGACCAATTCCTGCGCCGTTGGAAATCCGCCGAGCGGAAGGACGCCGTTATCGAGGAGTTGGCGGAGGAAGGGCTGTTGCTCGAACCTCTGCTGGAAGAAACCGGCAAAGACCTCGACCCCTTCGACCTGATCTGCCACATCGCCTTCGATCAACCGCCGCTCACCCGCCGCAAACGCGCCAACAACGTCAAGAAACGCGACGTGTTCACCAAGTACGGCCCACAGGTTCGCGCCGTGATGGAAGCGCTGCTCGCCAAGTATCAGGACGATGGACTCATTACCGGCCTGGACAACGTCCGCATGTTGGAAATTCCGCCTTTTAACGAAATGGGTACACCCTGGCAGCTCATCAAAGAATTCGGCGGCAAGGCCGGTTTCGAGAGCGCCGTTCACGAACTGCAAGCCGCGCTTTATCAGGAAGTGGGATGAGCATCGAGCCTCACGCCAAGGCGCCAAGCACACCAAGAAAGACTAGAAATGCAATAATTTCAATTAATTAAAAACTTATATTCGTACCTTTTCTTTTGTTTACCTTGGCGCGCTTGGCGCCTTGGCGTGAGTAACTCTTCTCCATGTCCGCAAGAAACACCGTCAAATCCATTCAAGACATCATGCGCCAGGATGTCGGCGTCGATGGCGACGCTCAGCGCCTTTCCCAGCTTTGCTGGATGTTTTTCCTCAAGATCATCGACGACCAGGATCAGCAACTGGAAGTCATGCAGGACAACTACCGCTCGCCCATCCCGGAGCGCCTGCAATGGCGCACCTGGGCGGCTAATCCGGAAGGCATCACCGGCAATCCGCTGATCGAGTTCATCAACGGCGATCTGTTCCCGTCGCTCAAGGAGCTGCCGGCCATCGGGCGCTCGGCCAACCGTGCCCGCGTGGTGCGCGGCGTGTTCGAGGACGCCTACAACTACATGAAGTCCGGCCAGCTCATGCGGCAGGTCGTCAACAAGATCAACATGGTCGACTTCAACAACCTGGCCGAGCGCAAGCACTTCGGCGACATTTACGAGCAACTGCTCAACGACCTGCAAAGCGCCGGCAACGCGGGCGAGTATTACACCCCGCGCGCCGTGACCGCCTTCATGGTCGACCGCATCGACCCCAAGCCCGGCGAAACCCTGTTCGACCCCTCCTGCGGCACAGGCGGATTTCTCACCTGCGCCATCCGCCACATGCGCGACCGCTACGTGAAAAAGATCGAGGACGAGCAAGCCTTGCAAGGAGCCTTGCAGGCCGTCGAGAAGAAGCCCTTGCCGCACATGCTCTGCGTCACCAACATGCTGCTGCACGGCATCGAAGACCCCAGCTTCGTGCGCCACGACAATACCCTGGCGCGATCCTACGTCAGCTACGCGCAATCCGACCGGGTGGACATCATCCTCACCAATCCGCCTTTCGGCGGGCGCGAGGAAGACGGCATCGAGTCCAACTTTCCCGCCCACTTCCGCACCAAGGAAACCGCCGACCTGTTCCTGGCGCTGTTCATCCGCCTGCTGAAGCCCGGTGGCCGCGCCGCTATCGTCTTGCCAGACGGTTCACTGTTCGGCGAAGGCGTGAAAACCCGGCTCAAGGAACAACTACTGCAAGAGTGCAACCTGCACACCATCGTGCGCCTGCCGAACAGCGTCTTCAAACCCTATGCCTCCATCGGCACCAACCTGCTGTTCTTCGAGAAGGGCGAGCCGACGCGGGAAGTCTGGTTTTACGAGCACCGCGTGCCCGAAGGCCAGAAAGCTTATTCCATGACCAGGCCGATCAGGTTCGAGCACCTGAAGGGCTGCATCGACTGGTGGGGCGGGGCAGGGCGCCAGGACCGGCAGGCCACCGAGCAGGCATGGAAGGTCGGCATAGTCGAGATCAAGGCGCGCAATTACAACCTCGACTTCAAGAACCCGCACACCGTCGCCGACGACCACGGCGACCCGCAGGAACTGCTGGCCCGACTGGAAGCCGCCGAGGCACAAACCGCCGCCCTGCGCGACCAGTTGAAGAACATCCTGGCCGAGGCGCTGCTGCGATGAATGCTGAAATTCTTTTGCGGCATTTCGACCGCATCAGCGAAGCGCCGGATGCCATTCCCCGTCTGCGCCGCTTCATTCTCGATCTGGCGGTGCGGGGGAAGCTGGTGGAGCAAGATCTGAATGACGAGCCGGCGGAGGAGTTGTTGAAGCGGATTCAGGCTGAGAAGGTGCGGTTGGGTCTCACGCCAAGGCGCCAAGACGCCAAGAAAGGAGAAAAAGGTAATTCGGAATTTCGTGACGACTTTACAACTGGGCGTGATATGCCTTTTGTGGTTCCAGGTAATTGGCGGTGGAGCCAATTAGCCGAAATAGGTTTCATTAACCCCCGTAACACGGCTGCCGATGATCTGCTCGCATCATTCGTTCCGATGCCGATGATCTCCGCTGAATATGGTGTTCCTAACCAGCACGAAGTAAGACCTTGGGGCGAAATCAAGAGCGGTTACACCCATTTCGCTGAGGGTGATGTTGGTCTGGCTAAGATCACGCCGTGCTTCGAGAACGGCAAGTCCACAGTATTTCGTCACCTGACCGGCGGCATAGGGGCTGGAACCACGGAGTTGCATATTGTCCGGCCCGTTCTCGTAAATGCCGACTACTTGCTACTTTTCTTGAAATGCCCCCACTTCATCGATTCTGGCATTCCAAAAATGACTGGTACCGCCGGGCAGAAGCGAGTACCAGCCGAGTATTTCTCCAGATCGCCATTCCCCCTCCCACCCCTCGCGGAACAACACCGCATCGTCGCCAAGGTCGATGAACTGATGGCGCTGTGCGACCAGTTGGAAGCGGCGCGGAACGAGCGCGAAGCGCGGCGCGACCGGCTGGTGGTTGCCAGCCTGCACCAGTTGCAAGACCCGGAAGGTCTCACGCCAAGGCACCAAGACGCCAAGAAAGATAAAGAAGCGGATCAGGAAAACCTTGGCGCCTTGGCGCCTTGGCGTGAGTCGGTTTTTCTGCAAAACCTCCCGTGCCTCACCACCCGCCCCGAGCACATCAAACAGCTTCGCCAGACCATACTCAACCTTGCTGTCTGCGGGCGCGTCGTCCCACAAAACCCAAATGACGAATGGGCGGGGGAACTACTGGGCGATCGCCAATTCTGTCCGGATATTGAGCCGTGGGCATTACCATCCGGTTGGGCTTGGTCTTCATTTGGCTTGATCGGTGAAGTGCTAGGAGGCGGAACTCCGAGCAAAGCGGACCCCGAGTTTTGGAATGGGTCGATTCCTTGGGTTAGTCCCAAAGATATGAAAGTCGATGTAATTGAGGATACTCAGGACCATATTTCGGAAACGGCGGTTGAGAATTCTGCCACCCGACTTATTCCGACCGGTTCTCTCTTGATGGTGGTGCGCGGAATGATTCTGGCCCATTCATTTCCGACGGCAATAACCGCTGTTCCGGTAACCATCAACCAGGACATGAAAGCTATCGTACCGTTCCGGCCCGAGCTAATCCGAATGCTCATGTTGCTTACCAAAGGGCTTAAACCGGAGATCCTCCGGCTTGTCCTGCGATCGACGCATGGCACCTGTAAGTTACTGACTGAGGACCTTTTCTCATTGCCCATCCCCATTCCTCCGCTTCCCGAACAACACCGCATCGTCGCCAAGGTCGATGAACTGATGGCCCTGTGCGACCAACTGGAAGCCCAACTCACCGCCACCGAAGCCGACAGCCGCCGCCTGCTCGAAGCCGTGCTGCATGGGGCACTGGCGTAGAGCGGAACCGGTGTTTAGCGGTATGATCCAATCTAATCTTCGTATCGACAGGATCACGCCATGAGCACGCTGACGCTGGAAATTCCCGAGGAACTGGATGCCGCTTTGCGCGCGGCGAGCGCGAGGCGACGCGTGCATCCATCGACCTTGGTGCGGGAGGTATTGGAAAAGGCTCTGGCTTCGGAAGCAGAGCAACCTGCCGCCGCCAGTCAATGGTTGTCGCGCTGGCGCGGAAGCTTGCGGGATATGCCGGAAGCCGACGACGAAGCGCGCTTGGCTCACCTGTTGAAAAAGCACTTGCGCTGAGACCGTCATGCGCCTGCTGCTCGACATCAACATTTTTCTCGACGTGGCGTGCCAGCGCCCCGGCGAACCGGCTTCGTCGGCCTTGATCGCCAGTTGCGGCAAGACCAACGAGGCGTGGTTGGCTTGGCATTCGGCGGCGACCTTGGCTTATTTGATCGAGCGTCAGCAATCGGCAGACCAAGCCCGCGCGTTCATCGCGGATTTGCTGAGTTGGGCGCGGGTTGCAACCACTAGCCACGATGATGCATTGCGTGCCCTGGAGTGGCCCATGTCCGATTTTGAAGACGCCCTGCAAGCCTCCGCAGCGCTGGCGTGCGGTGCGGCTTATATCATTACCCGCAATGGCCGCGATTTTGCGGGCTCGCCTGTTCCGGCCATTACGCCGGAAGATTTCTTGTCCCTATATCCGGCAACCTGATTCTTATGTCCCCCACCCGCAGCCGCCTGCTCGAAGCCGTGCTGCATGAGGAGCTGGCCCCGACGTTGACCTTAGCCACGGAGGAAGCGGCTTGAATGGTAGCGTGGTCCCGGCCTTCGCCCGCTACATCGGCATCGACTATTCCGGCGCGGAGAGCACGGTAGGGCGGGTTAGGCGGTACTCCGCCGTAACCCGCCGCACACCGCGAAAAGGCGGGTTACGCGAGTACGCTAACCCGCCCTACGACGCTACCGTCTTATCCCAGTTTACGAGACAAGTTCACATAGGAGTTGTAGGCTGGAATAAGCGTCAGCGTTTCCGGCATTCCCGCGGTTCGCCGGGAACGGCTGGCGCCTTATCCCGGCCTACAAGCTGCGCGGGGGCGCTACTCCGAACCGGAAAATACTCTAACCGACCGTGCGGTTTCCTGCGTCTTGATGAGGCTCTGCTCGTCCTCATCCTTTCGGCTCGTTTCAGGATTGGAAAGAACTTGGACTGACCGATATAAAAAAGCCCCGAGTCCGGGGCTTGCAAAAGGGATGCGGTACGGCTTGATGGTACGCCGTTAAATCCGCTTCATCTTGATATTGAGGATTCGTACGCGGTAGGCGATTTGGCGTGGCGTCATGTTCAACAACCGGGCGGCCTTGGCTTGCACCCAGCCGGTTTGTTCCAGGGCGGCGATGACCTGCTCTCTTTCGTCCATCCCGTCGAGATTGAATTCCGGCTTTTGTCCGGACGGTCCGGCAACCGAAATTTCGTCTTCCAATCCGGTCATGGCGATGATCTCGCGGTCGATGACCCCGTCGGGACTCATGATGGCCGCACGCTCCAGGGTGTTTTCCAGTTCCCGGACATTGCCCGGCCAATCATGACGCATCAGTAGCCGGATGCCGCTTTCCTTTATTTCCAGCGGCCGGCCGCCCTGCTGTTGGGAGATGCGCGTGAGCAGGAACTGCGCGAGTTCGGGAATGTCTTCGAGCCGCTCCCGCAGCGCCGGCATGAAGATCGGCATCACGTTGAGGCGATAGTAGAGATCTTCCCGGAAACGGCCGGCTTCGACTTCTTCCTCCAGATTGCGATTGGTGGCGGCGATGACGCGGACCTGCACCTTGAGCGTCTGGGAGCCCCCCACCCGGTCGAATTCTCCTTCCTGGATGATGCGCAGCAGTTTGGCCTGGAACGTGGGGGACGTTTCGCCGATTTCGTCCAGGAAGATCGTGCCTTGGTTGGCCAGTTCGAAGCGCCCCTTGCGCTGGCTGATGGCGCCGGAAAATGCGCCTTTTTCATGGCCGAACAGCTCCGATTCCAGCAGATTGTCCGGGAGCGCGGCGCAATTGAGCTTGACGAAGGGACCGCCGGCGCAGGCCGAGTTGTAATGGATGGCGTTGGCGATCGCCTCCTTGCCGGTGCCGGACTCGCCGCGTATCAGCACGGTGGTGTTCCATTTCGCGACCTGCCGGACCAGTTCGAAAACCCGCAGCATGGCGGGAGTGCGGCCGACGATGTTGTCGAAGCCGTAATTCCGGCGGAGGCTTTGTTTCAATTGGTCGCGCTCCGCGGCCAGATCAAGCTGCTTTTGCTCCATGCTGCGCAGAAGACCCACGCTTTGGGCGATCAGGTTGGCGACCATTTCCAGAAAGCGGGCGCGCGTGCCGAGCAATTTCGAATCCACGGGCTGCGCCGCTAATACGCCGACCAATTCGTCTTCACCGACCCGGATGGGCGATCCGATAAACGGCAGTGCCGGATCGTACAGGCCCAGCCTGCCCAGGAAACGGGGCTCGTCGGCAATGCGTTCCACCACAATAGTGCAACCCGCGTCCAGAATGGTGCCCATGAGTCCTTCCCCCGGCTCGTAGCGAACCGGTTTCCGGGTTTCGACGCCGTCGCTGCGCAGCACGCAGCAGACCTCCAGCGCGTCACTCTCCTGTTCCCGCAAAGCCAGCATTCCGGAGCGCATGTCGGCGCGCTCCTGCAATATCTCCAGAATGCCTTCCAGTTTAGCCTTCAGCCCCGAGGGGCGGTTGAGGACCTGGCTGACCTGGTAGAGGGCGTCCAGCTCGCGTTCGATCAGTTGGGTACGTTCATCCATGGTCGGACGGCCTCATCGGTGCGAACGGCGTGTTGTGGATGTTGAACTGGATACGCACTCGGCAGCCGTCACGATAGCTCGGGTCGATCCGGATAAGACCGAGGTGGTGATTGATGACTTCCTGGGCCATGGTCAAGCCTGTGCCGGAATGCCCCGCGTGGCCATCGTTCTTGGTCGAGAAAAACGGCTCGAAGACCTTGATGCGCAGCTCGTCGGGAATGCCGGGACCGGTATCCTCGATAGAGACATGCAGCAAATGATCGTCGGACCAGGTGGAAATGCGCAGTTCACGCGTGACGATGCCGCTTTGGTTCATCGCCTCGATGGCATTTTCAATGATTTGCTTGAACATAGTGCGCAGATGGCACTCCTGTCCCATCAAAGCGGGCAGAACCGGGGTCGGTTTCCAGTCGACGACGATGCCGCTGGCCAGGAGGCGTTCGGTTAGCAGCACGATGGTTTCGTGCAGAAGCTGGTTCAGGTTGACCGGCGTCATGGCCGATGTGTTGTTTTCCGGGATGCATTTTTTCATGAGGGCGATGGACTGTTCGCCGGCCCGTCGAATCTGGTCCAGGATGTCGGCGAGAGCGCTGTTTCGCGGATCCGGTCCCCGCCGCGTCAACATGGTCGTGGCCGCGTTGAGCAAATTGATGGGGCCTTGGATGTGATGAATGGCGCCCGAGAGGGTTTCGCGAATGCGCTGAATTTTCTCCTCCTCCGCCATCAGCGCTTTAAGGGCGTTGACGCGGATTTCCTCGCCATGCTTCTTCTGCTGGGTGATGTCCGTCAGGGTCAGCAGCAGATAGGTATGGCGGTTTTCGTGAAAGAACGCTTCGATACGATCGTCTTCCTGGCTGAACCAGGTGCCGGCGCAGGCGTACCAACGGGGCGCGTGATGGCCGCCCCGATCGAATCGGACTTCACGGTTATGGAAGCCGGATTGTTTCTGTTTCATCCGCTCCCAGTCTTCCGCCATGTCTTCCCGCAGGATGTCGATGAATGTCCGGGCCGGATCGTTGAGGCCCAAATCGCTGGACAAGGTCTTGTACATCTGATTGTCGAGTACCACGCGGTCGGTCTCATCCAGGAGCACGGTCGCTACGGGAATCGAATCGACCACGGTTTCGATGAGCACCTTTTGTTGGTTGACCCGTTGCTCCAGCCGGTACGTGTCGGTGATATCGCGGTGCATCCCGATGTAATGGGTGGTCACGTGCCGGGCGTTCAGAATGGGGGCGATGGTCAGATCCGCCAAGTAGCGGCGGCCGTCCTTGTGGCGGTTGAGCAGATAGCCCTGCCAGGTCTGTTGTGCTTTTAAACGGCTCCAAAGCTCCTCATACACCGCTTTCGGCGTTTTCTTGTCGGACAACATGGATTCGTTGTGTCCGATGCTCTCTTCCGGTGCATAGCCGGTGATACGGGAGAATGCCTGGTTCACATACAGAATATTGGCTCTGTCGTCCGTGATGGAGATGGCCACCGGTGCCTGTTCGACGGTTTCCGCGAATAGGGCGAGCATCCGATCCTCGGTGGGTGCGGGTTCGGCGGATGGCTCGGATGACGGGTGGCTGGGAGGATGTTTGGACATGTGCGTCTCTTCGGTGCAATTTTCATTGGCATAGCAAGACATATGCCGCATCCGTGTATTGCCCTGAGAAGCTGTTTTCAAACTACTGCGCGCCGCCATGCCGGCGTTGCTCAAGGGCTCAAAATCCTCATGTACGCCTCTGTACACTCCGGTTTTTCGCCCTTTCGCGCCTTGTCCCGACGTCGCTCGTGACGTTTGAATACAGCTTCTATGAGCCTTGGCATCCTATCCGCCGGCATTCGGCCGAACCGATATCTCCGGGTTTTCGGTACGGCTTTATGGCAAGACCGACAAAGACGGAGACGGGTAGGGCGGATGTGCCACCGCGACACGTCTCCAGCACCTGGTCTTCCGGAGAAAGCCGCGCCGAATAGACGGATGACGGAGTAGGGTGGTACTGGCACGGGGTGTGGCAAACGTCCGGTCAAGCGGCTTGATGAATCCGAGATGAGCGACTACATACCACTAGACCATTTTCGAATCCGATGTATGGGTTTTCTCTTACCCCGTATGGCGCGCCCGAGCATCGCCGCCTGGAGCCGGATCAGCCCAGAGGGGCGCGCGAAGGATCGCGCGCGGCGACAAAGGCACAGGGAGGGTGCCTTTTGTCGCCCCCGGCTCCAGGCGGCGATGCTCGGGCGCGCCATCCGGGTGCCCTTTTCTTTGGTTTCTTTCTTTTGGGCAAGCAAAAGAAAGAAACTCGCCTGCGGGGCGAGACCCGCTCCAAACTAAGTCGCCGCCAATGGCGGCTTCCTTTTCTATACAACGCCTCACGCTGCTCAGACCGTACATCAAAACTGAAAAACGCTATAGCCAGCGGCCCCGCGATCGCTCGGGGCCGGTTGGCAGAGAACATCAGGCGCACAACAACGCCTTTCCGGGTTTCTCGAAAAATTGTTCGGCGGCAAACTGAGTTTCGTTCGGTGGATAGTGCTCCGCGTCGTCGATCTCGAAGCCGAATTCCTATAGGTTCCCCGACTTTCACGCATACCTGCAGTTTGGCTTTGAGATCTCGGTCGGATTCGCGTGTTCGGAAAATGCCTTGATGGTTTGAATGGCCATGGTTAACCCGTTGATACAGAGGACGATGGTCTCAAGCCGCCAGCAATGCGGGTTTGACAATGTTCAGCCAGGTATCCAGCCTTTCGTCGGTCAAGTCGCTTTGATTGTCGTGATCGACGACCAAGCCGACGAATTCCCCATCAACGATGGACTTGGAAGTTTCAAAAGTGTAACTATCGGTCGGCCAGAACCCGACGACCTTCGCACCTCCGTCAGTCACTACCGTGTAAATCTCGATCATCGCGTCGACGAATTCATGGCCGTACGCTTCCTGGTCGCCGAGCCCGAATATCGCGACGACTTTTCCCGACAGGTCCTTGCCTTTCAGTTGCGGGAGAAATTCCTCCCAGCTTTCCGCCTCTGCGCCGGACGAAAGCCCGGGCAGCTCGCCCTCGCCGAGAGTGGGCGTTCCGAGTATCAGTGCGCTGTACCCCAGCAAATCGTCGATGCTGGCCTTGTTGACGTTGACGGGATCGGCCGCGTCGTTCCCAAGTTTCTTGGCAATGGATTTCGCGACGCGACGGGTATTGCCGGTGTCGCTGCCGAAAAAGATGCCTATTTTCCCCATGGTTTTAACCTCGATTAAAGTGGAAGAAATCCTGAATCCGCCTTTCTGATGAAGCGGAGTTGTCGTATTTATCTTGAGACAACCAAAAACCGGGCCAATGTTGTGGGATTTGGCTTTGCCTTTGCTATGTCCTTGTAATCAAGGAAATCGGATGGCAATGCCGTGTTCTATTTAAGCGGTACCGAAGGACGGCCGATGTGCCAATGGCTGCAAGTGTGCGTGCGAATGTCACAAATGCGACAAACGGCCGGGGTGTCCCATATGGCCGTTATGGTGAATCGGTTAGGCGGGTTTTGCGCAAGGCGATCAACTTCGTCTCCCTCCAATCTAGCCGCTGGTAAAAATCCAGCGCCGAGCGGTTTTCGCGGTCGGCCAACAGTTGCAGTCGGCTCAACCCATGCTGTACGGCCCAGATTTCCAGCGCCGCCAGCAGTTGCCGACCGATGCCGAAGCCGCGCCGGTCGGATACCACCACGACGTCTTCGACTAAGCCGACCGGACCGCCTTCCGCGGTAGAAATCAATATTTGCAGGGTACACAAGCCGACGATGTGTCCCCGCTCCTCCGCAACCCAGATCTTGCCGCCGGGACTTTCCAGCAAAAGGCGCAGACCACGTTCCTGTTTGACCGGGTCGCCATTGAAGTCGGCTTCGATCGCGAACAAATCCTGCAGCAATGCGACCAGATCGGGGATGTCCGATTCCGTGGCGATACGGATATGGCATGAGGGCTTGTTCGACATTTTGTGTTCAGCGTTTCCGGTGGGCATATGGCGGCAGAGACTGCGATCGTTCGTCGAGCAGCTTTGGCTTCCAAAATAAAGGGGGTAACCGACTTCCGGGATTTCAACGTCAACGATCGGCATGACCCCACTTTAGATTTGTCGCAAAGCCTACAAAACGCATCGGCGTTGTTAGTATTCCGCCCTGGCCGGAACTGACGCTGCTATGAAACTTTCTTTAGTTGTCAATGGCATGCAATCGTTAATCAAGATGGCACAAGGGTTGCGAAGAGTCATTACAAAGACCATACCACTCAGCCTCAGGAGGTATTTCACCGTTACCCTGACCGATAGCGCCATCAAGACGGTAAACCGATTTACCGGCGTTTCCGATCCGGCGCGTTGGCCAGTTGCATCAAAACCCTTAGCAGAAAGGCCAAGCATTATGAACAGCGAATCGATTGCCAAACCAGAGTCCGATTCATCGGAAATCCCCCAGCCTCCGGCAGCGCGTGTCGAGGAGACGACGAATTCCAACGAACTGCCTTTCTATATCGTTCCCGAACCGCCGATTCCGGGGAAAACCTCTTGGAGCATCGCGCCGTAGTGAACTGAGGTAGGCTCGAAAAAGTGGATGCCATGGATCGGGTGTTGATTCAGGGGAATAGGGATGCCCCAGGCGAGGCAGCATTGTTGCAAGTCTTACAAACAACCGACAATTTGTTACGGTTCGGACATTCTTGGTTTCGTAAAATCTCTTGCTTTTCATGCAGATGGGGTGTGGTCCGAAGCTTGCCTAGATGCTAGGGATTCTTATGGAAGAGGGATCTTGACCTAACACCCCGGATACTTCCATACGGTTTTTAGCCTTATCAAACAAGAGTGTTTCCATGAGACTCAGGATAACCATCCTCGTGTTGGTGGCTTCGCTGACCATTCCTGGTTTAGTAATCGGAGATTCGGGGTCTGTCCAGCAAATCGCCGAGACAGAGATAGCAAAATGGAATGCCGCCATCGCGAGAGGCTCTGTAGAGGAAATTCTTTCTCTATATGCCAAGAACGCAATACTGATCCAGCCGAATGGAGCTTTCTCCAGCAGCAGCGAGGATATTCGTAACTTTTGGCAACCCCTCGTTAAAAGCCAGACAGGGAATTACAGCCTCCGAATCGTTGGAGTCCATTTCGAGAAGGACGATACCGTTCTCGCCAGTACTGTTTTGACGGACACGAAGAGGCTGGGCGAGTTGAACCAGTCGATGAGATTTCACTACAACGGGCTGTTGTACAATGTCTTCAAGCGACAGTCGGACGGTAATTGGAAGATTCAGGTTCAACGCTGGCAGGACAAGAATCAGAATTAAACCGGTCTTCGATATCCCGTACCGACAGCTCGCGGGCATACATCTCGATCGCCCGCCGCTTCAATTCCTCGGTCCCTCCTCTCAGGGCTCGCCTAGGTCAGCTACCTGGAGCACGGCGCATTCGATCACGGAGGGTAGGCCGGGATGAGCCTGTCCTGAGCCCCCGCCGAAGGGGCGCTAGCCGTTCCCGGCGAACAGCAGGAATGGCGTAAACGCGAAGCCTGTCCTGAGCCCAGTCGAAGGGCTTATTCCGGCCTACATTCCTATATTTTGGGTGTACGAGGGGTGTCCCAATCCACGCCGCTAAATCGTGATGAAAACGGCTAGCCACCCTAATGGATTCATCAGTCGAGATTGTAAGGAGTCTCACAAAAAAGTACGGACTTGTCGTGTTTGCCACCAATAATCATGGTTGGCATAGCCACATAACTCGTTGATAAAAAAGAAGTGTTATCGAGTTTGGCTATGGCACGACGCGTGCTTCTCAATAAGCAATAGAAGTGATCGCAAAATAACTGTACTCGAATGCGGAATAATCAATGTGGTGAAGGCCAAGAGCAACATGCCAGTGTTTTTCCAAGCCGTTAAAGACACACGAGCGAGAGAGGGAGCGGGACAATGATTAATCGGGCTAGCCATAACATCCTGGACCGCAAAGTCGAGTATCCCTCAAATTCCGATACTCAGTCCGCATCGGCCCCGTCGCCGCAACCAGCCGCCCATCCTCCAGCGCAGAATCTATTCGCGGAATGGCGGGAGGATGTGGCTTGCGTTTTTGGTCGCGATCCGGCTGCCCGCACTCGCTTCGAAGTATTGACCACTTACCCCGGATTGCATGCCGTTCTCATGCACCGACTGAACCACCGCTTGTGGCTCCGTGGGTTTTATTACGCGGCACGCTTGCTGGCTTTTTTGACACGGCTTTGGAGCAATATCGACATTCATCCCGGGGCAACCATCGGCCGCCGCTTCTTCATCGATCACGGAGCGGGGGTGGTCATCGGCGAGACGGCGGAAATCGGCAACGATGTCACGCTTTACCATGGGGTCACGCTGGGAGGTACGAGCTGGAATAAGGGCAAACGCCACCCCACCTTGGGCGATGGTGTTCTGGTCGGTGCCGGCGCCAAGATTCTCGGCCCCATTGCGCTCGGCGACAACGTGCGCGTAGGCGCCAATTCGGTCGTAGTCAAAAATGTGCCCCCAAACCGGACCGTCGTCGGCATTCCCGGCAGGGTCATACAGCCCAAGGAAGGCGTGACTATGAATCCGCACGGAATCGATCTCGACCATAACCATATCCCGGATGTCGTAAATCAGACTATGGCCGACATGATGGCTCGCATCGAGACTCTCGAAAATCTTGTTGCCGCAACGACACCCCCTGAAAATAACCGTTCTATGTACGCATTACGAAGCATTGGAAATAGTTAAGGCCGACCGTTTTAGCGCCGACTCGACTGACGTCACGAAGAGAGGGGGATGAGGTCGAGACAATGCCTAGGATTTGGCCGCCAATACATCCCGTTCTACTCGAAAACGATTGTAGGATGGGTAGAGCGAAGCGAAACCCATCGATGGTGGGTTAGGCGCGCACTGCCACGAACCATGCCGTGGCCGCAGGACTCTCCGCGCGCCGTAACCCACCGGTTCCGCGGTCTTGCCTGGTGGGTTACGGCGCGCGGAAACACCACAGGAACTTTTTAGATTCGGTGCGATGCGCGCCTAACCCACCCTACACCAGAAACATGAATCGGAACGTTGTTTTCGGCCATATCCCTAGATCCGGATACGGTGACACCTTCGCCGATATACGGAATGCATTTTTTCCCCATAGCTTGATCGAAGAAGCTTTTTTGCAAGTTTCCGGGCCACGACCGATCCGGTCATCGACGGGAATGGATGGTAGGCCGGGATAAGGCGTTAGCCGTTCCCGGCGCTCGATGGACGAAAACTACATTTTGGGTGTGCGAGACGCGTCCCGATCCACGCCGTTAAATCGTGATGAAAAACGCTCTGGTCCTCGTCAACAGTTACAGGTCGGACGCGAGGGCTTGGTTCTTCTTCCCAAAGCCGAAATCGGGCATACATCTTGCAATGGACCTTTGATCAACTTCTTAGTTATTTGCCAGTGGAGGCTCATCAGAGCTGTATCCAAGCCTGTCAGGGAAACGCTAGCAATGGCTCCCACCATATGAGGCCAGCTATGTCAGCAAGAAAGCTAACTCAACCTTTGGAAAAACAAAGGAATTTGGAGCTGATCACGATTTACGAGATCAGCAAGATTCTAAGCTCATCCCTGGATCTTCATAAAACCCTTCGGGAGGCACTCAACGTCCTTTCATCCCACATGCATATGCGTCGCTGCATGATCAGTTTGGTGCAGGACAATACCGACGTGCATGTCATTGGGGCAAGCGGCTTGTCTCGGGATGAAATCTCGCGAGGACATTTCCGAAAGGGTGAAGGAATCATCGGAAAAGTCATAAAAACAGGGGTTCCCATCGTCGTCCAGAATATCGCCGAAGAGTCACAATTCCTGAACAGGACGGGTTCGCGCGATCTTTCGAGCGGGCAAACGATCGCGTTCCTGGGCATTCCGATCAAGGCTATGGGTGAGACTATCGGAGTACTCAGCGCCGATCGCGACATGACCACCTATCATGGTTATCTGGAATACGATGTCCGCCTGCTCAAAATGGTGGCCAATCTGGTCGGCCAGACGGTAAGGCTTCATCAGATCGTTGCCGCGGAGCGCGAACAGCGGATGATCGAGCAGCATCGCTTGCAAAAGGTGGCGAAGCCCAGTCAAGGACTGGTCAACGTCATCGGCCAAAGCCAGCGTATGCAAGAGGTGTTCGCCGAAGTGGAGCGAGCGGCCTCGGTCCATTCCACGGTGCTGCTGCGCGGCGAAACCGGGACGGGCAAGGAAATGATCGCGCACGCGATTCACCACCTGAGTTCACGCAGCGAGGGCCCTTTTGTGCGGGTCAATTGCGCCGCTTTGTCCGAAACGCTGCTCGAATCCGAACTGTTCGGCCATGAGAAGGGCTCCTTCACCGGCGCGACCCAGGAACGTAAGGGTCGTTTCGAGCTGGCGCACGGCGGGACGCTGTTTCTCGATGAAATCGGCGATGTTTCCCCGGCTTTCCAGGTCAAACTGCTGCGCGTGCTGCAGGAACGGGAATTCGAGCGGGTGGGCGGCAATAAGCCGATACAGGTCGATGTACGCTTGATCGTGGCGACCAACCGCAATCTCGAAGACGCGGTGCTTAAGGGCGAATACCGGGCCGATCTCTATTTTCGGATCAATGTGATATCCATCCTTCTGCCGCCGCTTCGCGAACGGCGCGACGACATCTTTCCCTTGGCCAATCATTTTCTGGAACGGTTCAATCGCACCAATCAACGCCAACTCACGCTGTCGCCGGAGGCGATGCATATCCTCGCGGAGTGCTATTGGCCCGGCAACGTCCGGGAGCTGGAAAACTGCGTGGAGCGGACCGCGGCCATGTCCCGCGGCAAGACGATTCGGGACATCAATCTGCCCTGCCAGAAAAACATGTGTTTTTCGCTGGCCCTGAAACCGGTTTCTCAGATTTCGAGTCCGGTTCCCGTAACGGTCGCGCCACCGATACCTTCCGCCGAAGTCGACTTCGGTCACGGTTCGCAAGCTGGAGGCGGGGCGCCGGAATTGAAATCCACGCGTGAACGGCTGATTTCGGCCATGGAGGAGTGCGGTTGGGTACAAGCCAAGGCAGCGCGGCTACTCGGGATGACGACGCGGCAGATGCACTATGCCCTTCAGAAATACAATATCGAGATCAAAAAGCTTTAAACCTCTCCTATCCGTTCTCAAAGTTCACCGGAGCAATAGCGCGCTCCCGAAATTTGTCGGACAGATCCCTGTCCACTGAACGGTCATGGCGGGCTCTCTCGTCGGGGTGCCTCGTCCGCCTGATCGACTCGGTCCGAAACCCTGGCTTTGGATTCAGCGAATCGCCACTCAATCCGTGTGGCACGGCTCCAGACATCGTCCTCGCCGATCGGCACGTACCTACCCGACACAATTCATCGGCTTCAACTCGCCATGCTCCGACTCCACGTAGCTTTTGTCGCAAACCTGACATAGCGAAATACCCAGCCAGCCGTTAACGACATCCAGTTTGTCTTTGTAAAACAAGCTGATGCGTTACCATCAAGGATGGGCATCGTTATTGCTTGGCAAAGCGTATCGATGCTAATTCAGCGTATATGGATACTCAACTCGACTGGTCGGTCTATGACAGCTACGGTGCCGGCGACGCCTACGCGGCTGTGCCCGCCACGGGCGGCGCCTACGGCAAGGCAGCGGCGGTTTGCATCGGCAACCGTCAGTGCCAACGCACCGACAAGGGCGTGATGTGCCCGAGCTTTCGCGCCACAGAGGACGTAGCCCACTCGACGCAACACCGCGCCGCCACTCTCAAGGCCGCCCTTAACGGCGATTTTGGTTCAAAACCCTTTGTCGGCCCCGAACTGGAAGCGGCGATGGATTTGTGCGTGGGCTGCAAGGGCTGTAAGCGCGAATGCCCCAACGGCGTGGACATGGCGCTCCTGCGCATCGAAGCGCTCGCTCAACGCTGGGCCGCGCTGGGCGGAGCGCCCTTGCGTGAGCGTCTCTTGGCCCATCTGCCACGCTTCGCGCACCGGCTCGCGGGCCTGAACGGGGTGTTGCGTCTCCGGGAACGCGTGCCGCTTTTGGCCCGGCTGACCGAGCGTTGGCTGGGCATTTCGGCCAAGCGCTCGTTGCCGCGGAGCGCCACCCGCAGTTTTCTTTCTTCCGCGCCGGGGGAAGTCGTCGGCGCTGCGGAGGGACGCGAGATCGTCCTGCTGGTGGATACCTTCTCCAACCATTTCGATACGGAAACCGCAGAGGCAGCGCTGGAAATACTGCTGGCGGGAGGCTACCGGATACACATCGCCCGCCCCGCGGCGGGTGAACGTCCGTTGTGCTGCGGGCGGACTTTCCTTTCCCACGGATTGATTCCGGAGGCGCGGGCCGAAGGTCGGCGCATGGTCGATACGCTGTGGCCCTACGTGGAACGCGGTGTGCCCGTGGTGGGGCTGGAACCCTCGTGTCTCCTCATGCTGCGCGACGAGTATTACGCCCTCGGGCTGGGCGAGAAAGTCGATAAGATCGCCAAGGCGGCGGTCCTGCTGGAAGAGTTTCTGGCCCGCGAGCATGACGCCGAGCGCCTGGACCTCGCTTTTAAATCCATGCCCGGCGCCCAGGCGATGGTGCATGGGCATTGCCACCAAAAAGCCTTCGGCGCCTTGAAAGCGATGCGGAAGGTGCTGGGCCTGGTGCCGGAACTCCGGGTCGAGTTCATCGAATCGAGCTGCTGCGGCATGGCCGGCGCCTTCGGTCTGGAGGCCGAGCACTACGACATATCCATGCGAATGGCCGAGCTCGCGCTGTTGCCGAAGGTGCGGGAGGCCGATCCGGAAACACTGCTGATCGCCAATGGGACCAGTTGCCGCCATCAGATCCGCGACGGCGCGCAGCGCGAAAGCGCGCACTTCGCGCGGGTGTTGCGGGCGGCTTTGGCAATTTAACTCTGGGAGAACAAGAGCATGACGGTTGCGACGGGTTTTTTTGTGGATTGGGCCGGCAATGCCCGCCGGACCGAGGAGCCGGGCGGCGGCTACCGCTGCGAGGTCGACACCGTGGCCCGCTACGTGGCGGTGCTTTCCAAACAGGGCGCGCTCATCCATGAGGGGACTTATTACAAAACCCTGGCGGACATCGAAGCGGCCGGGATCAAGGCCAATCTGGTGGATGCCTCGGTACCCTGGTAGGTAGCGGTGATGAATTACACCTCCGTATGCAAATACAAAAACCTCGGGGAAGGCGAAATGGTGCCTTTTACCGTGGAGGGCCACGAGATATTGCTGGTCTGGGCGGATGGCGGGGAACTCAAGGCTTTTCAAGGCGCCTGCCCGCATCAGAACGGCCATTTGAAATATGGCGGGTTCAACGGCCGGATTCTCACTTGCGTCCTTCACAACTGGGTGTTCGATGCACGTACCGGCCAAGGCTTGAGCCCACCGGGCTGTGCGCTGGAAGAGTATCCGCTGCGGATCGAAGACGGGATGGTCCAGGTGGATCTCTCGGGATTTTTGTCTTCCGGCTCCCCGACCTGAAGCGGAGAGCGGCCGCGCGAGTTTTTGGTCTTTTTATTCGTCTTGGGAGAACTGTTATGGCGAGTTATGAAAAATTAAAAAACGATATGTCGATCTGCGATGGTGCGCGAGTCGGCGGGTATGCCAATGCCTGTCGAGGACAGTTGTACCGCTGCACGGGCTGCGGCGCCGTGGGCTGCCGGCAAGCCAAGGATCATGCCTGCACCAAACAGGGATTCAGCGTTGCATTCAAGTGTTATGCCTGCGGCGCGATCGGACAACAGGAAGCGGTTGTCTCCGGTCACGCAGGCAGCAAGAGTGCCGCGAGTACTCCGGAGCGGCTGGCGAACACCGATTGAAAGCCTGTGAAAAATCTACTGCGCGACCCGAGTCCGTTCCTGCGATGCTCAACGTACTCCCTTGTACGCCTGCGCTTCTCGAAACGGACTCGGGTCGCTCGCGACGGTTTTTTACAAGCTTTAACAGACCCGGAAAACGAGGTTAGGCGATGATGCGCGAATACCTGATGCTTTTGCTGGGTACCGCTTTGGTCAACAACGTGGTGCTGGTCAAGTTTTTGGGGCTGTGTCCCTTCATGGGGGTGTCGAAGAAGCTGGATTCGGCGCTCGGCATGGGTTTGGCCACAACCTTCGTGCTGACGCTGACCGCCGTGGCCAGCTGGGGCATCGAGCGTTACCTGCTGGACCCGCTCGACATCGGGTTCCTCAGGATTCTTGCGTTCATTCTGGTCATCGCCGCCGTGGTCCAGTTCACCGAGATGGTGGTGCGCAAGACCAGCCCGCTGCTCTACCAGGTGCTCGGCATTTTCCTGCCGCTCATCACCACCAACTGCGCCGTGCTGGGGGTGGCGCTCCTGAATATCCAGCAGGACTACGATTTTCTGCACAGCGCCCTGTTCGGATTCGGGTCCGCCCTGGGGTTCACCCTGGTCATGGTGATTTTCGCCGGTATCCGGGAGCGCCTGACCCTCATGAATGTTCCGGAAGCTTTCGCCGGAACGCCGATCGCCTTTGTCACCGCCGGGATTCTGTCCCTGGCCTTCATGGGATTCGCCGGACTCAACGCACATTAGGGGTCGACCATGTACATCCTGTTTGCCGTCATCAGCCTTACCGCTTTAGGACTCGCCCTGGGCTTCATGCTCGGAGCCGCCGCGCGTTACTTCAAGGTCGAGGACAATCCTCTGGTCGACGAGATCGAACGGATGATGCCCGGCTCGCAATGCGGCCAATGCGGCTATCCCGGCTGCCGGCCGGCGGCGGAAGCTTTGGTCGCGGGCAACGCCTCGGCCACGCTGTGCCCGCCCGGCGGCAAGGCCCTGGCCGAACAGTTGGCGAACAAGCTCGCCCTGGAGATCGATCTGGCCGGCCTGAAGGACCAGGTTCCCATGGTGGCGAAAGTCAGTGAGGCAACGTGCATCGGCTGTGCCCGCTGCTTCAAGGTCTGTCCCACGGACGCCATCGTCGGCGCACCCAAGCAAATCCACGCCGTGGTGTCCGAGGCCTGCATTGCCTGCGGAAAATGCGTGGACGTCTGCCCGACGGAATGCCTGGGGATGCACCCCGTCAAAACCACCTTGCGCAATTGGCGTTGGGCTAAACCCGAGCCGGTGGCGGTGGGAGCCTAGCCGTGTTGCCGCTGGACATCCATTCGCTGTGGCGCGGACGGGGCAAAATTCGGGGTGGCGTCCATCCGGAATCCCATAAGGAAGCGACCGCCGACCAACCCATCGTCACCGCTTTTCCACTGCCGAATCGGCTCTACCTGCCGCTGCAGCAACACTTGGGACAACCGGCGGAGCCCGTGGTCCGGGTCGGCGACAAGGTGCTGAAGGGACAGTTGCTGGCGGCGAGCCAGGGTCCGATCTCGGCGCCGGTGCATGCCTCGACTTCCGGCACGATTGCGGAAATCACCGAATACCCGGCGCCGCATCCTTCCGGGTTGCCCACCCCGACCCTCGTGCTCGAGCCGGATGGGGAGGATCGCTGGATGGAGTCCGCCGGCATCGACGATCCGTTCAGTTTGACTCCCGAGGACATCTGCGCGCGGGTCGATAAGGCGGGCATCGTCGGCATGGGCGGAGCCGCTTTCCCGTCGGCGATGAAACTGAACCTGGGCTGGAAGACCCGCATTCGGATGCTCATCATCAACGGCGGCGAATGCGAACCTTATCTGACCTGCGATGACCGGCTGATGCGGGAGCGCGCCTTGGAGATCATCGAAGGCGTCCGGATCATGCTGCACGGGCTGCAATGCCCCACCGCCCTGATCGCCATCGAAGACAACAAGCCGGAGGCCTATGCGGCCATGGCCGAGGCGGCGAGAAAGCACGGCCGCATCGAGGTGGTGCTGGTCCCCTCCCTGTATCCCATGGGGTGGGAAAAAAACCTTGTCACCCATCTGACCGGCCGGGAGATACCCGCCGGCGGCCGCCCTACCGATGTGGGGGTGCTGTTGCACAACGTGGCGACCGCCTATGCCGTGCAGCAGGCTATCCGTTATGGACGGCCCTTGATCAGCCGCGTGGTCACGGTAAGCGGCGAAGCGGTGGAACGCCCACGCAATGTCGAAGCCCCGCTCGGTACTCTGCTGTCCGAGCTTCTGGCCTTTTGCGGGCACCGGTCCGAACGGACCGCCCGGTACGTGATGGGCGGCCCCATGATGGGCGACCAACTGCCGCATGTCCTTGTTCCCGTGGTCAAGCGGACCAGCGGCATCCTGGCGCTGACGCCGGAAGAACTCCACGCCGCGGATACCCGTCCCTGCATCCGCTGCGGGCGCTGCGTCTCGGCCTGCCCGGTCGGGCTGTTGCCGCTTGAGATGATGACCCGTATCCGCGCCGGTCAGTTCGACGCCGCCGTGGGTTTCGGTCTCAGGGACTGCATTAACTGCAGTTCCTGTTCCTACGTCTGTCCCTCCCGGATTCCCTTAGTGCAATACTTCAAGTATGCCAGCGGTGAACTGGCGGCGCGCCGGGAGGCTCAACAGAAAACCGAACAGACCAATCGCCTGGCCGAGGAGAAGCAGCGGCGGCTGGAACGAGTCAAGCAGGAAGCCGCCCAGCGCAGAGCGCAAGCCCAGTCCTCCGCCCAAGGCACCACCCCATGAGCGCAGTTCGTCTAGCCCGCTCGCTCCTCACCCGCGCCAACAGCCCGGTGCAGGCCATCATGGCCCGGGTCATGATGGCCCTGGTGCCGGCCACCTGCTTCGGATTGTTTCTGTTCGGCTGGCCGGCGCTCTATCTGTTTTCAACCACCGTCTTGTCAGCCGTGCTGTTCGAAGCCGTTTGCCTGAAATTGGCAGGCAAATCGGCTTCGCTTTTTTTGTGGGATGGCTCGGCACTATTGACCGGTTGGCTGCTGGCGCTGAGTTTGCCACCGTGGGCCCCGTGGTGGATCGGCGTCTCCGGGGCGGCACTCGCCATCATCGTCGGCAAACAGGTTTATGGCGGGATTGGCCAGAACCTCTTCAATCCGGCGATGGTCGCTCGGGTCGCCCTGCTGGTTTCGTTTCCCCTGGAGATGACCACCTGGGTCAAACCGACACCGATGTTCTCCGAACACGCCCCCGGTTTGCTCGAAGCATTCGGAATTACCTTCGTTGGGGCCGGCGCCATTGATGGCGTGGCCAGCGCGACCCTCATTGGATTTGCCAAGACCGAATTGTCCCAAGGCAAAACCCTCGGCGAAGCCTTGGTCTCCGGCCAGTTCGGCTCCTTAAGCGCCTGGCTCGGCTGGACGTCCGGCAGCCTCGGCGAGACCTCGGCCTTGCTCGTGGCGGGCGGAGGAATATGGCTGATCCGGCAACGGGTGATCACTTGGCACATTCCGGTTTCCCTGCTGGGCACCGTCGCTTTTCTGGCCACCGTCTTCCACCTTTTCGACAGCGAGCACTATCTCAGCCCGCTGTGGCACCTGGCTTCCGGAGGCGTGATGCTGGCCGCCTTTTTCATCGCGACCGATTACGTCACCTCGCCCAGCAGCACTCAGGGACAACTCATCTTCGGCGCCGGATGCGGGCTCATCATCTTCGCCATCCGCACCTGGGGCGGTTTTCCCGAGGGCGTGGGTTTCGCCGTGCTGCTGATGAACGCCCTGACCCCGGTGATCGATTATTACGTCCGGCCCCGCATCTATGGGCGCGATTACAAAGGCAGACCTCTGAAATTGCCGGACGGTAAACAATGATCACCCTGAACCGTGAAACACTGCTGGAATTTGCCGATGGCCAATGGAAAAAACTGCGTCGGCAGTTCGACGATCTGGATGCGCTTCGAAAGCGCCTGGATTATCAAACGTATTTGCTGGCCGCGTGCGCCTTGGCCGCCAGCCTGCTGTTAGGGATCGGCGATCTGATCACCAAGGGCGCCATCGAGCGGCGCCAGGCCGAAGACCTACAGGCGACCCTGGGGCAAGTGCTGCCGGAAGGGCTTTACGATAACGACGTCCTGGCAAACCCCAGGCTGGTTCCTTCTGGGGGGGAGGAGACCGGTTTCGAGCGAACCGAGGTTTATGTCGCCAGAAAGAACGGCGAAGTCACCGCCGTCGCCTTCAAAATGCTGGCCCTGGGCGGCTACTCTGGCCCCCTTTCCCTCATCCTGGGCTTGGACCGGGACGGCAAAATTCTCGGCGTCCGGGTAATCGCGCATACCGAAACGCCGGGTTTGGGAGACAAAGTCGAAACCTCCAAGTCCGACTGGATCCTGAAGTTCACCGGCCGCTCCTTGAGCAATACGTCCCCGCAAGGTTGGCGGGTCAAAAAAGACGGCGGCGAGTTCGACCAATTCGCCGGTGCCACCATCACGCCGCGGGCGGTGGTCAAGGGTATCGCCGGGGGGCTCAAGTTCTTCGAGCGCCACCGTCAAGAACTTCTTGCGGCAACCGATTAGAGCATTTTCCTTTCCGTACAGTGAGTTAAATGTCCGAAAACTCTACCAACGTGCCGCTAATCGCGGCGATTGTTTTAGAGTGGGGAGCCGCCCCGCACGCGGGTTCCTTTCTTTTGTGTGGCCAAAAGAAAGGAACCAAAGAAAAGGCCACCCGGCGAGTGCCCCAGTCCTGCGCGTTTCGCCCGGCACCGGGGGCGACCGAAGGCACGTCCCTATGCCTCGGTCGCCGCACGCTTCTTGGCGATGCCGTCCTGCATCGCGGCGAAGGCCGGGGTTCGCCTTCCTTGGCGAACCCGCTCGGCGGGACGCGTGTTCACTGGAGACGCGTCTTGTCCGCCTCGCCCTTCGCGTGCTCCTGCGGACAATTCCGGTGCCGGGCTCCAATGCCCGGGGGCACTCGAACGGGACTGAGAAGACGTGTAACACCCGCTATCGCGGGCGCTACACCACAAACCAGAAACCCGCATAGCGGAGGAAAGCTGTCATGTCCGAATCCTTGAGCAGAATCGCCAAAGAAGGCTTGTGGAGCAACAACATCGTTTTCAGCCAAAGCATCGCCCTGTGTCCCTTGTTGGCGGTCACCGGCACGACCACCAACGGGCTCGGCATGGGGCTTGCCACCACCGCCGTGTTGATGGCCTGCAACTTGTTGATTTCTTATGCACGGTTACTCATACCGCCGGAAATCCGGATTCCCGTCTTCGTCGCGCTGATCGCCATGATCGTCACTTTGGTGGACATGGTAATGAACGCCTGGCTACACGAGTTGCACAAGGTGCTGGGCCTGTTTATTCCGCTAATCGTCACCAATTGCGCCATCCTGGGCCGTGCGGAAGCGTATGCGTCGCGGAAGCCGCCCCTTTACGCTCTGTTCGACGGGCTTGTGATGGGCCTGGGGTTTACCCTGGCTCTGGTGGTCCTTGGCGCGGCCCGAGAGATTACCGGTTCCGGAACCTTATTCGCCAACGCTTCCCTGCTGTTGGGACAAGGTTTCACCTGGCTCGAAACCACGGTCATTCCGGAATACCACGGCTTTTTGCTGATGGCGCTGCCGCCGGGCGGCTTCCTGATGCTGGGTTTTATTCTGGCCGGAAAGAGAATACTGGATAAACGCCTGGATCAAAGGGCGGCGCAAGCGTCGGCCATTGAGCACCCGTTGGCCGAAAGTACCTAAGGTGAATAGATATGCACATCGGCGTCTGTTACGCGGAAGCGGATCGACAGGTGTGGATGCGGCTGGAAGTGCCGGAAAACAGCTTGGTGGAAGAAGCGATCCGCCAGTCCGGCATCTTGAAGCGCTTCCCGGAAATCGATCTCGCCAAACACAAGGTCGGTATCTTCGGCAAACTCGTGAAATTGGACAGCCCCGTCAAGGACGGCGACCGTATCGAAATCTACCGTCCCATCACGGCCGATCCGAAAACCGTCAAGCGCCGCCGCACCGGGAGCGATGACGATGACGATTAAGAGAAGAGGGACGCATCGTGCTGTAGAGCGGGTTTTTGTCGCCCCTGGTTCAAGGCGGCGACGCGCAGGATCAGCGTGCCATTCGGGCGGCCTTTCTTTTGGATACTTTTCTTTGGCCGCGCAAAGTATCTCGCCCGCGGGGCGAGACCCGCTCTAAAACAAGACGCCGCCAACGGCGGCTTCCCTTTCCACGCGGCTCAGCCCATACATCAGAGCTGAAATCGCTAGTATCTCGTTTCTTATAACAACATTCAGACGGAGAACGTCCCCTGTGAAAGGCGATAGCAAAGTCATCGAATATCTCAACAAAGTCCTGACCAACGAACTCACCGCGATCAACCAGTATTTTCTGCACGCGCGGATGTTCAAGAACTGGGGCCTGCACAAACTCAACGAAAAGGAGTACCACGAATCCATCGACGAGATGCAGCATGCCGACAAAGTGATCGAACGCATCCTGTTCCTCGAAGGCCTGCCGAACCTGCAAGACCTGGGCAAGCTCAAGATCGGCGAGCATACCCAGGAAATGCTGGAATGCGATCTGGCCTTGGAAATGGAAGCCATACCCCTGTTACGCGAAGCCATCGTCTATTGCGAGCAGGTCAATGACTACGTGACCCGGGAACTCTTCGAAGACATCCTCGAAAGCGAGGAAGGACACGTCGACTGGCTGGAAACCCAACTGGACCTGATCGGCAAGATCGGGCTCCAGAACTACCAGCAGTCCATGATGTAAACGTTGTCGTAAGGGAACGGCGCGATTCGGGCGGTTTTATACCGCCCTTTTTTTTTGTCCGCTTTTAAACAAATTTCCATGGATATTGGCTTCTTTGTATTCCTCCGGACACTTTTGTTAATGCTTGGTTGTTCATATCGCCATGATTATTAAGCAGGTTTTGCATGGTATGCGGATTGCAAGGTGAAAATCGGTGTTGGGTTCTACGAATGTTTCGTTTCCGACGAGTAAGCCGCGAAGTGATGAAGGCCACTATGCGCGTAATGGAACGAAACGGCGACGAATAGACAGATCAGGAGCAAACCATGCATACAGTGCAGAATCAATCAGGTGCAGAGGGCGTTAACGCACACGCCGCGGAGAACGTGGACGAAATCATGCAAAAGGTCGCCGAGCATAAAGGCTGTGGGACCTCCGGAGGATCCGGGAAAGCCAGTTGCGGTTCCGGTGCGGGCGAAAACGACCTGCCCCCCGAGATTTGGGAAAAGGTCAAGAATCATCCCTGTTACAGCGAGGAAGCGCACCATCATTACGCGCGCATGCACGTGGCGGTAGCTCCGGCCTGCAACATTCAGTGCAATTATTGCAACCGCAAATACGATTGCGCCAACGAGAGCCGTCCCGGCGTCGTGAGCGAAAAGCTCACCCCCGAAATGGCGGCGAAAAAAGTGCTGGCGGTGGCCTCCACCATCCCGCAAATGACCGTGCTCGGCATTGCAGGTCCCGGCGATCCCCTGGCCAATCCGGAAAAGACTTTCAAGACTTTCGAGCTGATCGCCAAAACGGCGCCGGATATCAAGTTGTGCGTGTCGACCAACGGTCTCACGCTGCCCGATCACGTGGAGCGTCTCTCGCAGTACAACATCGACCATGTGACGATCACCATCAACATGATCGACCCGGAAGTGGGCGCCAAGATTTATCCTTGGGTCTACTACAACAAAAAGCGCTACACCGGCGTCGAGGCCGCGAAGATCCTCACCGATCGGCAGCTGCAGGGCCTGGAAATGCTGACCGAACGCGGCATCCTGTCCAAGATCAATTCGGTCATGATTCCCGGAATCAACGACCAGCATCTGATTGAGGTCAACAAAGCCGTCAAGTCCCGCGGCGCCTTCCTGCACAACATCATGCCGCTAATTTCGGCACCGGAGCACGGCACCGTATTTGGCCTGACCGGCCAGCGCGGCCCCACCGCCCAGGAGCTCAAGGCGTTGCAGGACAACTGCGAGGGCGAGATGAACATGATGCGCCACTGCCGCCAGTGCCGGGCCGACGCCGTGGGGCTCCTGGGCGAGGACCGCAGCGCCGAGTTCACCACCGACAAGATCATGGAAATGGAGGTCAACTATGACCTCGAATCCCGCAAGGCCTATCAGGCAGCGGTGGAGAAGGAGCGCGATGCGGTCGTCGCCGCCAAGAAAGCCGAGATGGAATCCCTGGCGGGCGAGCATTCCGATATCAAGATGCTCATCGCCGTGGCCACCAAGGGCGGCGGCAAGGTCAACGAGCATTTCGGGCATGCCAAGGAGTTCCAGGTCTACGAGCTCTCGACCGCGGGCGCCAAATTCGTCGGCCACCGCCGCGTGGACCTCTACTGCCAGGGCGGCTATGGCGAGGAAGACTCTCTCGCGACCATCATCCGCGCCATCAACGACTGCCATGCGGTATTCGTGGCCAAGATCGGCGGCTGTCCCAAAAACGACCTGAAAGCGGCCGGTATCGATCCCGTGGACCAATTCGCCGGCGAATTCATCGAGCAGTCCGCGATCGCCTACTTCAAAGACTATTTGGACAAGGTGAATAGCGGCGAAATCGAGCACGTGGAGCGTGGCGATGCGCATATCCGCCAGGGTGCCTTGATGTCGGCGGAAGCGGCTTAAAGACCCATCGTTTAGGGTATCCATCCGCCTCCCGGAACGGCGCATCCCGGGAGGCGGCCCAACCTCTGAGGAGTAAAAAACATGGCCTACAAGATCGTGAAAGACAACTGCACCGGTTGTTCCGCGTGCGAACCCGAGTGCCCGAACAAGGCGATTTCCGAGACGAAGGACGGTCTGTTCATCATCGACCCCGCCAAGTGCACCGAGTGCATCGGACATCACGACGAAGCGCAGTGCGTGGCCGTCTGTCCCATCGACCATACCTGCGTCATCGACGACAGCTATCCCCGTTACCAAGCAGCCTAGGTGGAATCCATGGATCTGACTATTACCCCGAGTGCGGAAAAATTCATCCGGCGCATGGTGCGTTTCGGTGGCGCCGGCGAAGACGCCGGTTTCCGCCTGTCCGTGAGCCCTGGCGGCTGCTCCGGCCTGGCTTCGGAATTCAGCGTGGAAGCCGAGCCCAAGCCCGGCGACGCCGTGGTCGTACATAACGGCCTCAAGCTGTTCCTGCCGGTGGAGAGCCGTTTGCTTCTGCAAGGCGTCACCATCGATTTTTCCGAGACGCCAATGTCCAGCGGCTTTGTGTTCCACAATCCGAATTCGGCGGGTTGCGGCACCTGCAGCAGCAGCGCGCCGGCTGGACCGGGCACGGCCACGGTGTCCGTGGCCGCGATTCAGGTCAAGAACAGCCATTGACCCGCGGTCGCGCCAACATGCACAACAGTCTTGCGCAAGGACAGTCTGCCGAGGAACCGCCGTTCATGCCGGACGCCTCGGATCTCGGGGTTGACGGAGACGCCGCCGCGGCCGCCTGTTTGGGCTTGGGGCTGCCCGAAGAGGCCGAGCGGCATCTACAACTCGCCGGGCTCAGCTACCATCGAGACGAAGAGGCCCTTGCGCATCTGCAAGCCGCCTGGCAGGCGGCGCCCGGTCATGCCGCGGTCTATATCGGCTTGTACCGGTTCTATTTCTACAAGAACCGGCTGCAGGAAGCCTTGGACGTCGCCCGCGACTGCCTGAGGAAAGCCGCTCTCGACAACGGCTTGCCGGAGGACTGGCGTGCAGCGAAAGCAACCGACGCGAATTTCGGCAGTTTCGACGCGATATTGCCCCGGTTTTTTTTGTTCACCCTTAAAGGTTACGGTTATTTGCATCTGCGATTGGGGCAGCTCGACGAAGGGCGTGCCGCCATCGAGAAGCTGTTGGAACTCGACCCCGGCGACAAACTCGGGGGCAAGGTGCTGCTGAACGTCCTGGAGAGGCAGATCCATGGAGACGAAGACTGACATCGAGGAAGCTCGCGACTGGGAGGGCAGGCTGTTGGACTGCGCCGGGTGCGAGCGCCTTGCGGAACGGGATCATGGCCGCTGCCGCTTGGGCCATGCCTGCGCGCACGACCGTTACGCCCGTCGCATCGACCGGTTTTTCCGCTGGAATCCGCAGCTTGCGAAGGAATATCTCGGCCATGCCTATTTCGAGACCCGGGCCGCGGCGGCGAAATACGTCGAGGTGTTTCAGTTGCCGCGCCTGATCGCGGACTCGGACGAAACCGTAAGGCAAAGCGTCGCCCAGCGTCTGCCCGTACGTTCCAGGCATTTGAAGGCGCTGAGCCGTGACCCCCATCGCGAGGTGCGTATCCGGGTTGCCGAGCGTCTGGAACTCGGGGACCTCGTCGCGATGATCGGCGATTCCGATTACTACGTCAGGCAAATCGTGGCGCGTCGTCTCTCGCCCGGCCTGCTCGTCCGGATGCTGCACGACGCCGATCCGGAAGTTCGCAAGGTGGTGGCACGGCGGGTGGGCAGCGAATGGCTGCACACGATGGCAAGAGATCAGGACCTGGGCGTGCGGCTGGAAGCGGTACGGCGCATGGATGAGGGCCAACTGGAGCGTTATAGGGAGGACCCTGACTGGCGGGTGCGTTATGAGGTTGCCAGTCGGCTGGACCCCGCCGAACTCGATCCGATGCGCGACGACCCCGATGCCGCGGTGCGGGAGCTGGTCGGGCAACGCCTCGATGGACGGCACAATGTCGGCGTATTACCGGAAGCCTGTTAACAACCGATTGAGGAGCTTGAAATGGGTGACATCAGTCGCGACAGCGATACCAATGAACTGACCGATCCGCCGCGCTTCAATTTCGGCGAAAAGGTGAAGTCGAAAAAGGTGGTCCGCAACGACGGCACCTTCAACGGTAGGGACATCGGCGAGGTCCTGGTCAAGAAAGGCGAGGTGGGTTACATCAAGAGCATCAACACCTTTCTTCAGCAGTTTTACATTTACGCCGTGGATTTTCCGGAACGTGGTTACGCGGTGGGCATGAAGGGCCGGGAAATCGAGTCCCTGGATAATCCCCCGCCGCCCAAATCGGCCATAGCGCCGGAGGGAGAACAACTCGCATGATCGAACCACGCACCCCGATTTATCAATGGGGACAAAAAGTCTGCACCGAGACGGATCTGTATAACGACGGCACCTACCCGGACCGCGAACCGGAGGCTTTGCTGGTCGCTGCGGGCAGCGAGGGCGAGATCGTGCAGGTCGGCTTCCACGAGGAAGCCAATATTCCCGTGTACCTGGTCGAATTTGCGAATGGCTGCGTGGTGGGCTGCTTCGAAGAGGAACTCCGCTCCGAGCAGGGTTCGGCCCCGGTCGCCGGCGTTCTGTAAACGGCAGCAGGTAGGCCGAAAGCCTGTCCTGAGCCCGGTCGAAAGGCGAAGTGTTTCCGGCGCGACCAGGCTGAACGGAAGACCTTGGGCTGGTTCCCGACCTCCAGGCTGGGAACCGAATTTCTCGGAAGCTCCGGCTTCCCGCGTCTCGCGAAGCGGGAGCTTCTGAAGCCCGCATTCCCAAGCCGGAGCTTGGGAACGAGCGGACAGTGGTGGCAAGAATTCTTGTGCGGAGGCTTTGACGCTATGAACGGCAATCTTGCGCAATCCGATCCGGCGGCCGTGTGTCCACATCCCAACGAAGTGGATCGCAAGCGCATCGCGCGCGGGCTCAATAACCGCAAGCGCTATCGCTATGTCACCCCGGAAGTGCATCCCACCGCGAACGGCTATGAGGTCGTGAGTCCTTGTTGCTCGCGGAATATCGATCCCGGTGGCGGGATGATCGATATCGCCCGTCTGGAATTCCAGAATCACTTGCGCTGCTGGAGCCTGTACCGCAAGGATCACGGCGCAGGCCAGTGGATCAAGCATGGGGAATATCACGCCTTGCCTCAAATTCTCGAACTCTTGAACGAAGACCCGGATAGGCTGTTCTGGCAATGAGCAACGCTTCGATTTATTTGGACAACAATGCCACCACGGCGGTGGCGCCGGAGTGCGTGGATGCCATGGCGCGCTGTCTGCGAGAGCATTACGGCAATCCGTCGAGCAAGCATCACGTGGGCGAATCGGCCAAGATGCAGACCCTCGACGGCCGCGCTAAAGTGGCGGCGCTGCTCGGCGCCACGCCTCCCGAGATCGTATTCACCAGCGGCGGCACCGAGGCCAACCATCAGGCCATCCTGGGAGGACTCGCCCTCTCGCCGGAGCGGCGGCACATCGTCACCAGCCAGGTGGAGCATCCTTCCACCCTGGCCTTGCTGGGCCATCTTGAAACCCAGGGCGTGCGTGTGACCTACCTGCCGGTGGACGGCCAGGGGCGGCTCGATCTCGGAGCGCTGGAGCAAGCCGTCACGCCGGACACGGCCCTGATCTCCCTGATGTGGGTCAATAACGAAACCGGCGTCCTGTTCCCCATCGCGGAAGCCGCCAAAATCGCCGCGGCCAAGGGCGTTCTGTTCCATACCGACGCGGTTCAGGCGGTAGGCAAAACGCCCATCGACCTCCGCAAGATTCCGGTGGATTTCCTCTCCTTTTCGGGCCACAAGCTCCATGCGCCCAAGGGCGTGGGCACACTGTTCGTGCGCAAGGGGCGGAAACCGCCGCCGCTCTTGTTCGGGCACCAGGAAAGAGGCCGCCGCGGCAGCACCGAGAACGTGCCGGGGATCGCCGCCCTCGGGGTGGCGGCCGAGCTGGCCGGGCAAGCTTTGGAAAGCATGGAACTTCGGATTTCGGGCCTGCGCGACCGCCTGGAAAACGAACTTCTCGCGCGGATTCCCGGGGCCGTCGTCAACGGCGCCGGCACCGAACGGGTCGGAAACACCACCAGCCTGTGCCTCGGGAAGCTCGATGCCGAACCGATTCTCAACAAGCTCGACCGGGCCGGAATCTGCGCCTCGGCGGGCGCGGCCTGCACCTCTGCGGGGACCGAACCTTCGCACGTGCTGACCGCCATGGGGCTGACTCCCGAAGCGGCGCTCGGAACGATCCGTTTCTCCTTGAGCCGCTACACCACGGCGGCCGAGATCGATCGAGTCATGGCGGTTCTGCCGGGAATCGTGCAAACACTGGTAGCCGAGGTCGCATGAATCGGGGGAGTGCTATCTCTTGCCACGTGAGAGACTTCCCGGCAAACCACTGGCCGCTAATTGTGTCCAGGGACCTGACAACTAACAGGGTGGGTTAGACGCGCATGACTCTCGTGACAACCGTCTGCTCCGGGCTTGATGCGCGTCGTAACCCACCGATCGGCGTCGAAGATTCCGACCGCCGCTGCTCGGTGGGTTTGCTCACCCCTTCCGTGGGGCGAGCGCTTCGCGCCGGGCTTCGCCCGTCCAAATCCGCTCCATGCGGATTTGTCGGTGCGCGGAAAGGTTCATCTCTAACGGCCAGACCATCGAACGGGCACCTAACCCACCCTACGAAACTTTAAATTCATAGTTTTTAAACCCAGCTGGAGTACCGCATGAAGGTCATGATCCGAAGAAATTCCACCGGCGAACTGTCCGTCTACGTTCCGAAAAAAGACCTGGAGGAGCCCATCGTCTCCCAGGAAAAACCGGAACTGTGGGGCGGACTGGTCACGCTGGCGAATGGCTGGGAATTGTCGCTGCCGTCCATGGCCGCCGATACCTCGCTGCCGATCACGGTCGATGCCCGCCGGGTGAGCGGGGACTGACCGTGGCGCTCACCACTGAAGCGCTCGAGGAAATCCGGACGCTGCTGGAAAGCGATGCACCCGCCACCGATCGCTGCGCGGGCGTCCGCAAGAGCTTTCCGGGGCTATCGCTGACCCGGTGCGATGCCAGCGATATGGGCCCCGAGGTTCCGGCTTTCGAAACCGCCGAGTTTTGCGTCTACCTGATAGACACCTCGGAACACTGCGTACGCCTTACCGGCGATCCGGCCGGAGCAACCGGCCTGATCGTCGCTCAAAAAAGGTAGCTGCCGATCATGAGTACCCTGCCTACTATCCTGCTCTCGGACCCCGATATCAGCCTGGCTGAACTCGAGGCTGTGGAAAACGTCCTGAAGTCGCCACGCTTGAGTGCGGGCCCCATGGTCGAAGCCTTCGAAGCGGCGTTTGCCGAATACATCGGGCGCAAGCACGCCGTGGCGGTGAGCAGTGCCACCATGGGCCTGATGCTGGCGCTCAAGTCCTATGGCATAGGTCCCGGAGACGAGGTCATCGCCTCGGCGTTCGGCTTCCGCGAAACCGTTCATGGCATCGCCCTGGCCGGGGCGACGCCGATCTTCGCGGACATCGAGTACTGGTCGGGAACCCTGGTCCCCGAGAAGGCCGCGGCGGGAATCACGCCGAAAACCCGTGCCATCGTGGCCGGCAACACCAACGGCCATCCGGCAATGTGGCCGGCCTTTCGCGAGTTGGCCGAGAAGCACTCCCTGCTGCTTATCGAAGATTCCAGCGAAGCCATCGGCTCCCGTTATCAAGGCCGTTTGGTGGGCAGCTTCGGGGATTGCGCGGTGTTCGACCTCTCTCAGCCGTCGCCCCTCACCTGCGGCGAGGGAGGCATCGTGGTGACCGACGACGGCGACTTGGCCGGGCGGCTGCGTAGCTTTCGTGCGCGCCGGCTCGAAGAGCGGCATTCGGTGGTATTGGGCGATGTGCCGCCCTACCGGGCGGAACTCAGCGAACTCAGCGCCGCTCTGGGACTGGTGCAGTTGCAGCGGCTGGAGGGAATCCTGGAACGCCGCAAACTGATCGAAGCCTATTACGACGCCCACATGCAATCCTTCGAAGGCATCAAGCCCCCGTATCTGGCTCCGGATGTGGATGAGGCCCATTGGTTCCTCTACCTGGTCCATCTCGGTACCCGCTTTTCCCGTTCGAGCCGCGACGCCATCATCCAGGATTTGGCCACCGAGCAGATCGAGACCGTGCCCTATTGCCGTCCGCTGCACCTGCAGCGTTTTTATGGGAATCTGGGCTATCGCAAGGGCGATTTCTTCGTCACCGAGAAGCTGGCGGACCGTGCCGTCGCGCTGCCTTTCCACAACCATATCACGGAGGACCAGGTGGGCTTCATCGTCAAGACCGCCAAGGATGCCTCGATCAATATCGGGGCCGGCTCGGCGATTTACTTGTGAACGGCTATGAAAAAACCTGCTGCGCGCCCCGAGTCCATTCCTGCGATGCTCAACGTACCCCCTTGTACGCCTGCGCTTCTCGAAACGGACTCGGGTCGCTCGCGACGATCTTTTAATAACCTCTGAGCCGATGTCGGGCTTTTTGCGCGCCGGGAAGAGACGGAATGCGAAAGCCTCGGTGACCGTTCTGCCCTCGGGCAAAACGGTGCAGGTGGCGAGCGGCGTCAATCTGCTCGAAGTCGTGCTCGCGGCAGGCGAGGGAATCGTGCACCAATGCGGGGGCCGCGCGCGCTGCGGCTCCTGTCATGTGCTGGTGCGGGAGGGCTGCCGGAGCCTATCCAAAATCCGGCGGGAAGAGCTCGAACGGCTCGCTCGACTAGACGGCGCGAACGTGTCCTCACGGCTGGCCTGCCAGGCGGTATTGGGCACGCATAACGTCACGGTGGAATTAATCAGTCATTGATCGGAGGAAATATTATGGCGACCACAGAAGTTAACGCCGATTCGTCGGCACCTGCGGCGGATGCCAATGCCGCGCAACGAACCGAATGCATGATCCATCTCCGCTTCAACCCGGACGGGACGGTGTCGGAAATCGGCGAACGCCCGCAAGGGGTAAAGGCGCATGACTGGTTCAAATATCTGAGCCAGCATACCCAAAACAGCTATCAGGCCTTGTCCGGCGGACGCGGGCTGTTTCGCCTTCCTCGTACCGAAGTGGATGCCTTGAAGGCCGCGTGCGCCGCGGAGAGCACGTCATGAGCGCGGTGTTTCCGGGCCATTTGGCGGAGGATTTTGCGGCGGGACGGATCATTCCCTATCTCGGCCCCGGGGTTCTGGATTTGGCACCGGATGCAACGGTGCCGAGTTCGCCGGAGACCTTGGTGGAGCTGATTACGGCCAAGGTCACCGTGCCTCACAAGATCCGCAAGAATCTCACCGCGGCCAGCCAGTACATCGAAAACTTCAAGCATCGGAAGACCCTGGTGGGACTTCTGCAGGAAGCTTTCCAGGGCCAGCCGCAACCCACCATCCTCCATAATTTCCTGGCCAATGTCCCGAATCCCCTGCCGCTGATCGTCGATGCCTGGTACGACGCCACCATGGCGGCCGCCCTGGCTGCGCGCAGTGATTTCGGGCAAGTGCAAGGCGTGAGCCGGGCGGAGCATTTCACTGATTGGGTTCACTATTTCCGCGCCGACGGCACCAAGGCGGAGGCGGAGGAAGCGGCAGGATGGACAACCTTGTTGTACAAGCCCTTGGGTTCGATCGCGCCCGCGTCCAACTTCATCATTTCGGATTCCGACTACGTGGAAGTGCTCACGGAAATCGATATCCAGACCCCCATTCCGGAGCGGGTGAAGGAAATCCGAACTGGCCGCCATTTCCTGTTCCTGGGCTGCCGCTTCCGCAACCAGTTGGAGCGCAGCTATGCGCGGCAGATCATGAAGCGTTCCACCGAGCGGCATTTTGCGGTACTGGAAGGCGAACTCACCCGCAACGAAACACGGTTCTTCAGGGAGCAGGGCATCGAGCGGATCGACATGCCCTTGGCCGAGTTCGTCGCCGGGCTCACCGGAACTCCGGTGGAGTCCCGCCGCGCGGCGGTAGCCTGATGATGAAGGGCTCGGAGTCGTAGATACTGTTATCCGGGTCAAGCGCCATGCAGGGCTGGATCGAAGGGTTTTTCGGATTTGAGGACGCCGAAGGCGACCTGCAAAAGCTTGCGCATCATGGCGCCGATGATGAGCTTGGCGGGTTT
>Ga0196971_1000128_pt1 | contig 74390 bp, 66 predicted proteins | sample S1v_1013CmetaG_FD_148660 | JGI IMG/M metagenome (GOLD analysis project Ga0196971, IMG submission 148660) | Soil microbial communities from Anza Borrego desert, Southern California, United States - S1+v_10-13C | ecosystem: Environmental > Terrestrial > Soil > Desert | place: USA: California...
CTGCGAACACGCCCTCCGGCACCGGCCGGGTCACCACGCTGCCCGCGCCAATGACCGCCCCCGCGCCGATCTGCACCCCGGGGCAGAGTATCGCGCCGCCGCCGATCCAGACGTCGTCGCCGATGTCGATCGCCTCGCCCAGTTCCAGCCCCGACCTGCGTTGCTGCGCGTCGAGCGGATGGCTCGCGGTGTAGATCTGCACCGCCGGGCCGAACAGCACGCCGGCCCCGACGCTGACCTGCGCCACGTCGAGGACAATGCAATTGAAGTTGAAGAAGACCTTGCCGCGCAGGAGGATGTTGCTGCCGTAGTCGCAGTAGAAAGGCGGTTCTATCCAGGTGTCCGGACCGGCCGAAGGGATCAGCTCGGCAATGAGGCGCTGCCGCTCCGCGGGCTGGTCGTCGCCGCTGTCGTTGAGCGCCTTGAGCAGCAGGCGCGCCCGCCGGCGTTCCCGCACCAGCTGCGCGTCGAGCGGATCGTACGGCGCCCCGGCCAGCATCTTCTGTTTTTCGGTCCGCATGTCTCCTCCCGTGAGGCAGGATAGACATGCAGGCGCAGACGCGGTTCTCGACCGGGTGTTCGCATGCGGGCCCGCCGGCGACTACTTCTTCGCCTTGTCCTCGCCCGCTTCCTCTTCTTCCTTTTCCTCCTCGGTGATCGCCAGGTTGAATCCGCCCTCTTCCGGCGCACCCGCTTTGCCGCGCGTCGCCCGCAGCTTGATCTGCAGGCGCAGCTCGTTGGCGGAGTCGGCATTGCGGATCGCTTCGTCGTAGCCGATGAGCCCGTCGTTGTACAGCTCGAACAGGGCCTGGTCGAAGGTTCGCATGCCGAGTTCCTTCGATTTCGCCATGGTTTCCTTGATCGCGTGGAACTGGCCCTTCAGGATCTGTTCGGAGATGGTCGGCGTGTTGAGCAGGATTTCGATGGCCGCCTTGCGGCCCTTGCCGTCCTCGGTGCGCACCAGCCGCTGCGAGATGATGGCGCGCAGGTTGGACGACAGGTCGCCCAGCAGCTGGTTGCGCCGCTCTTCCGGGAAGAAGTTGATGATGCGGTCCAGCGTCTGGTTGGCGTTGTTCGCGTGCAGGGTGCCGAGGCAGAGGTGGCCGGTCTCGGCAAAGGCGATCGCATGTTCCATTGTTTCGGTGTCGCGGATCTCGCCGATCAGGATCACGTCCGGCGCCTGGCGCAGCGTGTTCTTCAACGCATGGTGCCAGGAGTGGGTATCGACGCCGACCTCGCGATGCGTGATCAGGCAGGACTTGTTCTTGTGCACGTACTCGACCGGGTCCTCGACGGTGATGATGTGGCCGGAGGAATTCGCATTGCGGTGGTCGATCATCGCCGCGAGCGTGGTGGACTTGCCCGACCCGGTGCCGCCGACCACCAGCACCAGCCCGCGCTTGGTCATGATCACGTCCTTCAGCACCTCAGGCAGCTGCAGTTTTTCAAAGCTCGGTATCTCCGCGGCGATGGTGCGGATGACCATGCCGACCTGCTGCTGCTGCACGAAGACGTTGACGCGGAAGCGGCAGACATTCGGAATCGAGATCGCGAAATTGCACTCCAGGTCAGCCTCGAATTCGGCGCGCTGCTTGTCGTTCATCAGCGACTGCGCCAGCTTTCGCGTCACCTCGCCATTCAGCTTCTGCTGACTGAGCGGCTTCATCGCCCCCTGGTGTTTCATGCTCGGCGGGAAATCGGCCGAAATGAACAGATCCGAGCCGCCCTGCTGGAACATGACCTTCAACAACTGGTGCATGTACGCGCGCGCTTCTTCGAGGCCGAAGGTGGAGGACATGGTTGCCTTTCTGTACTGGAACAGGTTGGGGCATGCGTGCCGCCGGGCGACACGATGCGACAAGGCAATTATGTTGCTTCGCGCCTAGCTGCGGCAAGCGCTTTGTGGCCATCGCCTCTACGCAACGCTTCCTGTCGCGTTGCAATAATTACATGCAACGTGTACAAAATCGGTCGCCGGTTTTCACTCCCTTACACGCAATTCTGCAGATTCTTCCCACTTTCCGATCGCAGCGCCTTCCGCTGCCCTTGTACGCCCGGCTTGACAGCTTGGCATACCGTTTGCTGCGGACTCCCTAAGCAGCCACAGTAAGGAGGTTCGATGCTTCGCGCCGCGTTTTTTCGTAAACGCAACTGAGGCGCATTCCGTCCGCTGCCGCAGTGGCTTTCATCGCGGATTCCGTCCAACCCAGTCAAGGAGCGATTCATGGAAACAACAAATACTTCGACCCCCCTCAGCGGCAATGGCAGCGACAGCATGTCGACCGCGACACAAAGCACCAGGGGGACATTCAACGAAATGAAGGGCACGACGCAACGCAGCGCCGCCACGCTGCGCAGCGAGCTGTCCAGCCTGAAGAACGACCTGGACGCGCTGGTCAACCGTTCGGCCAGCATGTCCGACGACGAACTGACCGCCGCCCATGCGCAGCTGATGGCGAAGTTCAGCTCGGTTCGCTATGCGGCCAAGGGCATCGCCAGCGAAGCCACGCGCCAGCTCAACCGCGGCATGGAGAGCACAACCACGTACGTCAAGGACAAGCCGATGCAGTCGGTGGCCGTGGCCGTCGGCACCGGCCTGCTGCTCGGCCTGCTGTTCAAGCGCCGTTGAGCCGCAGGTCCCCCACCGCTGATTCCCAAGAAACTGCTGAAGGAATTCCGCCATGGCCGTGATGTCTGCCCTTCACAAGTCCAAACAACTGTACCTGATCACGCTGGACCGGCTCGGTGATTACATGGACCTGCTGCGCGTGGAGCTGAAGATCCGCGAACAGCAGCTTGCGATACGCGTGGCCGGGTTCGCGCTGGCGCTGCTGTTCGGGCTGCTGGCGACGGCGTTTCTCGGACTGGCGATCATCATCAGCTTCTGGGATTCGGACTACCGCGCGCTTGCAGCCTGGTTCGTCGTCCTGCTCTACGGCGCGATCGCGGGAATCAGCCTGAGCCTGGGCCTGAAGCGTTTCCGTTCGCAGCCGCTCACCACGACATTCCGCAACGAGCTGCAGCGCGATATCGACGTCATCAAGGAAGCCTTATGAGCGGATCCTCACTCGAACAAGAACGTCAGGCCATCCTGGAGCGAATGCAAATGCGAAGAGAAACCTACCGGCGTGCCCTTAGCGACGGCACCGACCTGCACCGCCTTCCGCCCGACCCCGCCGGCACACGCTCGCTTGCGCATGCGCAGCAACGCCATCCGACGCATCGGCCGGTACCGACACGCTTCCCACGCAGTACGCTGATGCGGGTACTGATCGAACATCCGGTGCTGTGCGCGCTCGGTGTCGCCGCGGTGGTCGCGATCGGCCCGCGCAGGATCATGAGGACCGTCGCGACCGGCGCCACCGCTGCCGGTGCTTTGACGGCTCGCAACCAATCGAACGTCGACCTGCTTGGGAAAGTCTTAACCATGGCAGGGGCGTATGTACAGGGACGTACCGACGACCAGCACCAGCATTCCTGATTGCCGGAGCGTGCGCCCGGCGCAAGCGCGCCGGAGCACTGCAGTTTCGGGAGAACCGGTTTTATTTTTTAACCAGAAAGGGAAACAATCATGAAAAAGATCATTTCCGTGCTGAGCATCCTGATGTTCACCTTCAGCCTGTCCGCCTGCAACACGATGAAGGGCATGGGCAAGGACGTCGAGCGCGGCGGCGAGAAGATGCAGGGCGCCGCTGAAAGGCAGCAGCAGAAGTAAGGCTTTCCGCACCATCCCCCTGGCCGGGCTCCGTCCGGCCGGTGCCGGCGCCTGCCGCAGTCACTGCGAGCGGCAGGTTGCGCCGGAGCCTGACTCTGCCCCAAGGGGCGCAGCCGGGCCGCACCATTTTCCGCTCCCATCCCGCGTCATCCCCATCACCATCCCCGCGTCATCCTGACCTCAATCCACACGCCGTTTTCGGTCTCGATCGCTCCACCCCGGCAACGCGGGAAATTTTCCCGCGCCGCCGGGGCAAGTTCGCGACTTCCGGCGCGCACCGTCGCTACAACTTCGGCTTTGGCTGCTCGACCACATCCTCGACGTACAGGAGCTTCACGGCGACGATGGCGGTGGCGGTGATCGGCGAAGCGAGCACGACCCCGAGCGGCCCCGACAGCGCGCCGAGCAGCAAGGTGCTGAAGATGACCAGCGCCGGCGGCAGCGCCACCGCTCGCTGTTCGATCAGCGGCGTGAGCAGGTAGTTTTCCGCCCCCTGGATGGCCGCGTACAGCATCAGCACGTAAAACCCGAGTTCCGGGTCGGCGTTGTAGGAGATCAGCAGGGGCGGCACCGCCGCCAGGATGGGCCCGATGTAAGGGACGAATTCCAGCACGCCGGTCAGTACGCCAAGCGTGAACGCCAGCGGCACACCGAGCAGCCAGAGCCCGATGCCTGCCGCGACGCCGACCACCGTCATCGTGGCGAGGCGGCCGGCCAGCCACCAGCGCAGTACCGCGCCGATTTCGTCCATCACTTCATACGCGCGTGGCCGGTTCTTGCGGGGTAGCAGGTGCATCAGGCCGCGCTGGTAAAGGCGGGGCTGCGCCGCGAGATAAATGCCGATGAACAGTGCGACGCCCGCGCCGGTGATCGCGGACAGCGTCGAGGTAAGGAACCCGCCGGCCCGGCCCAGCAGCTGGGAGTCCAGCCGAAAGCGCGACAATTCGGCAATCAGCGGCCGCAGCGGCCGTGCCCAGCGGTGCTGTTCCATCCAATCCTGCAGGCGGTCCGCCGCCTGCGGCAAGGTTTCGATCATCTGCGCGACCTGCGCCGCCATCGGCACCGCGAACAGGTAAACCAGGAGCATGATCACCGCGGCAAGCGCTCCGATCGACAGCGCGAGCGCGGCGCTGGTGCGCAGGCCGGCGTGCTGCGCCAGCCAGTTGGTCGGCGCGCGCAGCAGCACCGCAAACAGGATGCCGGAAAAGAGCACGAGGAGGACATCGCTCGCGTACCAGATCAAGGCCAGCATCAGGCCGGTAAACAGAACCAGTGCGACCACCAGCATGGTGCGGCGGAAGAATTGCGTGTCGCTGAATTCCAGCGTTTCCGCCGCGGCCAGCCGGTAGCTGGCCCGCCGATCGGCGAGGACGCGGCGGTCGCCGACGGGAAGCGCGCCGGTGCGCGAATCCGGGCTGGCCGCCATGATCAGCGCGACCCGCTGCCGGAGGCCGCGCCGCTGTCCTGCGCGCTGCCGCTGCCGCCCGTGGAAGTTGCCGGGCCGCCTGCTTCGGCCACCTGCTGCGGCCAGCTCAATATGGTGGAGGCGACGCGCTGCCGTTTGTTGCCGGCGCCGGCGACCCTGACCGTGCGGTTCAGGGAATAGCCCGCGGTTTCCGCCCTTACCCGGTAAGACCCGCCGCGCGGCAGGTCGACCAGCATGATCGGCGAGTCGCAGGCAGTCTGCAGCACCGTGTTGCCCTTCGCATCCTTGATGTCCACGTCCACATCCGCCAGATACGCGCCGTCGCGCGCGGCGAAGGTCAGCATCATGTCGTAGTCCCTGGCTTGCTGCTTCATGTAGGCAATCTCTTCCTCGCCGACGCCGCCGCAGAGGTAGGTGACGTCTTCATGGGTGACAGGCTTGAGCCGGGCGATGGGCGAAGGCGGCGGCGGCAGGTCGGCTCCGGCTTCGGCGCGCATGCCGTTCGTTGTCCCCGAGGTTGCGCCTGAGACGGCGCCGGAAGACGCCCCGGAAGCGGTGCCGGATGAAGAGGCGCCGGACGATGACGCATCCTGCGGCGTGGCGGAGGTGCCGGAAATATCGGTTGCGCCGGACGCGGTCGGCGGCACGCCTGCCGGGGTCGGTTGCGACGCGGCGGAGACCTGGGCCAGGGCGTACGGTGAAACAAGGGCGATTGCGATGAGCAAGCTCGGTGTTTTCATTACGGTAACCTCCTGTGCAAGTGCATGTCCGTTCCATGGGTCGCCTCGCAGGCAACGCTCGGAAAATGCATCTTCCATGCCCGGCAACAGCGGCGCGGCGGCAAGGCACATGCCGACGCATGCAGTGAAAATCGATGGCAGGCGTTGGAAACTTTTACAAGGTCAGCGGGTCAGTCACTCGCGTTCTCCCGGCCCATGCGACGCTTGCTTTGCAGCCGTTGCATGGGCGAATCTCGTCTGGCACCAAAAATGCTATGCGCTAGAGGCGGCGGCAAGCCGTACCCGATCAAAGCGAATGAACGAAGCGACAGAGCCACACGCTTTCCCGTGAGCCAGACCATACTGCAGCTACCCGTCAAGATACTGCCGCAGCCGGACGAAACCACCTGCGGCCCGACCTGCCTGCACGCGGTCTACCGTTACTGGGGCGAAGATGAATCGCTGAGCAGGGTGATCCAGCGCACCGGGCGCCTCGAGCACGGCGGCACCTTTGCGGTCTTCCTCGCGTGCGACGCGCTGCGGCGCGGCTACAGCGCGACGATCTACACCTACAATCTGAATGTGTTCGATCCGACCTGGTTTACCGAGCGCGGAATTGATATCGCCGAGCGCTTGCGCCGGCAGCGCGAGACCAAGATGGATTACCGCCTGCAGCACGCGACCAACGGTTACCTGGAGTTCCTGAACCTCGGCGGGCGCCTGCGGCTGCTGGACCTGTCGCGCTACCTGATCCGAGGCATCCTGCGGCGCCGGCTGCCGATCATCACCGGCCTGAGTTCCACCTACCTGTATCGCGTTGCCCGGGAGTACGGACCGGACGACGTGCCGGATGACGTGCGCGGACTGCCATCCGGGCACTTCGTCGTCATCGCCGGCTACGACCGCGAGCGCCGCAAGGTGCTGGTGGTCGATCCGTATCAACAGAACCCCTACGCCGGCACCCAGGAATACTGGCTGAGCGTAGACCGGGTGGTCAACGCCGTGCTGCTTGGCATCGTCACGCACGACGCGAATCTGCTCATCATCCACCCGCGGTGCCCGCCGCGACAGGAAGTACCATGAATATCCTTTTCGTCGTCAGTCAGCAGCAAGATTGGCCCGGCGACATACCGGGTGTCACCGTGATACCCGCCCAGACCTACCTCCTGGATCCCGCCTACGGGGACATCGGCTCCACCAAAGTTTTCAACCTCTGCAGGACCTACCGCTACCAGAGCGAGGGCTACTACGTCTCCCTGCTGGCCGAGGCGCGCGGGCACCAGCCGGTGCCGGACGTGCAGGCGATGAAGGACCTGTGCGCCGCCGGCCTGGTGCAGGACATTGCTGAAAAGCTCGGCAACCTGATCGACTGCTCCTTCGCGCGCACTGCCGAGGATGTGGTCGACCTGAATATTTACTTCGGGCGCGACCCGGACGGCAGGCACCAGCATTTGAGCGAGCAGTTGTTCCGTTTCCTGCGCACGCCGGTACTGCATGTGCGCTTCGAGCGCGCCAACGAGCACTGGCACCTGTGCAGCGTCTACCCCGGCAGCATCCGCGACATCCCGGCGCATCACCAGGAATTCGCGGCGCAGGCGGCGATGGAACACCTGAAGGACCAGAAGATCCGCACCAGCACGCCGCTGTCGAGGAAACCTTCGCTCGCGATCCTGCACGACCCGCAGCGCGCCGAGTCGCCGTCGAACGTCACCGCGATGCAGAAATTCCGCGAAGCGGCCGAGCTGCTGGGCATGAACGCCGAACTGATCACGCCCAGGGACGCGCACCGCATCGCCGATTTCGACGCCCTCTTCATCCGCGACACCACCAATGTCGACCACTACACCTATGAATTGTCGCGCCAGGCGACCGATGCCGGTCTGGTGGTGATCGACGATCCGGACTCCATCCTGCGCTGCACTAACAAGATCTATCTGAACGAGTTGCTCCTCCGCCATCACGTGCCGACGCCAAAGACGCTGGTCGTGCACCGCGGCAACGTCGACCAGATCGCCGGCACGCTCGGCCTGCCCTGCATCCTGAAGCAGCCGGACGGCGCATTCTCGCAGGGCGTGGTGAAGATCGAATCGGAAGAGACGCTGATCGCCAAGGTCGACGAATTGCTGGCGCAGTCGGAACTGGTGCTTGCGCAGGAATACCTGCCCACGGAATTCGACTGGCGCATCGGCGTTCTCGACCAGCGTCCGCTGTTCGTCTGCAAGTACTACATGGCGCCCGGACACTGGCAGATCATCAAGCATGAACACCACCGCACCAGCGAAGGCCGCACCGAGGCGCTGTCCATCGGCGAAGTGCCCGACGAAGTGGTGCGCATCGCGGTGCAGGCCGCCAACCTGATCGGCGACGGCTTCTACGGCGTCGACCTGAAGCAGGTCGGCTGCCAGTACTACGTCATCGAAATCAACGACAACCCCAACGTGGACGCCGGCAACGAAGACGCGGTACTTTCCGATGCGCTGTACCGGGAGGTGATGGGCGTGTTCCGCAAGCGTATCGATGCAAGGAAGGGAAATACCGCGCTATGAACGACGAGGAGGAGCCTCCGTTGCTGCACGCCTTCATGGGCTACGGCATCGAGCTGGAATACATGATCGTGGACCGCGACAGCCTGTCCGTGCTGCCGGTCGCCGACAAGTTGCTGCAGGAAGCCTCGGGCCATGCCGGCGGCGAAGTGGCGCGCGGGCGCTTCGGCTGGTCCAATGAACTGGTGATGCATGTGGTCGAAGTCAAGAACCTGCGGCCGACCACGTCGCTCAGCCTGCTGCCGGATGCTTTCCATGCCGAACTGCTGGAAATCGAGCGCCTGCTCCAGCCGATGAACGCCCGCCTGATGCCGGGCGCGATGCATCCGTGGATGGATCCGCTTCGCGAAACGCGGCTCTGGCCGCATGACAACGAGGCGATCTACCGCGCCTACGACCGCATCTTCGACAGCCGCAGCCACGGCTGGGCCAACCTGCAGAGCATGCACATCAACCTGCCCTTCGGCGGGGACAGCGAATTCGAGCGCCTGCATGCCGCGGTCCGGCTGGTGCTGCCCATCCTGCCGGCGCTGGCCGCCAGCTCGCCGATTGCCGACGGCGGCGACACCGGCTGGGACGACTACCGCATGCATGTGTATTGCGACAACGCGCGCGCGATTCCGTCCATCGCCGGGCAGGTGGTTCCGGAAACCGTGACCAGCCGCGCCGCCTACGAAGAGCGCATCCTTGCCCCGATGTACCGCGACATCGCGCCGCACGACCCGGAGCAGGTACTGCAGCATGAATGGCTGAACTCGCGCGGCGCAATCGCGCGTTTCGACCGCAACGCGATCGAGATCCGCGTGGTCGACACCCAGGAATGCCCGCGCGCCGACCTTGCGATCGCCGCCGCCACCGTGGAGGTGGTACGCATGCTGTATGACACCGATCGCGAAGGCCTGGCCGCGCAACAGGAAATGACGACCGGCGCGCTCGCCGCCATCCTGCAAGCCTGCATCCGCGACGCGGAGCAGGCGGAGATCGCCGATGCGCGCTACCTGCGCCTGTTCGGCATGGCGCAGCAGCGCTGCAGCGCGGGCGAGCTGTGGCGGCACCTGGTCGGGCAGATGATGGTACGCGACCCGCGCCACCGGCAGCACTGGCTGGCGCCGCTGACGACCATGCTGGAACACGGTCCGCTCGCCCGCCGCATCCTGCACGCGGCGCGCGGCGATTTCTCGCGCGAGCGCCTGCAGTCGGTATACCGGCAATTGTGCGACTGCCTGCGGCAGAACCGCATGTTTGCCGACCCGCTACCCTGAAACGCACGGTGCCCGCCCGCGACGTCTACCTGATCACCTGCGAGCACGGCGGCAACCGGGTGCCGTCGCGCTACCATGATTTCTTCGCCGGAAGCGCGGCGCTGCTGCGCAGCCACCGCGGGTACGACATAGGCGCCTTGCGGGTGGCGCGCGAGTTCGCGGCGGCGTTGTCGGCGCCGCTGATGGTATCGACCATCAGCCGCCTGCTGATCGACCTGAACCGCTCCCCGGGGCATCCGCGGCTGTACTCGGAAGCGACGCGCGGCGCGCCGCCCGCGCTGCGCGAGGAAATCTTCCAGCGCTACTACCGGCCCTACCGGACAAAGGTGGAAACCCAGATCGCGCAGGCAGTCGACAGCGGCGCGCGCGTAGTGCACATATCCTGCCACAGCTTCACCCCCGAACTGGACGGCAAGGTGCGCCAGGCCGATCTCGGCCTGCTGTACGACCCGGCGCGCGCGGCCGAGGCCGGACTGTGCCGGCGCTGGCAGATGGCGCTGAAGGTCTACGCGTCCACGCTGAAGACGCGGCTGAACTATCCCTACCTCGGCACCGCCGACGGCTTCACCGTCTATCTGCGGCGGCGCTTCCCGGCGGAGCGTTATCTCGGCATCGAGCTGGAAATCAACCAGAAGCATGTGCGCGGCCAGGCGGCGCACTGGCGCACGGTGCGCAATGCGGTCATCGAGGCGTTCCATGATGCCGCGCCGCGGCAGAAGGCTTCGGCGAACCGAGGCAGGTTCACGGGCGCGGCGGGCGGCGCAGGATGCCGGCTGGCGCCGGAATGACGCGGCGGCGCCGCGGAAGCCGACGCCGCCTCGTTGCGGTCAGCCCTTCAGCTCGGGGAAATCCTCCTCGAAGAATTCCTGTGCGCTCTTTTCTCCCTTCGCGCGCCGCTCCGCTTCGATCGCGCGCAGTTCGACGCGCCTGATCTTCCCGGAAATGGTCTTCGGCAGGTCCGAAAACTCGAGGCGGCGAATGCGCTTGAACGGCGCCAGTTTGTCGCGCAGGAAGGAAAAGATATCCCTGGCCAGTTCCGCGTCGGCGCGGTAATCCGCATGCAGCACCAGGAACGCCTTCGGAACCGCCAGCCTGACCGGGTCGGGGCTGGGCACCACTGCGGCTTCCACGATCGCCGGGTGCTCGATCAGCACGCTCTCCAGCTCGAACGGGCTGATGCGGTAGTCTGATGCCTTGAACACGTCGTCGGCGCGGCCGACGTAGGTGATGTAGCCGTCCTGGTCGCGGCTGGCGACGTCGCCGGTATGGTAGTAACCGTCGCGCATGACCTCGACCGTCTTTTCCGCGCTGTCCATGTAGCCGAGCATGAGGCCGGCCGGGGCCGGATCGAGCACCAGGCAGACTTCGCCTTCGTCCGCTTCGCGCCCGTCCGGATCGAGCAGCGCGATCCGGTAGCCCGGCAACGGCCGGCCCATCGACCCCGGCTTGAGGCGCTGGGCCGGCGAGTTGCCGATCTGCGCCGTGGTTTCGGTCTGGCCGAAGCCGTCACGCAGGGTGATGTCCCACGCAGCGCGCACCTGCTCGATGATTTCCGGATTGAGCGGTTCGCCGGCGCCGATCAGTTCGCGCAGCTTCAGGCGGCCGCGGTAGGCGGACAGGTCTTCCTGGATCAGCATGCGCCACACGGTCGGCGGCGCGCACAGCGTGCTCACCTGGCAGCGCTCCAGCACGCCCAGCATCGCCTTCGCATTGAAGCGCGCATAGTTGTAGATGAAGATGCAGGCGCCGGCATTCCACGGCGCGAAGAAGCAGCTCCATGCATGCTTGGCCCAGCCGGGCGAGGAAATGTTGAGATGGATGTCGCCCGGCTGCAGGCCGATCCAGAACATCGTGGACAGATGGCCGACCGGATAGCTCTGGTGGGAATGCATCACGAGCTTCGGCTTGGAGGTGGTGCCGGAGGTGAAGTACAGCAGCAGCGGATCGCTCGCCTTGGTCGGGCCGTCCGGCGAGAATTCCGCAGGATGCGCCGAATAGTCGAAAGGCTGCCAGCCCTCCGGCTGCGCGCCCACGCAGATGCGGGTGCACTGCCCGGCCAGGCCGGCGAGTTTTTCGACGTGCGCGGCGCCGATGATCACATGCTTGACGTTGCCGCGTTCGAGACGGTCGCGCAGGTCTTCCTGCGACAGCAAGGTGGTTGCGGGAATCAGCACCGCGCCGAGCTTCATCGCGGCCAGCATGGTCTCCCACAGCGGCACTTCATTACCGAGCATCATCAGGATGCGGTCGCCGCGCGCCACGCCCAGGCTGCGCAGGTAGTTGGCCGCGCGATTGGAGCGCGCCGAGAGATCGGCAAAGCTCAGCTTTTGTTCCGAGCCGTCTTCGCCGACCACCCACAGCGCGGGACGGGTATTGCCGCGCGCCATGTCGTCGAAATAGTCGAGCGCCCAGTTGAATTCATCGAGCGCCGGCCAGCGAAACCCGCGATACGCGGTGTCATAGTCGGTGCGATGCGCCAGAAGGAAATCCCGCGCGCGCAGGAAAGCGTCAAGGCCAGTAGTCATGAGTCTCCCGTTCTGAAAGTGGTAATCGGAATGGCGGGCGCCGCCCGCCGGAATCCATGGCAACGGCACGCCCGATCGGGTTGCCTTGCCCGTCGGCATGTCGCGGCTCGTCCCGCGCGGCCCCGATCCTTGCCTGATCGGCCACACTCTAACTTACGTTAACGTTAACGTCAATTTGACCGCGCCGCCCGTCTTTCCCTTGCCGGCCTGATGTCGCTCCAAGGAAAACACTGCCGCCGCATCGCTTTTGCAAGCAAGCTGAGCGACCTGCGTTGCACTTGATCCAGATGCCTTGCGGAAGGATCAATTCCGTGAACATAATGGCCGCAAGCAAGATTTCGCCGGGTGCCCGGCAGGACAGGAAAAGAAGCAAATGAAAACCACGATTACCTGCGCGCTGATGATCGCGGCGCTCTGGTCCCAGGCCGGCCACGCGGCCGCACCGAAACCCGCGCCGCGCGACAACCAGATCCAGAAAGAAGTGCAGAAAGACCTGGAGTCGATTGTCTCCGCCTGCGAAAAGAAAAAGCTGCCGACGGAAGAAGAGATCAAGTGCATCGAGAAGGGCTACAAGCGCTTCATGGGCGAGGACGATACCGAAGGGTCCTGACGCCGACTTCGCTGCCGCGCAGCAGCGTTCCCCCTGTTTCGCCACCTGGCGGCCGGGCCGTTGCGGCCCCGGCCCGCCTCGCCTCTTTCGCTCGCCGATCCACGTCGGCGCTGATAGGCGATGATCTGTCGCTTCGGTTTTTTCGAAATCTCCATCTGGTTTAGTCAGGTTTTTCAAACTACCGACTTGTCCAATACTGTGCTCTCCCCAACCCACGAGAGGAGAGCACGATGGATGTTCAACTGCATGCCCAGGAATTTCCACTGACCCCTGCGCTGCGCGCGCATCTAGAGCGGCGCCTGCGCTTCGCATTCGGGCGCGTGCGCGAACGCGTGATGCGCGTGGTCGTGCGCCTGCGCGACCTGAACGGGCCGCGCGGCGGCCCTGACAAGGTCTGCCAGGTGAGCGTGACGCTGCCCGGGCAGCCGCCCGTCGTGATCCGGGAAACCGGCGCCGACATGTATCGCGCGATCAGCCGCGCTGTCCAGCGCGCCGCCTTCCGCGCCGCCGGGCGTCCGCTGCCATTGCGCGGGCGCGGCCGACCGTATCCGGAGGCGGGCCATGTATGAGTCTATCGGCACCTGGTGGATGTGGACCGGGTTCTTCATCGTCGTGCTGGCGATGATCGCGGCCGACCTGCTGCTGCTCGGCGGCGGTCGCCGCCACAAGGTATCGGTGCGCGAAGCGGCCGGCTGGACCGTCGTGTGGGTGCTGATCGCGCTCGCCTTCAACGGCCTGCTCTGGTGGTACCTCGACGGCAGCGCCGGGCGCGCGGTCGCGAACGAGAAGTCGCTCGAGTTCCTGACCGGCTATGTGATGGAAAAATCACTGGCGGTCGACAATATCTTTGTCTGGCTGGTCATCTTCGGCTACTTTGCGGTGCCGCCGGAATTCCAGCGCCGGGTGCTGCTGTTCGGCGTGCTCGGCGCCATCGTGCTGCGCACCGTGATGATCATCGCCGGCGCCTGGCTGATCCGGGAGTTCCACTGGATCCTGTACTTCTTCGGCCTGCTGCTGGTCGTCACCGGCATCAAGATGCTGGTCTTCGCCGACAAGCAGCCCGACCTTGCCAGCAACCCGGTGTTAGTGTGGATGCGCCGCCACCTGCGCATCACCGACGGCTTCCACGGCGAACGCTTCATCGTGATGCGCGACGGCGTGCGCTTCTTCACGCCGCTGTTCCTGGTCCTGGCGCTGGTCGAACTGTCGGACGTCGTGTTCGCGGTCGACAGCATCCCGGCGATCTTCGCGATCACGAGCGATCCCTTCATCGTGCTCACGTCGAATGTGTTCGCGATCCTCGGCCTGCGCGCGATGTACTTCCTGCTCAAGGATGTGGCCGACCGCTTCCATTACCTGAAATACGGCCTGGCGCTGGTTCTGATGTTTGTCGGCAGCAAGATGCTGATCGTCGACGTCGTCAAGATCCCGGTGCTGGTGTCGCTCGCGGTGGTGGCCTCGATCATCGGCCTGTCGGTCGCCGCCAGCCTCCTGCTGGCAAAACCGCACGCACCGCCGCGCGCGCTTCTGCCTGCGCGCAGGAAATGACGAACCCATGACTTTTCAGATGTCCAATCAATCGGGAGACCCAATATGAAACGTATCGTGCTCTTCGTACTGACCAACCTCGGCATCGTGCTGATGCTGTCGATCACCGCGCAGCTGCTCGGCCTCGACCGCATGCTCGCGGCGCGCGGCATGAACCTGGGCGGCCTGCTGGCGATGGCCGCGCTGTTCGGCTTCGGCGGCGCCTTCATCTCCCTTGCCATCTCGAAATGGATGGCAAAGATGTCGACCGGCGCGCGGGTGATCACCGAGCCGTCCAGCTCGGCCGAATTCTGGCTGCTCTCCACGGTGGAAAAGCAGGCGCGCCAGGCCGGGATCGGCATGCCGGAAGTCGCCGTGTATGACTCGCCCGACATGAACGCCTTCGCAACCGGCATGAGCCGCGACAATGCGCTGGTCGCCGTCAGCACCGGCCTGCTGCAAAACATGACGCGCGACGAGGTGGAGGCGGTGCTGGCGCACGAAGTGAGCCATATCGCCAACGGCGACATGGTCACGCTGACCCTGATCCAGGGCGTGGTGAACACCTTCGTATTCTTCCTCGCGCGCGTGCTCGGCAATCTGGTTGACAAGGTGGTGTTCCGCAACGAGGAAGGCCACGGCCCGGCCTACTGGGTCACCACGATCGTTGCCGAACTCGTGCTCGGCCTGCTGGCCAGCATCGTGGTGCTCTGGTTCAGCCGCCGCCGCGAGTTCCGCGCCGATGCCGGCGGCGCCGCGCTGGCCGGCGGCCAGCGCATGATCGCCGCGCTGGAGCGCTTGCGGCGCGGCCAGGAAAGCAACCTGCCGCAAGGCGTGCGCGCATTCGGCATCAATGGCGGCGGCGCCCGCCTGGCCGCGCTGTTCGCGTCGCATCCGCCGCTCGAGGAGCGCATCGCCGCCCTGCGCGAGAGCATGTCGCGCTCTGGCGCGATGGGCGCGATGTCCTGATCCGTTAAACGTATAGAGGAGAAGCAAACATGGATTGTCCCGTCTGCGCCGGCGTCAAGCTGGTGATGTCCGAACGCCAGGGTATCGAGATCGATTACTGTCCGCAGTGCCGCGGCGTCTGGCTCGACCGCGGCGAGCTTGACAAGATCATCGACCGCTCTCAGGGAACGCCTGCCCCTGCCCCTGCCCCGGCCCCCGCCGCCGCTCCGCCGCAGGCCGCGCCGTACGGCGGCTATCCGCCTGCCGGCCAGCGCCACGACCCGCATCAGGTCTTTGGCAGGACCGGCAAGCACAAGAAGCGCGAAGGCTTCCTGTCCGATCTGTTCGATTTCGACTAGCGGCCTGAGTTGCTAATCCGGTGACAGGAAAGAGTGATGCAACGGGCGCCATGCGCCGCCGGCCCCCGTCCCTGCCCGTCGCGCGGCACGCCATCCTTTTCCAAGAGGGCGCGGCCTTCGCGGTAATCCGCCGGCCGCATTGCCGTTCACCCGCCGGATTCTTGCGGAGGGCGGGCGAACGCTCTGGCGCACTCTGCTATCCGATGCGGCAGCCCGAAGGGCCGCAATCCTTTTCGTCAGCGTTGTCGCCGGCAGGGGTGCCGTGATGCGCGCCTGCAGGCGGCGTTTCCGCGAGCAGCCGGCCAATACACGCGCCCAATGCCAGGTCCTCGATCTGCCCGAGGTGATGCAGGCGCACCCGGCCTTCCCGGTCGAGCAAGACTGCGCTGGGCGTGCCGCCCAGCTGCAGCGCATGCATGGTGGCGGGAATACTTTCCCCGGGTCGCGGCCGGTCGATCCCGATCGGGAAGCGGTACCGGAATTCGCCGGCAAAGGCGCGCAGCGCGGCGGGCGTCATCACCGCATGATGCTCAAACACGGTATGCAACCCGATGACCGCGACGTCCCCGGGAGCAAACGCCTGGCTGACGCGCACCGCCTGCGGCAGGCCGTGCGTGATGCAGCCGGGACACAACATCTGGAAGGCATGCAGCAGGACGACGCGGCCGCGCAGGGCGGCCAGCCGGACCGGCTCGGGCGTGTTGATCCATTCGGCGACGTCGAGCTCGGGACAGGGCGGGTAGTAGCTTGTCATGGCGGCTCCGGTACAGATCGGGATGTCAGCATCCCGGCCGGCGCCGGCATGCTGCCGCTTCCACTTTGCCACATCCGGCGCCTTCACGCCGGACTGTCCAGGGTAGCGTTGCCGCGGACAGCCTGCCATTTCTGCGCATCCCGCCCGGCAAGAGTGTGCGGCAGGGTAGTTGCTGCGGCGGCATGCGGGCCGGTACTGCCAGCACCGGTTACACTAATCCCCTCGACAATTGCGACGGAGACAATCCATGCATTTCCTGATGTTTTACGACCTTGCCCCGGACTACCTCGAGCGCCGTTCGCAGTTCCGCGAAGCGCACCTCAAGCACGCATGGGATGCGGTGGCGCGCGGCGAACTCCTGCTCGGGGGCGCGACCGCCGACCCGGCGGACCTGGCGGTGCTGCTGTTCGAGGCGGAATCGCCGCAGGTGGCGCAGCGTTTCGCAGAGGCGGATCCCTACGTGCAGCAGGGCCTGGTGACCGCTTACCGCATCCGAGCCTGGACGACGGTCGTCGGCAAGGAAGCGTCCACCCCGGTAAAGCCGGCCGCATGAGCGCGCTGCCGCCCGCTTTCATGGCGCAGGTGCAACCGCTCGGGCAATCTTTTGCGGCACCGGCCGACAAGACGCTGCTGGCCGCCGCCCGCAATGCCGGCATCGACTTGCCCGCGTCCTGCCGCAACGGCACCTGCCGGACCTGCATGTGCCGGCTGTCGAGCGGGCGAATAGCCTACCGGATTGAATGGCCGGGGCTGACGCGCGAGGAAAAGGATGAGGGATACATCCTTCCCTGCGTCGCGCATGCCGAAACGGACGTGGTAATTCACGTTCCCGGCGCGCGACCGCTTGCGAGCGGGTAGCGGCAGGGTGGACGGCTCATGTCATTGATGCACGGCCTTTCCTGTGCTTTCCCCTGAAAAATTTTCTTGCCCCGTACCCGGCGCCGGCGCATGACACACGATAGTGATGCAACCGCTGTCGCACACGGCGGCACCTGCAACGCGGTCGCGTTCACGGACGCCACGCTCGAGAAACATGGAGCAGATAGCGCGTTGCAGGCGCGCTGCGGTGCGTCATTTTTTCCATCCCGGGCGCCGCGCCATGTAATTATTTCTGCCGCCAGAATGATTTACACGCCGCGGCACGGCTTCTCAGACGTGCTTGACGCGCACATTCTGCAGGAACCAGCCGCGCGCCAGGCGCGCCACCACTTCGAGACTGCCCGGTTCCTCGAAATTATGTGTGGCACCAGGGATGATTTCCAGCCGCTTCTTGCAACGCAAAGCGGCGTACACCCCGCGGTTCGCCACCACCATGCTGTCGTCGAGACTACCCACGATTAACAGCGTCGGTGCGTTCACCTTGCCCAGGCTGCCGTACGCCGCAAGATCGGCACGCGCGCCGCGCAGCACGACGGCGAACACCGTCGCGCCGAGATTGGCAGCCAGTTGCAGGACGGCGGCCGCGCCGTTGCTCGCCCCAAACAGGCCAACCGGAAGTTCGCGCGTGGCATCGTTTTCCCGCAGCCAGCTGCAGGCGGCGTCGAGGCGCCGCGTAAGGAGCTCCGTGTCGCCCGCAGGCTCCTGGCCGATCCCGTGACGCGGCGGCATCAGGTCCAGCCACAGGGTGCCCAGCCTGGAATTGCGCAGGACGCTGCCTACATAGTCGATCGGCGGCTTGACCCGATAGCCGCCCCTGCTGTCGGCGAACAGCACGATACCGACCGGGTCGGGCGGCAGCCAAAGCACGCCGTCGACACTACCCTTGTCTGCCGGGATCGTGACCTGCTCGACTTGAATCGATAACACCATAATCCGTCTCTCCGGGGCCCTTGGCCCTTGCATCAGCGGCGAACCGGCGTATTCCGGTCAGCCCGCAGGATTCAGATCGAGGCATGAGGCGCACACGCAGCGCGGCGTCCGGCATGGTCAGCGTCGAAGGGGAAGCGTAGGGCCGGCGGCGCGCACGAGGCGTACGCCGCGCGGCTGTCATTGCGGCGCCCACTGGCCGGCGCCTGAAAGCAAACCCGGAATTTGTCGAATCTGCAGCGGCCAGATCCTGCGTTGCCGTACTGGTGAGAACGGGGACGTCCTTCGGCCATCATGCGAGTGTCTGAATACGTTGCTCGCTGGGGCAACGCAAGCTCCGTGCCACCAGGTCGGCCAGAGCTAGGGCAACCAGGTGTCAGTGGCGCCGTTGGCGTCGGGCGGCATCATGCGCCTTTCCAGCGGCGCGATCGCCGGCCCCTCGATCACCTCGCCGTCACAGGAAAAGCGGCTGCCGTGGCAGGGGCAGTCCCAGCTGCGCTCCGCCTGGTTCCAATGGACAATGCACTTCATATGGGTGCAGACCGGGGATACCACATGCAACTGGTACGCGTCGTCGCGATACACCGCCAGCCTGTCGCCGGCAAGGTCGACGATGCGCCCTTCTCCGCGCGGCACCTCCGCCAGCTGCGTGACGTCGCCTCCCTTGAGATGGTCCTTCACATACCAACCCACAACATTGAGGTTTTCCTTGAGAAAGGCGCCGGCGGATTTGACTGGCGTAAAACGCCGTGGCGAATACAGGCCGGCCCAAGGATTTTCCAGGCCAGCGACTGCGTCGGCGATCAGGAGTGCGGCGAGCGTGCCGAAGGTCAGTCCGTCGCCGCCGAAACCGGTCGCCACCAGCGTCCTTGCCGCTCCGATCGCCGGTCCGATGTAGGGCAAGCCGTCCGCGGCCCGGTATTGCTGCGCCGACCAGCGGAACGCGACCGGCCCCGCATCGAACCGCGCCTGCAGCGTCTGCTCCAGCTTCCGGTAGCACGCTTGCGGATCTTCCTGCTGACCGGTCTTGTGCTTGTCGCCGACCAGGATGACAAACGCCGCGCCGTCGACTTCCAGCAGGCGGGTCGAGGTCTTCTCCGTACCGGTGCTCCAGAAAATGCCGCCTTCGAGCTGCTTGCGCGCAAGCGGCGCGGCGACCGCATACTCGCGGTAAGGTCCGAGTTCGGTCTGCAGCGGATCGAAGCCTTTCGGGGTATGGGTCGCCATCACGACCCGGCGCGCGCTGACACGGAATCCGCCCGCATGGATCACGCCGCTGTCGTCGTCGACTGCCAATACCGGCGTCTCCTCGAAAATCCGGCACTGCGCCGACTGCACGGCTGCCGCCAGCCCGCGCAGGTAGCGCAGCGGATGGAACTGCGCCTGGCGCGGCACCACCAGCGCGCGCGTGATTTCATACGGCAGCGGCAGGTCGGTGGTCACGCGTGCGTCGAGGCCGGCGTCGCGCGCCGCCTGGTACTCCTGCTCGATCATTGCCTTGTGCTCCGGCGCATCGTCGTCGCTGTACAGCACCCAGGGCTGGCGCGAAAAATTGCACGCAATGCCGAACTCGCGGGTATTTTTTTCAATCAGGTCGATCGCCGCCAGGCGCGACTGCACGACCTGCCTCGTCGTATCCCTCCCCCATTTCGCGGCGAGCAGGTGCAGGGGTTCCCCGAGCGGTGCGTACAGGTTGCCGGTGGAATAGCCGGTCGCTCCCATCCCGATCCGTCGCGCTTCCAGCACGGCGACCCGCACACCCTGCTGCGCCAGCAGTGCGGCGGTGGTAATGCCGGTGATGCCGCCGCCGACCACAGCCACGTCCACCTCGAGGTCGCTTGCCAGGGAGGGAAAGCGATGCTTTTCCGAAGTCGCCGTCCAGATCGACTGCGGCCAGGCGCCGGCTTGTCTTTCGATGATGTCCATTTCTTCTCCTTGTCACCAGATATCAGCGGGCAACAAGGCAGTGCACCCTCACATCATGCCGGGCTTCGGACGCACCGGCCGCGCGTCGAGCACAAGGTGGGCGGTCGATACCTGTCCCAGGTCGGTCACCGGGCGCGGAGGCGAATGCGGAGGACGCGGCAGGTCCGGCCCCTCCCCGCAGCCGCCCAGCAGCAGCGCCATGCCGGCCGCCAGCAGCGCGGTTCCCGGCCGGAACGGAAGCTTTGTGGATTTCCCCCGGTATCGACGCATTTTTGCCCCCTGTAACGATGAGTTCCGTCGTGCACGCCTTGGCTATTTCGCCTGTGCATGCAAACTGCGTTCCTGCGTCGCCGGCGGGATGGCAAGCGCGTCGCCTTCCTTCACGAATTGCCGGAAATAGTCGATCGTGCACTCCAGGCCCTCGTCCAGCCCGACCTTCGGCTCCCATTGGAGAACAGCGCGGGCAAGCGCGATGTCCGGCCTGCGCCTTGCAGGGTCGTCACTCGGCAGGGGCTTGAACACGATGGCCGAGCGCGAGCGGGAAAGCGCGATGATGCGCTCGGCCAGCTCCAGCATGGTGTGTTCGACCGGATTGCCGAGGTTGACCGGCCCGCCGAAACCGTCCGGCGTCCGCATCAGGCGGTCGAACGCGGCGATCATGTCGTCGACATAGCAGAAGGAACGCGTCTGCGACCCGTCGCCGTACACGGTCAGCGGCTGCCCCGCAAGCGCCTGCATGATGAAGTTCGACACCACCCTGCCGTCGTTCGGGTGCATGCGCGGGCCATAGGTATTGAAGATGCGGGCGATCTTCACATTCAAGCGGTGCTGCCGCCGGTAATCCATGAACAGCGTTTCCGCGCAGCGCTTTCCTTCGTCATAGCAGGCGCGCTGGCCGATCGGGTTCACATGCCCCCAGTAGTCTTCCTTCTGCGGATGCACCTGCGGGTCGCCATAGACTTCGCTGGTCGAAGCCTGCAGGACCGGCGCCTTCAGCCGCTTGGCAAGGCCTAGCATGTTGAGCGCGCCATGCACGCTGGTCTTGATCGTCTGCACCGGATCATTCTGGTAATGAACCGGCGAGGCCGGGCAGGCCAGGTTGTAGATCTCGTCCACTTCCACGTAAAGCGGAAACGCGACGTCGTGGCGCAGCAGCTCGAAACGCGGCTCGGCAAGCAGGTGCGCGATGTTGCGCTTGCTCCCAGTATAGAAATTGTCGACGCAAAGCACCTCATGCCCCTGTGCCAGCAGGGACTCGCACAGGTGCGAACCGAGAAAACCGGCGCCGCCGGTCACCAGGATGCGCTTGCTGTCACATTCTTTCATGCCGGTCTCCATATGTTCCTGCTGCGCCTTGCGGTACGCCGCCGCTTCGGCATTGTCGAGGCGGGCTGGCGAGGGCTATTCGCTGCCGGCTTGCCTTTCCCTTCGCTCGCGCACAAGCAGGCGCCTGCGATCGCCTGCCGTAACCGCGCTCACAACCTGTCCCAGTTTCGCAGGATGCGCGCCGCCAGCAGCGCCACCGCCTCGGCGCTGATCTGTTCGGCGCACTCATGGCCGGTCGGGCAGACGGCATGCGTGCAGGGCCGGCACGGCAGGTCGGCGCCGATTGCCTGGTGGCGGCCCTGGTCCGGCGGCGCCCAGCGTACCGGGTCCGAGCCGCAGGCAACGACCACGCTCGGCGTGGCGACGGCGGCGGCGAGATGGGAGATGTCGGTGTCGTTGGAGACAACCAGGCTGGCTTGCGCGATCAATGCTGCAAGCGTGCCCAGCTCCGTCTTGCCGCACAGATTGAGCGCCGGCATGCGCATCGCACGCTGCACCTCGGCTGCATCCCCGCTCTCGGCGGCGGTACCGGTAAGCACGATCCGCATGCCGCTCGCCGCGATCCGGTCGGCGACCTCGGCAAAGCGCTGCGGCAGCCAGCGGCGCGACGGCAGGCGTGCGCCCGGATGAAGGCAGACATAGGTACCCGGCGCCGGAATATTGAGGTCGCTGCGCTGCAGCGCCCGGTAATCGGCATCGGCCAGCGGGAATTCCAGGTGTTCGCCCTGTGCGGCGACGCCCAGCGCGGCCACCAGGCGCAGGTAGCGCCGCACCTCGTTTTCCTGCGCCTGCCAGGGCAGGAAGGTATCCGGCGACGGACAGTAGTGGCCCGGCAGGTAGAAGCCCGCGCAGTGCTCCGCCGCGAACAGTACCAGCAGCGGATTGGTCAGATTGCCGTCGCCGTGCATCTGCAGCGCAAGGTCGAAACGACGACGCTGCATCTCGGCGAGGAAATGCGGCACCGCATGCAGATGCGCCGGCTGCTCCGGAAAGGCCGGAAAGCCGGGAAACACCAGCAGGTCGTCGATGTACATGCCAAAGCGCTTGACAAATGCGGTAGCCCACGGCAGGCCGACGAGCGTGACATGCGACAGCGGCGCCGCCGCCCGCAGCGCGCGCAGCGCCGGGATGGCGCACAGCATGTCGCCCAGCTGCAGCGCGCGGAACACCGCGATCTTGCGCGGCGGCGCGCCCTTGCCGAACAGGCGCGGCGCCGGTGCCGGCTGCGTCATTGGTGCGCGCATCACGGCTTTTCCACGATGAAGGGGCCGATCGCGAGCGCGTCGAGCGGCGTGGTGCAGAACGATTCGACCGCGTCGCGCGGCGTGCATACCACCGGCTCGCCGCGCGTGTTGAACGAGGTGTTGATCAGCACCGGCACCCCGCTGCGCGCGGCGAACGCCCGCAGAAGGTCGTAGTAGGCCGGGTTCTGCGCGCGGTTGATGGTCTGGATGCGCGCCGTCCCGTCCACGTGGCGCACCGCCGGTATGCGCTCCGCCTTGTCCGGGCGCACGTCGTATACGAAGACCATGAACGGCGACACGCCGCCGTTGACGAACCAGTTCGACGCCTCCTCTTCCAGCACCACCGGCGCCACCGGACGGAAGTCTTCGCGGTCCTTGATCTGGTTCAGTCGCTGCTGCATGCCGGGATCGAGCGGCGAGGCGAGGATGGAGCGCGCGCCGAGCGCCCGCGGCCCGAATTCCATGCGCCCCTGGAACCAGCCGACCACCTTGTCCTGCATCAGCAGGTCCGCGGTCTCCGCCGCGAGGTCGGCCGCGCGGCGGTAACGCAGCTTGGCCTGCTTCAGGAAATCCTCGATTTCCTGTTCCCCGTAGGCGGGGCCGAGGAAGGCATGGTCCATGCGCCAGACGCGCTGCGACGGCCCGCGCTGCTGGCTGTCGATCCACAACGCCGCGCCGAGGGAAGTGCCGGCGTCGCCCGCGGCCGGCTGCACCCAGACGCGGCGGAACGGCCCGCGGTCGCGGATGCGGGCATTCATCACGCAGTTCAGCGCCACGCCGCCGGCCAGCGCGAGGTTTTCGGCGCCGGTCTGCTCATGCAGCCAGGCGGCCATCTGCAGCACGATCTCTTCCAGCACCGTCTGCAGCGAGGCGGCGATGTCCATGTGCTTCCGGGTGAATTCCGCGCCGCGCTCGCGGCGCGGCCCGAACATGCTTTCCCACTGCGCCGGCAACACTTCATAGTCGCCGTTGCCGAGGTAATGCACGACTTCGCGCAGCAGCGGCGCGTACACCGGCTGGCCGAACGACGCCAGCGCCATCACCTTGTACTCATCGGACGAATGCAGGAAACCGAGGTAATCGGTGACCGACTCATACAACAGGCCGAGCGAATGCGGCAGGTTGACCTGCTTGATGCGCTTGTACCGCCGGTCCTGGTAGGAACCGTAGCTGGTGGTGGCGTATTCGCCGCGCCCGTCCATCGTCAATACTGCGCATTCGTCGAACGGTGCGGCGAGGAAGGCGCTGGCTTCGTGCGCGAGGTGATGCTCCACGAAATGCCAGCGGAACGGGCCGTCGTGGCGCACATCGCGAAAGCGCCGGCGCAGGTGATGCGGCGCCCCGCTGGCGAGCTGGCGCGGCGCATTGACGATATAGGACAGGAACAGCGGGTCCCAGGGCGACAGCCAGTCGGTGGAGACATGCGCCGACGGCTCGAGCGGCAGCTGTATCGTGGCCTGCCCGTCATGCTCGCCAAGCAGCAGCGACGGATCGTAGGAATAGGCGACATGCTGCACGTCGGCCAGCGCGATGCCACCCTCCTTCAGGCAGTAGTCGATCGCATGGTAGGGCAGCTGCCAGGTCGAGAACGGCACCGGGCGCTTGCCGTGCTTGATCCGGGTGAAGCGTTCCTCCTCGGCGGCGGCAAGCACGTCGCCGTCACGCACCAGGCAGGCGGAACAGTCGTGGTAGGCAGCATTGATTCCGAGCGTGTACACATGATCCTCCGCGAGAAAGCCAAAGATTGCGGCACAGCGAGAAAGGCGTTCCTGCCACCGGCGCAGGCGTCCCCCTGCACTGCCTTCTTGGGCAGCGCATTCCGCAAGCAGCAAAGCAAGGCGCGTACCCGCGCATGCCAGCACGGAAACGGGCGGAACGAGGATTTATTTCAGCGGATACCGGCCGGCGGCGCGATCAGGGCCGGTAATTTCTGCGCATCCATGTAAATTCGAGCAAATTGCCGTTGCATTTCTTACCGCTGTGGCGTGCCGGCAGCAGGGCCGCGCTGCGACAGCCGCTTGTTGCGCATGTAGACGAATTCGCCTGCAACCGCGGTCAGGAAAATGAAAAAATTGGCGAAGACGAACACCCAGTTGTCCACCAGATAGCTGTAGACGGTAAAGCCCAGGGAAGCTGTCAGCTGGCCGATGAACAACCATTTCGACACGCCTTCCACACTACAAGTGCGCCACTGCGTGTAGACCTGGCGCGAGATGGTCAGCACCAGGACGGCCGCGCTGATCCAGCCGATGATGTCGGCGCTCATGCTTGTCCTTTCATTCGCTAAGCCTCCTTTTCTGATCGTGATGCCGGCGGTGACGGTGCGCCGCCGCCGGCGCGCCCCACCATCGGTGCTGCCTGCCGGTCTTCGCACAGCAGTGCCGCCTGCGGCCCGGTGTCGCGCGCCTGCGAGCCGTCCCGTTCCATCTGTGCCGCACCGGCGTCCGTGGCCAAGGGCTCCGTGTCCTTGATCTTGCCGATCCAGTCGTGGCTTTCCTTCCCGAGCTTTTCGATAAGTTTCTTGAAGCGGACTAGGTCATGTTCGGTGCGGTCCGCGATTGCCTTCTGCACGTCGCCGTGCTGCGCCAGCACCTGTTGCTTCGGGTCACACTCCATCGTCAGCTTCACCTCGGTGCGGGCCTTTTCCTTCGGCAAAAGTTCGATTTTCCCCTCGTAGCGCGGACCGTTGAGATTACGCCAGGCAATGCATCTATCCGGAACTTGTTGCGTGATCTCGGCATCCCATTCCATGTCCAGATTCCCCGCCCGGGTATGCCAGTGCAGGTGCGTGTCGTCGACCTGGCGGACCTCTTCCACATCTTCCATGAACCGCGGATATTGTTCGAACTGCGTCAGCTGGCGGTATGCGGTGCCGACCGGGACATTGACTTCGATCGATTGCTCGATCCTTGTCATCATGCATCTCCTTTTTTCCGATCCACGACGCGGGACCGGCCGCACTGCTCCCCACGCGCGCGCATTCTCCGGGCAAAGCGGCCGCGCCCGCCGCTTCGTCGTCCTTTCGGGAAGGGGTGGGAGCATTGCCGGTCATCGTTCAGGACATCGTGGAATAAATACTGCTAATGAAGGCCTCGCGGGACGCCGCACGCGCGGGTCTGCGCCGAGACACGTGGATGGCAGCGGCACGGGTGCAAGTTCCATACCACTGGAAGATCTTCCCCGGTTGCCGGCGCCAGTACAGCATAGCCAGCGCATCTTCGATATCCAAATGCGGCACACCGCGCCGGCCAGGAATTTTCCCAGGGACAGGCAGCAGATTTTGCAGCAGACACTTGTAAAGCTTACAGCACGGCATCGCTCCCGCGGCACTGCCGTTCGCCGATGACAGAAAGAGAACGCCGACCCATGTCAGAGCCAGATACAACAGAACAGCAAAACGACGTGCGCGTCATGCGCGACCTGTGGCGCGTGGTGTCCGCCTTCCGCTGGCGCATCGCGTTCGCGCTGGTTTTCCTGGTATGCGCGAAGATCGCTGTGGTGTCCGTGCCGCTGGTCCTGAAGCGCATCGTCGACGAACTGTCGCGCCCCGAGCAGATGGTCGCGCTGCCGGTGGCACTGCTTGCCGGGTATGCCGCGCTGCGCTTTGCCAGCACGCTGTTCAACGAGATGCGCGACATGGCGTTCTCGCGCGTGACCCAGCATACGGTCGCGACCTATGCGCGCAAGGTGTTCGAGCACCTGCACGAGCTCAGCGCGCGCTTCCATGCGCAGCGGCGGATCGGCGGCTTGCTGCCGGACATAGACCGCGGCACCGCCGGCATCGCCTTCCTGCTCAGTGTCGGCCTGTTTACCATCGTGCCCACGCTGCTCGAAATCATCATGGTCATCGCGATCATGACCGCGCGCTACAGCAACTGGTACACCGTGATTCTCGGTGTCACCTTCCTGGTGTATTGCGGCTTCACACTGGTCTTCACCGCCCGTCGGGCAATCTTCCAGCGCCGCGTGAACCGCCTCGACTCGAACGCGAAAAGCCTGCTGGCCGACAGCCTGATCAATTACGACACCGTCAAGTATTTCACCAACGAGAAAAAGGAATCCAGCCGCTTCCAGGGCATCATGGGCAACTGGGCGGAGGCAGTGGTGGCGAACCAGAAAGCCCTGTTCATCCTGCACGTCGGCCAGAGCGGCATCATCGCCTTTGGCGTGGCCGCGGTGATGCTGGCCGCGGGCCAGGCGGTCCTGACGCGCGAAATGACGGTCGGCGACCTGATCCTGATCAATGCCTACGTGATCCAGATCTGTCTTCCGCTCAATGCGCTCGGCTTCGTCTACCGTGAGGCGAAGGATGCGATGGTGAATGCGGAGAAGCTGTTCCAGCTGCTGCGCGAGAAGCCGGAAATCCACGACCCGCCGGGCATGCCGGCGCTGCAGGTGACGCGCGGCGAAGTGGTGTTCGACAATGTCAGCTTTGCCTACGAGCCGGCGCGCGCGATCCTGCATAACGTCAGTTTCCGCATCCCGCCGGGCGGCACGGTGGCGGTGGTCGGCGGCAGCGGCTCGGGCAAGTCGACGCTGGCGCGGCTGCTGCTGCGCTTTTACGACGTCGGCGCCGGCAGCGTGACGGTCGACCGCCAGGATGTGCGCAAGGTCAGCACCCGCAGCCTGCGCGAGGCGATCGGCGTGGTGCCGCAGGAAACCCTGCTGTTCAACGACACCATTGCTTACAACATCGGTTACGGACGCGACGGTGCCACCATGGAACAGATCATCGCCGCCGCCAAGGCCGCGCACATCCACGACCTGATCGATTCCCTGCCGCAGAAATACGACACGCCGGTAGGCGAACGCGGCGTCAAGCTGTCCGGCGGCGAAAAGCAGCGCATCGCGCTGGCGCGCGCAATCCTGAAAAATCCGCCGCTGCTGATCTTCGACGAGGCAACGTCGGCGCTGGACACCGCGTCGGAACAGGCGATCCAGAAGGAACTTGACGAGCTTGCCGAAAACCGCACCACGCTGGTGATCGCGCACCGCCTCTCCACCGTGGTGGACGCGACCGAAATCATTGTGCTCGACAAGGGCCGCATCGTCGAGCGCGGCACGCATGCGCGCCTGCTGCAGCAGAACGGCATGTACGCCCGGCTGTGGCAATTGCAGCAGCGGGCAGAGGATGGCGAGAAACTGGAGCGGGAGATGCACTCCCTGACGTGAGGGCGCTGCCGGCACGGCGGGATGGCTTCCGGCGGAACGCGGCACGCCTCCTTTTCCCGTCACCAAACCGATTGACCCCCATCAAGCCATCTTTATGGAACGGGAATTGCATCGCTGTCCTGCCACCAAAACGGAAAAAGAACGGTGACCGCATCGCGATCCAACCTGGTCCCCCATCGCTTCTCAGGACTGTATCCATGACGAAAATACTTGCATTCGACCGCGACCGGAGAGTGTCCAACGGCGGCCAGGCGGCCCGCCTGAAAACACGCCGCTCCAGCGCGCCGACACCCCTGCGCCGCGCCGAACGGACGGATCGGCAGCCGGGCAAGGTGGAAATTGCGGTGACCGTGGTCGTTCCCACGCGCGGCCGGCCGCAACTGCTCAACCGCTGCCTGGCCAGCCTCGTACTGCAGCGTTACGATCCGGCGCGCTTCGAGATCATCGTGGTCGACGACGGGCCGAGCGAAGAGACCGAGGAAGTGGTGGCGGGCTGGGCAGCCCATACCGCCGGCCAGGGCCCGCAGATCACCTATATCGCGTCACCCGGCCCGCATGGCCCCGCCGCCGCCCGTAACCACGGGTGGCGCGCCGCGCGCGGCGCGCTGATCGCCTTCACCGACGACGATACCATCGCGCGCACCGACTGGCTCACGCATGGCGTGGCAGCCTTCGAGGAAGGCGTCGATGCGGTGTCCGGGCGCATCGTAATGCCGCTGTCGCATACGCCGACGGATTACGAGCTTGACGCCAAACAGCTCGAAAAGGCGGAGTTCGTGACGGCCAACTGCTTTTGCCGCAAGCGCGTGCTGGAAGCGCTCGGCGGTTTCGACGAACGCTTCCGGTTCGCATGGCGCGAGGATTCCGACCTGCAGTTTCGCCTGATCGATTACCAGGCCAATATCGTGTACGAACCGAAGGCGGTAATGATGCACCCGATCCGCCCGGCCGGCTGGGGCGTCAGCCTGTCGCAGGTGAAAAAGGTCCAGTTCGACGCGTTGCTGTACAAGAAGCACCCGCGTCTCTACCGCGACAAGATCCGGGCGGCGCCGCGCTGGGACTTCTACATCACCGTCGGCGCGCTGCTGGCCTGTTTCGCCGGCCTGCTCGCGCAGGTCCCGGCACTGGCGCTCGCCGCCGGCCTGGCATGGCTGTTCCTGACCGGCCGCTTCTGCCTGCAGCGCTTGAAGAAGACTTCCCGTTCACTCTCGCACGTGCTGGAAATGGTCGTCACCTCGGCGCTGATTCCGCCGCTGGCGGTGTTCTGGCGCGCGGTGGGCGCGATCAAGTTCCGCGCCCGCCTGCTATGACGCCGCTGCCGCGCTATGTACAGATTGAACCGGTCGGCCAGTGCAACCTGCGTTGCCGCATGTGCCCGATCCAGTTCCGCGCCGACGGCGCTCCCGGACAGCCCCGCGCATTCATGGACCTGGAAGTCTACCGGCGGCTGGTCGACCAGTTCCCGGACATGGAGGAATTGCAGTTGCAGGGGCTGGGCGAACCGCTGCTGCATCCGCATTTCTTCGACATGGTGCGCTACGCGGCGCAACGCGGCGTGCGCGTCTCCACCAACACCAACCTGACGGTGCTGAGCGAACACGGCGCCGACGAATGCGTGGCCAGCGGCCTGCATACGCTCCACATCTCCCTCGACGGCGCGACCGCGGCAACCTACCAGGCGATCCGCATCCGCGCCCGCTTCGAGCGCGTGCTGCGCAACCTGCGCCGGCTGACGGCGGCGCGCGCGCGCCTGCAGAGCAGCCTGCCGCACCTGCGCCTGGTCGCGGTAGTCATGCGCGAGAACCTGGAGGAACTGCCGCAGCTGGTGCAGCTCGCGCATGCGGAAGGCATCGATACGGTATTCGTGCAGCACCTGTGCCATGACTTCGGCGAATCGACGCTGCCGGAGCGGTATGCGCCGATGCGCGATTTCATCGACATGCAGACGCTGCTGCACGACGACCCGCAGCGCGTGGAGCGATACTTCCAGGCAGCGCGCGAGCAGGCGCAGGCGCTCGGCGTCGCGCTGCGCCTGCCAAACCTGAAGCCGCGCGCGCATCCGGAGCAAATGTCCGGCCGCCAGCGCTGCGACTGGCCGTGGCGCGGCTCCTACATCAGCTACGACGGCAAGGCGATGCCCTGCTGCATGGTCGCCACGCCGGACCGCATCCACTTCGGTGACATGGCGCAAAACGGGGTGGCGCAGGTCTGGAACAATCAGGAGTACAACGCTTTTCGCGAACAGCTCGCATCCGCGGCGCCGCCCGACATCTGCCGCAGTTGCGCCCTCTATGCAGGTACGTTCTAGTCGGATAAAACATGCAGAAACGGCTGAAGATCCTCACCTGGCACACACATGGAAGCTACCTCTACTATCTGACCCAGGCCCCGCACGATTTCTACGTGCTGTCCAAGCCTGACCGCCCGCCGGGTTACGGCGGGCGCTGCGGCCACATCCCCTGGGGCGACAACGTGATCGACCTGCCTGTCAGCGAGGCCAGGGATGCGCAGTTCGACTGCATCCTGTTCCAGGACGACGACCAGTACCTGAAGGACCAGTACCTGTACCTGAGCGAAGCGCAGCGCCGCCTGCCGAAGATCTATCTCGAGCACGACCCGCCGCGCGAGCATCCCACCGACATGCCGCACCTGGTCGACGACCCTTCGGTGCTGCTGGTGCACGTGACGCATTTCAACGCGCTGATGTGGAACGCCGGGCGCACGCCGACCCGGGTGGTCGAGCACGGCGTGCTGGCGCCGAAGGACGTGTCCTACCGCGGCGACCTTGCGCGCGGGCTGGTGGTGATCAACAACATCAAGTCGCGCGGCCGCCGCCTTGGCGGCGACATCTTCGAGCGCGCACGGTCGCAGGTGCCGCTCGACCTGGTCGGCATGGGCGCGCTGGAAGCAGGCGGGATCGGCGAGATCGAACATGCGCACCTGCCCGCCTTTTCCGCGCAGTACCGCTTTTTCTTCAATCCGATCCGCTACACCAGCCTCGGGCTGGCGGTGATCGAAGCGATGATGATCGGCATGCCGATCGTGGCGCTGGCGACCACCGAAATGGCGACCGTTGTCCGCAACGGCGTGTCCGGCTATGCCGACACCGACGCCGGCAAGCTGATCGAGCGCATGCAGGAGCTGATTGCCGATCCGGCGCATGCCCGTCAGCTGGGCGAAGGCGCCCGGCGCTATGCGCGCGAGCGCTTCGGCATCGAGCGTTTCGCCGACGACTGGGACAAGACCTTCCGCTTCGTCACGCAGCTCTGACGCATCGCGCGTCCCTCTCTACAACAACAATCAGGAGCACTACCATGTCTCAAGCTGGAAGCTATTTCATCGACCGCCACGCGGCGGAAAAGGCGGTCGGGCTGGCGCTGCCGATGATCCATGAAGCGATGAAGCAAAAGGAAGTCGGCGAAAGCGGATTCCTGTACATCGTCATCATGGACCCGCTGCGCGGCCCTGCGGTTTCCTCCTTCGAGGAAGCGATCCTGTATGAATATTCGGTCGGCGACCGCTCGAAATGGGACGCCGATTATGCCGGCTTCGCCCGCGCGAAAGCGCGCGTTTCATGGCGCAACGGCATGGACGGGCATCTGGTGCAGGAACTGCGGCCGCACATGCTCGCGGCCGGCGATACCGTACTGTGGGGGAGCGTCGTGGTGGACGGCATCGTGGTGGCGGTGAGCGGCGCGAATCCCTGGTATGACGAGGCGTTTGCGGGGACGGTGGCGATGTGTTTGCGGGCGGTGGCGAAGGCGGGGGTGGTGCAGGCTCGTTCGAAAAATTTGTTCTTGCCTTTAAAGTAGCCGTTCCAGAATTTCTCTCCGGTGACCCAATACTGTTGTCGCTCCGTCGATGCTTGCCGGGACTGGCCCCGGCAAGCATCCTTGGAGAGCAAGCAGACTTGGGGCACCGGAGAGAAAAAAACCGGCTTAATACAAGGTATAAAAAACCAGCCTCCCCATCGCCGCATCAAAATACAACGCATGCCACGGAATCGACACCACCGCCGCATTGCGCTTGTGCGCCAGCACCACATAGCGCAACTGATGGGTGACGACGTCGACCATCAGGTAATCGACCGTCCCTATCTTCTCCCCGGTCGCCGTCACCACCGGGCAGCCGTAAAGCAGATCCGCAGTGCTCGAATCGCTTGCGGACAGGCGCGCAAAACGCGGCGCGCCCGCATTGGACCGGCTGGACCGGGTCCGGCTTCCGCCGATTGTGCGTTGCATGCGCGCCTCCTGCTCGTTGCTCAAGTTTGCGGGTTGCCGGACCAGCTGACACGGCGCGAACCCGCAGCGCCAAGCGCGCCGCCGCCGATGCCGATCGCCAGTGCCAGCGCAACCGCGAGGAATACCACCCAGGCGGCAGTGCCCGCCGTCTGGACTGCGTTGTCCGCCGTTTGCCGCCCTTGCTGGGATGCCGCCTCCGGCGATCCGGTGATGATCAGCGCCTGGTCGACCATCGCCGCCGCCCGCCCGGGCTCGATGCCGGTACGCGATGCCACGAGCTGGATCGCCTGCTCGCGCTGCCCGGTCCGCAGGAACTGCTGCAACTGCCGCAGCGATGCCGCGTCCAGGTTGCCGCCCTGGGAGCGCAGGATCGCTGCCAGCGGCGAGCTGCCGCCGCCCGCCGCGGACGCGCGCGCGAGCTGGCTCATGTTGTTGAACACGCCGCTCATCAGCGTGCCGCCGACCGAGGTCGCCAGCACCGCGAACATGATTGTCGTCACCGCCCAGGACACTGCGCCATGCAGAATGCCGTCCGCCTTGCGTTTCAGGCCTGACATCCGCGCCGCCACGTAGCCGCCGACGAAGGCGGCGACGAGCATGCTGACGCCGGCCCAGATCAATGGCCCGGTGCCCAAGCTCTCGCCCTCTGCCACGTCGGCGGAGGAGAGACCGGTCGCGATGCCCAGCAGGGTCAGCGCCAGCTGCACCGAAATGCCGACGGCGACGCCGGCAAGCACAGCGCCCCAGCGAATCGCGGGAAACATGGGCCGCCGTATGTTGTAATCCACGTTTTCGGCCTGGCGTAGCGAATCGCCGCGCGCAGGATGCGTTTCATTGATCGCCATGTTGCTTGCTCCTGAAATACACGGGAACATACGTGATGGGGCCGCAGGCGCGGCCTCGCTCCCTTTGGGTGAATGAAAAACGCAACATCCGTGCCTGCGCCGGGATGCCCGCCGTGCCCCAGTACCGGGCAAAGGACCGCGCCAACGGCCGCGCTCCTGGGTAAAGATTGCAATTGCGGTGGAAAAGACGTCCGCTCAGGATTGGGGCGCCACTTCTTCCACCGTATCGATCGCCGCTTTCATCCGCCGCAGGAACTCGCGCCGCACACGCCACTGCCGCGATGGCTGCACCTTGATGCGGCAGCGCAGCGCGACGCTTGCGTCCTCCAGCTTTTCAACACCGGCAAGGTCGATGTCCTCCAAAATGAGCGGGCCCACGACCGGATCGGCGCGCATTGTCCTGCCAATCTCTTCCATCCGCGCAAATACCCGGTCCAGGTCTTCCTGCCGCCGCACGTTGACGTCAATCACCGCGTACGCATAATCGCGGCTGCGGTTCGTGACCGTGGTAATCATGCCGTTGGGAATGAAATGCACGCTGCCGTCGTAGTCGCGGATGCGGATGTGCCGCAGCGTCACGCGCTCCACCAGTCCGCTCTTGCCGGCGGCCTCGATGACGTCCCCTTCGCTGACCTGGTTTTCAATCAGCAGGAACAGGCCGGTGAAGAAGTCTTTCACCAGGCTTTGCGCGCCGAAGCCGACGGCAATGCCGGCTACACCGGCGGTCGCAAGGATAGGCGTGATCGAAATGCCTATCGTGCCGAGCGTGAGCATGATTGCGACGCCGACGATCACGATGTTCGCGGTGTAGCGGAACACGTTCATCAGCGTCTCGATGCGGCGCGAATCGCGCAGCACGTCGACATGGTTGCGGATGCGCGTCTTGAGTGCCCGCAACAGGCGCCGGATCATCCATAGCGCCAGCAAGGCGAGCACCCAGACGAGCACGATGCGCAGCGACGGCAGCGCTGATTCCGCAAGCATGCGCCATTCGTTGCTGTCCAAATCGGGCCTCCCTAAACGCAAAGTGCAGGCACCATGGCCTGCACTTGCGCGGCTTCGACAATAATCAGCGGAAGCGTTCGACGATCACGCCGTTCTCCAGGCGGACCCGGTCGCCGACCTGCACGCCCGGCGCGGCTTCCTGCGCCAGAGTCTGCACGGCGCCGTTGTCCATGCGTACCGCTACCCGGTAGACCTGGCCGGAAGTGCCCGCGCCTTTCTCCATCTGGTGCCCGACGATTGCGCCGCCGGCTGCGCCCGCCACCGTGGCAGCCTTGCGTCCGGTGCCGCTGCCGACCTGGTTGCCGAGCACGCCGCCGACCACCGCGCCGGCAACCGTTCCCAGCCCCAGTCCCGCCGCCTGCTCGCGCGGGATCACGTCGATCGCCTGCACCACGCCGTAGCCGCTGGCGCTGCTGGTAGTCGAAGTCGTGGTGGGGATCGTGCTGGTGGTCGTCGTGACCGGCACCGATCCAGCCGAGGAGGTCGTGCGCTGCGGCGTGCCGCATGCCGTCAGAAGAATCACGGAAATACCGATGACAGACAGTTTGGTCTTATCAGTCCACATATTCATCTCCTTGTAAATGGCCTTTGTTATCCAGCAGGCTGCGTTCGGATGAGAGCTTGATGCGGATGGGAAAGCAGCGGACGCTGGCTCCGTTGGCGTGCCGATGCAGGTCCCGTGCCAGACGGACGCACTGCTTTCCATGCAGAAGGATCGCTCGCGCCGTTCGGCAATGTCGATGCCGCGAGCCGCGCGTTCTTACACTGCACCGGGGCAGTTTTTACATTGCACTGTAGTTGTTACCCGCCGCGACCGTTCACTTGCCGCACTGCTGTTGACGAATACGCAAGAGAGCGAAGCGCGGCGCGGATTTCCCGGACAACCATGACTAGGTACATGGTTTGCTTTGCATGCAAAGCAGCACTCCCGACAATTCCAAGAAACCAGACAATCATGCGAAAAATTGCCCTTATTAGCGAACACGCGTCGCCCCTGGCTCTGATCGGCAGCACCGACAGTGGCGGGCAAAACGTGTATGTCGCGCAGCTCGCCAAGCAATTGGCGCGCCTTGGCTACCTGGTCGATATCTTTACCCGGCGCGATTCGGAATTCCAGGAACAGGTAGTCGACTGGATGCCCGGCGTGCGCGTGGTACATGTGCCGGCCGGGCCCGCGCATTTCGTGCCGAAGGAGGCGATGCTGCCCTTCATGGAACAATTCGGCCGCTTCGTGATTCGATTTGCGCGACGGCAAAAATTGCCTTATGACCTGATGCACGCGAATTTCTTCATGTCGGGCATGGTGGCGCGGCAGGTACGCAAGACCCTGGGCATTCCTTTCGTAATGACCTTCCACGCGCTGGGCCGCGTGCGGCGGCTGAACCAGAAGCAGGCGGATGCCTTTCCCGATGTGCGGTTTGCGATAGAGGAACGGCTGATGCAGGAAGCCGACCGCATCATCGCCGAGTGTCCGCAGGACCAGTCCGACATGGAACAGTTGTACGGCGCGCCGAGCGACCGGATCGACATCGTGCCTTGCGGCTTCGACCCGGACGAATTCTGGCCGGTCACGCTCGATGCGCGCCAGCAACTCGGGCTCGGCCAGGATGAGTTCATCGTGCTGCAGCTCGGGCGCATGGTGCCGCGCAAGGGCGTCGACAACGTGATCCGCGCGATTGCGGTGCTGCGCAGCCAGCATCAGGTGCGCGCGCGCCTGCTGGTGGTCGGCGGCAATGCGGAAAAACCGGATCCGATCGCGACCCCGGAACTGGGCCGCCTCATGTCACTGGCGCAAGATCTGGGCGTGGCCGATGCGGTGACCTTCACCGGACAGCGGCGCCGCGCGCAGCTGCGGTATTACTACAGTGCCGCCAATGTGTTCGTCACCACGCCGTGGTACGAGCCTTTCGGCATCACGCCGGTCGAGGCGATGGCCTGCGGCACACCGGTGGTCGGCACCGCGGTCGGCGGCATCAAGACCACCGTGGTCGATGGCGAAACCGGCTATCTGGTGCCGCCGAACGACCCCGATGCGCTGGCCGAACGCCTCGCCTGGCTCTATCACCATCCGCATGTCGCCCAGCGCATGGGATGGGCGGGCATGCGCCGCGCCTACCAGCACTTCACCTGGCGCAATGTCGCCACCCATATCGCCAGCGTGTATGAAAGCGTGCTGGCGCCGGCGACCGTCTACGCGATGCCGCCGCTGGTCGCGTCGGGCGAACTGAGCCTGCGCAGTTGAGAACCCTGACGGCGATCGACGCGCGATCCCGGTTGCGTCAATGAACCGCGCGGCGTCGGCGCTTACGCTGATACGTAGTCCAACCTTTTACGGAGAGGGAATGAGCAAGGTAAACGTCTCGAGTTATGTCCCCAACCCGGCCGAAGCAGAACTCTTCGCCGGCAAGACCATCCTCGTCACTGGCGGCGCGAGCGGCCTGGGCGCGGCGCTGTGCCATGTACTGTCGTCCTGCGGTGCGAACATCGTCGTCGGCGACCTCAATCTCGACCGCGCGCAGACGGTGGCATCACTGCTCGATGCGTCGGCCGGAAAGATCCATGCAATCGGCTTCAATGTCGGCGACCCGGTCGCCGCGGAGCGCGCGATCGACGAAACGGTGGAACGCTTTGGCAAGATCGATGTGCTGGTCAACAATGCCGGCACCGACGTCACCTGCGCGATCGAAGAGCTTTCCTACGGCGACTGGGATCGCGTGATCCGCACCAATCTCTACGGCCCCTTCCTGCTGTCCAAGTTCGCCGCGCAGCACATGAAGAACGGCGGGCACATCGTCAACATCGCGTCCACCGCCGCCAAGCGCGCCTGGCCCAATGCCTCGGCCTATCATGCAAGCAAATGGGGACTGCTTGGCCTGTCGCATGCGTTGCATGCCGAGCTGCGCCCGCGCCACATCAAGGTAACCGCAGTGCTCGCCGGCGGCATGCGCACCCCCTTCCTGCTCGACCGCTTCCCGGATATCGACGTGGCCACGCTGCAGGATCCGGTCAATGTCGCAGTCGCGGTCAAGTCGGTGCTGCTGCTGCCGGAGCAGACCGTGATCCCGGAAGTCATGGTCCTGCCGATGCAGGAATCATCATGGCCGTGACCGCCCGCCGCGCGCGCTTCGAGCCGGGCCTGGCATGAAGCGTGCGGTCTTCCTCGACAAGGACGGCACGCTGGTCGAGAACGTGCCGTACAACGTCAATCCCGCGCTGCTGGAGCTGACATGGCAGGCCGGCCAGGGACTGCAGCTGCTCAGGCAGCTCGGCTATGCGCTGATCGTCGTGACCAACCAGGCTGGGGTGGCCAAGGGCCTGTTCACCGAGACTGCGCTCGGGCCGCTGCAGCACCGGCTCGCCGAAAGGCTGGCGCAGTACGGTGTGCTGCTCGACGGCTTCTACTACTGTCCGCACAGTCCGGACGGCATGGTCAGCCGTTATGCGATTGCCTGCACCTGCCGCAAGCCGATGCCGGGCATGCTGCTGCGCGCTGCGCATGAACACGGCATCGATCTGTCGCAGTCCTGGATGGTGGGCGACATCCTGAACGATGTCGAGGCCGGGCGGCGCGCCGGTTGCCGTACCGTCTTGATCAACAATGGCAACGAGACGGAATGGAAGATGTCTCCATTGCGCACGCCGCACTTCACCGCGCCCAATCTGTACGTTGCCGCGACGCTGATCGCCGGAGCGATGGATGAGCGTCTCGTCAGCAGCGAAGCGGCCGGCTCATGATCGACAACGCTTGGGCGCGGGCAAAGCGCATCCTCTGCATCCGGCTCGATTACATGGGCGACGTGCTGATGAGCACGCCGGCGATACGTGCGCTCCGGGAATCGATCCCCGGTTGCGAAATCACGCTGCTGACCTCCTCCAGCGGGGATTCCGTCGCCCGGCTGATACCCGAAATCGACGAAACCATCGTCTATGCGGCGCCCTGGCTCAAGAGCAGCGCGCCGCATCCGACCGGCGCCGACATGGAAATGATCCTGCGCCTGTCGCGGCTGCATTTCGACGCCGCCGTCATTTTTACCGTCTACAGCCAGAATCCGCTGCCGTCGGCGATGCTCTGCTACCTGGCGGGGATTCCGCTGCGGCTCGCGCATTGCCGCGAAAATCCCTACCAGCTGCTGACGCACTGGGTGCGCGAGACGGAACCGCAGGAGCAGGTAAGGCACGAGGTGCAGCGCCAGCTGGATCTGGTGGCGTCGGTCGGCGCCACCGCAGGGGACGAACGCCTGTCCCTGCGCGTGCCATCGGCGGCGACCGCGCGCGTCTGCGACCGCTTGCGTGCCGCCGACATCGACACCGGCCGGCCCTGGATCGCGCTGCATCCCGGCGCGACCGCATCATCGCGGCGCTATCCGCCGCAACAGTGGCGCGAGGTCGCACGGCAGCTGTCGGCGTCCCTCGGATGTCCGCTGGTGTTTACCGGCAGCGCCGACGAGGCGCCGCTGATCGAGGACATCTGCTGCGGCCTGCCCGACATCCATTCCTTTGCAGGCAAGCTCGACCTGCCGCAGCTGTCCGCATTGATTGCGCTGGCCCCGGTACTGATCTCGAACAACACTGGCCCCGTCCACATCGCCGCCGCAGTGGGCACACCGGTGGTCGACCTGTACGCACTCACCAATCCTCAGCATACCCCATGGAAAGTTCCGGCCCGGGTGCTCTATCACGACGTTTCCTGCCGTTACTGCTACAAGAGCGTCTGCCCGGAACGCCATCAGCATTGCCTGTCCCTGGTGCCGCCGGCAACAGTCGCCGCCGCCGCGCTTGAGCTTCTCGCCGGCGCCGGCATGGAGACACAACTCCCCCCGCTCCCGCCCCTGCGCCGCTAGCTGCAAGTTTTACACGGGCTTGCAAAAAGGAAGGCCGGCGCGCGGCGCCGGGCGGTTTGCGTACCGGCGTACCGTCGAATGCGATCGGGCAGCGCGCCGCCCGCGGCAGAGCCGCTCCGCTTGGCACAGAGCTTGCGAACCCGTCAGCACCGACCCCTGGCAACCTGATAGGAGAAGACAATGCCACGCAATGCGACTTCCAAGAGCAGCAGCAAGTCCTCATCACGCACCACGCGCCGCGCATCGACCAAAGGTTCGGAAACCGACGCGTTGCACATTCTTGCCGAAGATCACAAGAAAGTGATCGATCTTTTCGACGAGTTCGAAAAGATGAAGGAAAACGAAGAAACCGACGACGAAGCCAAGCAGATGCTGGTCGAGACCGCCTGTGCCGAACTCACCATCCACGCGCAAGTGGAGGAAGAGATCTTCTATCCGGCGGCGCGCGATGCGATCGACGACATGGACCTGCTCGACGAGGCGGAAGTGGAGCATGCGTCCGCGCGCCAGCTGATCAGCGAGCTCGCCGCGATGCAGCCGGACGACGACCTGTATGACGCGAAGTTCACGGTTCTGGGCGAATACGTGAAGCACCACATCCAGGAAGAGGAAAAGGAGCTGTTCCCGAAGCTGAAGAAGGCCGAACTCGACCTTGAGGAAATCGGGGAGGAAATCCGCGACCGCAAGATGGAGCTGCGTGAGGAGCTGGGCGTGGCTTCGGACGAGGACGACGACGACGACCCGGGCTCGCAGCGCAAGGTGCATTGACCTTGCCGGACGCGGAACAAGGGAGACACCCGCCGGACAGACGCTCACGCAGGCGGCGAACACCGGTCGCCGCCGCTTTCCCCCGTACCAGTGCCGCGCGCGCATCCTGCGCCGGCACATGCATCAATGAAAGAAAGGTATTTCGTGAACTTGCCCGACATGGAACCGCATGCAGAACATGCCACTTCCACACATGCGGTGGATATCCTCGCTTTCGTCGAGGCGCAGGAAATCCCTTCCGACTATTTTGAAACGCCCTACTACTACCTGGCGCCGGTCCCCGGCGGGGAAAACGTCTACGCCCTGCTGAGGGAAGCGCTGCGCGAGGCGGGAAAGATCGGCATCGCCTACGTGGTCATCCAGTCGCGCCAGCACCTCGCCGCGCTGATCCCGCACGGCCAGTCGCTGGTACTCAACACCCTGCGCTGGAGCACGCAGGACGGACTGTACGACGATGACGAGCCGGACGACGATGAGCTGAGCCCGTTTTCCGCGCGGCGCATGGCGCTATCGGCGCCCGCGTGCGAGCGGTACGACGATCTATTCGAAGCCCAGGCCATGGCGCTGGCGGAGCAGAACATGAAGACCAAGAAAAGCAGCGAGCGCATCATCGTCGAGGAACTCGAAGGCCTGCTTGAGGACGACGACCTGATCGACGATGATGTGCTCGCTGCCGTATTAAGCAGGCGCGTGCACCAGCCGGACGGTAATGCGATACGCCGCAGCCATCCGGCCTGCTGGCATGCGCGCGGTCGCCGCCGCAGCTAGAGCTAGCGTTTCACATGCCGCCCGCGCGGCAGATTGCGTATCATGTCCTGCATCAGTGGCGGCAGCGGCGCTTCGGTAACGTGGCGGTTTGCGTGCAGATGGTTCATCGGATTCACACGCGGCGCCGGCGGCTCGCCGGAAAGCGAACGGCCGGAACTGCTGCCCGAGAAATTGCGTGCGAACGGCAAGCGCAGGTTTCCCCATTCATTGTAGTCCCGCAGCACCGAGCGGCTGCTGCCGTCGAGAGTGTTGATGTTGCGGCCGAAGACGCCGGCGGTCAGGCGGCCGTTGTTGTCCCAGTCGGCGTATGCGCCGCCCGTGCTGCCGCGTCCGATATTGTCCAGTTCCGACAGGCGCGACTCGTCGAGGTCGGCGCCCTGACCGTCCGAATAGCTCATCAGGAAGCCGTCGCCGCAGGGCGAATTTTCCACCAGCCCGCAGTAGCTCACGCCTTTCAGCCCGTACGCGAGATAGTAGCGGTCGGCCGCATGGATGCTGGACGGCGTCTCGCTAAGCCCGGCGAACTGGTACATGTAGTTCATGATGCTGTAGTGGTTGGGCTTGTAGTTGACTTCCTCATTGCCGCCGTGCTGCAAGCCGAGGTTGTGCCCGAACTCATGCATCAGCGTGCTGGCCTGCATATTGATCAGCATGTTCAGTCCGATTTCCGAGTCGATCAGGAAGCCGTAGCCGCCGAGCGCGATGATCATGTCGTTGCCCAGAATTTCGGAGATGCCGGACGGACCGGCGCCGCCGTTGGTATTGAGCGAATTGGCAAACAACGCGTAGTGGAAGACCAGCCTGCGCCGGACATCGAAATTGGCGTGCTTGACTGACTGGAAGGACGTGCAGCCGGCGCGCGCGCCGGCGCCGGCGGTCGAGGTGTCGAGCTCGACGCAAGCCGAGAACGGCACGCGGTTGCCGCCACCGAGGTTGTAGGCGGCGGGGCTGAATTCGGCTCCATACAGCTTGCCCGCATCGATATGCAGCGCGATTCCCTTCGCGGCAAATGCAGCCTCCAGCTTCTGCAGCGCTTCCCGGCGCGGCGTGGTTGCCACGTCGTTGCCGTCCATGTAATCGATTTCCACGAAAATGTCGCGCCGTCCCCGGCGCGCGCCCATCGCGTACAGGTCCAGGCCGGCATAGGTGCCGCCGCTGAACTTGGCGCTGTCCGGTATGCCGTCGCGGTCGGAATCGACGATACCCGGCGGCACATCGTTCTTGCCCGCCGGCGTGGCAAAGTTCACCAGCGACCAGTCGGCCGCGGCATTGGTGTCGGCCATGCCGCCCATCGCCAGGCGAACGATCGACTTGCCATGTTCCTCGGGGCCGGATGGCAGCGCCGCGACGCTCGCCCCGTTCCACGTGCCGCCACTCGTGGGTGCGGCGGTGGAGGTGCCGAATCGGACGAAGTCCGCCGTCGCGCCGCCGCTGACCAGTTCCAGCGAGCCGCTGCCGTTCCAGAATGGCACGCTGGAACCGCTGCGCACATACTTGATCTGCGCATTGTCCTGCAATTGCAGCGAGGTCTTTCCGGCAATGACCAGGTAGGCGCCGGGCGGCAGTGCCACGGCCGGCAGCGTGAAGGTCGCCGGCTCATAGGACGTGCTGCCGCTGTCGAGGTCGATGGAGGAGCTGCGCAAGGTATAGCGCGACAGCTCGACCGTGTCGGCGGTCGGGTTGTACAGTTCCAGCCAGGCGACATCATTGCTGTAGTAGCTGGTGGAGACCTCCGAGATGAGGAGCGTCGTGCCGCCGCCGGCTGCCTGCAGGCTTGTGGGCGGGGGTGCCGAAGCGACCGGCGACGCGAGGCTGGCGGGGGGCGCGCCCGCGTCCGGCGTACTGCCGGCAGCCGGCGCCGCGGCCGGCGTGCCGCCGCCGCCGCACGACGAAATGCTGAACGCGGCCGCCAGACCGCACGCTGCCTTAAGTAATTGTCCTGCTCGTAACGAGCCTGTCCGTCGCGCCATGTCCTTGTCCGGAATCCCTTGGAATTCCTAAGGACAACTGTATTGGCGGAAAGTTTTCCGGGCGGAAAAATAAAGCGCTGCTAATGCTGGGTTTCAGGCAACTTCTTGCCCCGATGACCAGAAAATTCGATCAATCTTGTGTCCTGATCACGCTGATCTGCCCGTCTGGTTCGATGAAGGCTTCCTTGACCTGGTCGAGCCTGTCGACCCCGGCCTGCCGCAGCTTGGTCCACAGCTCATCGTCGGTGATCAATTCTTTACGCATGTTCCGGTGCAGCATGCGCCCTTGCCAGATCAGGCGGATCGGCCCAGGCTCCGCAAAGCGGCGGAAGCTGGGGTAGCGAAAACTCAGCCAGTCAAGCAGAAAGTTCCATCCGACGAGTGTTGCGACCAATATCATGCCTTCGGTCACGCTGGTGTATTCGCCGGACATGCCGTTCTGCGCCGCGTCGGCCACGATCACCAGCACCAGCACGTCGGCAATGCCGACCGCTCCTACATCGCGTCGGATCACAAAGCGGAAGATGAGAAACAGGAACCAGTACATCGCCGTGCCGCGCACGAAGATTTCCGCGAGCGGCAGGCTCAAGCCGAACAGTTCATCCCAATCCAGCGATAGCAGATTTTCCATGTTGTTTTTCCTGTCGCAAAAAAAAAGCGCCCTTCGGGCGCATTTCGGCACAAACCATCATGGCAATACCGTTCATGCGCCCGCTAGCTGGAGGGCGGCGAACGCCGGTAGAAGGAATGCTGGTCGTCGGTCCAGCCGGGGTCGGGCATCGATGGCCAGTGACTCTTGTCGAACCCCTGTGCACGCGCAAGTCGTTCCCGGTCGATATCGAGGATGAAGCATTCACGCTGCGCATCGAGCGTCAGGGCGCTCCATGGAATCGCGAACAGCTTGTTGCCGAGGCCGAGCACGCCGCCGAAGGACAACACAGCGTAGGCGATGCGGCCGCTGGGCACATCGATCATGATGTCCTGGATCTCGCCGAGGTTTTCCCCTTGCGGATTGAGCACGGTCTCGCCCTGCAGCGTGGCTGCCGCCATGACCTGTGGTCCCGGTCCGGAGAAGTTCGGGCTGTCGCCGACGATGCGCGCGCCGCCCGCAGGATTGCGGCCTGATGCATCCTGACTCATCATCGTCCTCCTTGTTCTCGTTGCCGCCGCATCCGGTCAGCGCCCGCTGCTTGCGGCAGCGCCGTCTGCCTTCGGGTTGCTCGCTCCGGAAACACCGGAAGAAAGCCGGTTGGTGTCGGCTGTGCCACGCCCGACCATCCGACCCCAGTAGCGTTCGACCTCGGCATGCCATGCCTGGTCCGCCAAGTCCGGCCATTGCCTCTTGTCAAAACCCGGAGCCTGGCTGATGGTCTCCCGGTCGGCCCGAAGAATGTAATGGCTGCCGTCGTCACCCGGCTCCAGCGCCGTCCACGGCACCGGGTGGAATTTGTTGCCGGTACTGGTGACGCCGCCGAAGCTCAATGCGGCGTACGCGATTTCGCCGCGCCGCGCGTCAAGGATCAGGTCCTTGATCTGGCCGATCTTGCGGCCGCTCGCGTCGCGCACATTGCTGCCGATGATCTGGCTGCCCCGGTAGAGCCGCAGCTGCTGCTGGCTGGCTGCCGGGGCAGCGGCCGCGGCGCTCGTTGCAGGCGCGGGCTGCGCGCCGGCGTGGATGGAATGGAATACGGTGAAGGAGGCGACCAGCGCCCATGCCGTCAGTCTGGTCATTGCAATTCCTGATTCGCAAGGATGACAGATGACAGGGAAGGAGCAAGTGACATGCCAAGGTGCAGCACGACGGCGGAGGGCTTGCCTGCCAGCTTCTGCTGCGATGAGAAGAAAGCGGCAGGAATGCGGGGCGCCGCCGATGTCGGCGGCGCCCTGGTACGTCATCTGAAGCCGGCGGAACGGCGGCTTGCTACTCCACCGCCACCGCCCTCTTCTTTTCCATCCACTTCACAGCCTCGGCCGCCTTCTTGCCAGCGATGAAGGCGTGGTCGGAGTTGTAGTACTCCCATTCGCTGTAGCGGCCGGCCAGGATGATGTCATGCATCGCCAGCCAGGACTTGATCGTTTCGACGTTCTTCGCGCGCGCATGGTCGTACACCACATAGGCATACGGCATGTCGATTTCATTGGCGGCGATGATCTTGTCGTCCTCCCGGAACATGCCGACCTTGATGCAATCCTGGATGCAGCGATCGATCAGCTCCTGTCCGCTTACCGGCAAGGGTTTCCAGGTCGGCGAATACGTGATTTCACAGGTGATGCCGAAGCCGCCGGGCGGATTGCACTCCGGGCTCGCATTGCCCTGCACGAAGATGCGGTGGAAGATGGTGTCTTCCGGATAGTAGATCCAGTGCTTGTCGGTGATGTTCTCGCGCGCCACGCCGAGGTTCACGCAACGCACGGAGATGTGCTTGAGTCCCCTTGCCGCCTGCTTCACCTCGTCCGGCGCTTCTTCGCCGATCATCTTCACCAGCTCCGGCAGCGGCATGGTGCTGATCAGGTTGTCGTACTGGTAGCGGCGGCCGTCGCGCAGCGTGACGGTGCGCTGCTTCGGCGAGATATGCGACACGTCGGCATTGAGCTCGATGGTGCCTTTGATATGGGGGACGAAGCCGGAAACCAGCGCCTGGAAGCCGCCGCGCAGCGGGTAGCCGAAGCGCGCGTTCGGCCCCATCGGCTTGCCCACCGGCTGCAGCGCACCGTCGATGATTTCCTCGAGATCCGGCAGCGGAACGCGGCCGCCGAGCCAGGAGGTTTCCATTTCCGTCAGCGGCACTGCCCACAGCTTGCGGTTGTACGGAATGGCGAAATGCTTGGCGATGCCCGCGCCCCAGACCTGGTAAATGAACTCCTCGAAATTGGCCGGGCCGCGCTTTTCCAGCGCCGCCACCTTCGACCCCGGCAGCGCCACGCCGCCGTCGGCACAACAGTCGTTGGCGCGCGCCGTTGACGGCGCGGTCTGTCCCTGCTTGCCGACGCTGCCGAAGCGCGCTTCGACGGCGCCGATGATGCATTCCTTGATCACTTCAGGCGGCAATCCGTACAGTGCGCCCTGGAAGGGGTAGCGGGTATAGACATTCTTGCTGTAGACCCAGGCCTCGCGGTTCTGCCAATGCACGTTGGAGCCCAGCAGCAGTTCATACAGCTCCAGCACGTACGGATCGTTGGAGAACATGATGTGGCCGGCGTAATCGAAGGTGAAACCGTTGTCCTTGATCGAGCGGCACCATCCGCCCACCATCGAGTTTTTCTCGAGCAGGACCGCATCGTGCCCGAGATGGTAGGCGGCGGACAGGCCGGTGGGGCCGGCGCCGATGATGCCCGTCTTGATGAAACGCACCGCGTCATGCTGGCGCAGGCGGTTCACATTGGCCGTGGCTTCGCTGCTTTCCTGGGCCGGGTCCCGTCCGGCCTGCCGGCGCGGCGTGGACTGCAGCAGCGTGTGCATTTTTTCCACCGTCGAATCCCAGGACGTGGAGGCCAGCACCTTGCGCATCTTCTGCACCTTCGTCGCGTGCTCCTCGGGCGAGGCCAGCAGCGCCGCTTCGCACGCGGCGATGAAGGCAGGCGCGTCGGCGGCGATGCTCACGATGTCGCTGTAGGCCTCGGCGACATCCGCCACCGGCGTACTCACGATCGGCAATTCTGCCGCCATGTATTCGAGCGTCTTGGTCGGGCTGATGAAGCGCGTCGCATCGTTCAGGGCAAACGGCAACAGGCAGACATCCCAGCCTGCGAGGAACTGCGGCAGCGATTCATACGGGTGCTGCCCCAGGTAATGAATGTTGGGGCGCTTGGGCAGGGATTCCGGATCGATCTTCACCACCGGCCCGACCAGCACGATCTGCCATTGCGCGTGCGCGTCGGCGACCTTCTCGATCAAGCCGGCGTCGAAGCGCTCGTCAATGACACCGTAGAAACCCAGGCGCGGCCCGGGTATGTCCTTGTGCGTCGGATGGGAATTGGCGCGGTCGAGCGCCTGCACGAAATGGGAGGCGTCGACGCTGCTCGGAAAGCAGTGGACGTTAGGATGCCGCTCGCGCTTGGCGCGGTACAGGCTTTGTCCTCCGGTGAAAACGAGGTCGGCCACCTTCAGCAATGCGCTTTCACGCTGCAGCAACTGCTTCGGTGCATTCTTGAACGAGGCCAGTTCATCCATGCAGTCGTACACCACCAGGCGCGGACGCAGCTCGTTGAGCAGCGGCAGTGCCATTGGCGTGTAGAACCAGGCGATGTGATCGTCATAGTCGCGCACCACCTGGCGCAGCAGTTTCTGCAGGTGCGGCAGATGATCGTCGTGGAATCCCGGCATGTTTACCGGAGTATGCGGCTGGCAGACGAGGACGTTGGGCGCGGGAGAATAGGTTTTGAAAAAGGTTTGCTCTTCGTGGTGCACCGGTTCTTCGACAAACACGATGGGATGATGCGCTGCCAGGCGCGACAATAGGTGTTGAGGCCGCTGAAATACGAAATCCCAACGTAGATGTGAAAACACAATGATTGCTGAAGCCATGCTATCTCCTTGCCGTGACGGCGTGTTAGGTGTTCAAAAAACAGGTTTCGTACCACTTCCAGGCGAGGTGCAGCGTCTCGTTGCCGTGTCGGAAATGCCGTGCACCGACAAGCACGCGCTCTCCGAGCCGGTTCGTATTTGGAAGTGTGTGTTCAACCGGCATCGTCATTTCGTATTTGCGGGACAGGATCAACAGAGGGAACGCGCTGCCGTGACCGCCTGTCCGTTCCCATCCAAGCAGGAATGCATTTCGACTGCACCGCAGGACTGGCCGGTCTGGCGCCGTGCCTTTGCATGCGGTAAACGCATTACGTCATGCAGACGCAAGAGCTATGCCGAGTGCGGCAGTGCATCACAAGCATCCGCTCTGCTGGCGGAAGCACCAGCCGCATTCGCAGGTTGCCGCGGGTGCGCAGGGAAAATTCCATGGACGGCGGCAATGAAATGAAATGAACGTTCCGAGGCATGGATAGGATTCGATAGGAATGAATTGCGGCGGCGCACATACGTGCGCCTTCCGGATTGGGTCTGGCGAACAATTCGCTTCCACTATAGGGACCGCCGGAAATGCAGCGATGATCTTGCTCAATCACGCGCCGTGCCGAATACATGCGCGCGCAATGATGCTGCGCTTGCCCGGATCTCCCGTTCCGGCCCAACGGCGCACTCGCAGTTGCGCTGCTCTTTCTCGGAGGATCGGTACATTTCCTGCTTACCGATGTCCGCGCCGTAGCAACGAGGTCCGGAGATGCCCGCAGTTGCCATGCATCCGCATGAAGCCGCTGCATGCGCTGGCCTGTTAGATGTAAAAATGGCAAAACCGGTGTAATCGTTACGCATATGCTCGGCGGCTCGATTGCTCAACCATGAACCGAAGAGAGACGACAATGACCAAGATTCGCAAAGCAGTGTTTCCCGTCGCCGGTCTAGGCACCCGTTTTCTACCCGTTACGAAGGCGTCGCCGAAAGAAATGCTGCCGATCGTCGACAAGCCCCTTATTCAATACGCCGTCGAGGAAGCCGCTGCCGCAGGAATTACCGAAATGATTTTCGTGACCGGACGCGGCAAGCGTTCTATCGAAGACCATTTCGACAAAGCCTACGAGCTGGAGTCCGAACTTGCAGCGCACGGCAAGGTGAAGCTCCTCAAGGAAATCCAGAGCCTGCTCCCGGAAAACCTGCACTATTCTTATGTGCGGCAAAGCGAGGCCCGCGGCCTCGGGCATGCCGTGATGTGCGCGCGCCCGCTGGTGGGCGACGAACCGTTCGCTGTGGTGCTGGCCGACGACCTGATCGACGCCGACGTGCCGGTTCTGCGCCAGATGATCGACCTGTACGACCAGCACGGCAGTTCGGTCATCGGCGTGCAGAACGTTCCGCTTGAGCAGACGCATCAGTACGGCATCGTCAAGCCGGAGTCGATGGGCGTGCGCATCCACCGCGTTGGCAGCATCGTCGAAAAGCCGCAGCCGGAAAATGCGCCCTCCACGCTCGGCGTGGTCGGCCGCTATATCTTCACGCCGGACATCTTCGAGTTCCTCGAGAGCGTCAAGCCAGGCACCGGGGGCGAAATCCAGCTCACCGACGCAGTTGCCGACATGCTGGAACGCCATCCGGTGCTCGCCTACGAGTTCAAGGGCCGGCGTTATGACTGCGGCTCCAAGATCGGCTACCTGGAAGCGATGGTGGTTTATGCGCTGCGCCACCCGGCAGTGGCGCAGGAGTTCGGTGACTTCCTTTCGCAACTGAAAATCGATGGGCTGGCGCAGCGTATTGGCAAGAGCGCCTGAGAGGGCAAGCACCGAGAAATAAGCGCAGGCGCGGAGCCCGCCCGACAAGGTGACGGCGGGCTCCGGTACAGGTAGCAGCGGAACGTGCAGCCCGACGCACCTGCCTTGCACATGCAACCGGAGCCGAAGAGCAATGTGTTTCATCCCCGTCTTTGCCTCACATCAAACCCGACGTGCCTCGCATCTGCGCTGCCGGCAATGCGGCACCTTGCATTCCCGTTAGGATGGGAGCAGGCATGCCGCATGCTGCCGATGCGGCATTGCCCCCCGGGTTTCGGCGCCTGCGCGCCGGACGGGTGTTCCGGTAATAGGAGTCGGTTTCATCATGTCCGTTTTGAATCAACAGGTGTTGTCCCTACGTGCCAATGATTTTCAACCTTCGGCGAGGGCCCACGACCCTCTGTCGCTCGCCATGCAGGATCCCATGGTAGAGTCCGCGCTCCGACAGGACGAGGAACACTACCTGGGCCTCGTCGAGCGTTGCAGCGAAGGCATCCTGGTCGTGCGTCACGGCCGGGTGGCCGGGGCCAGCCAGGCCGCGGCCCAGATTCTCGGATACGACGATGCCGGCAGCCTGGGCGGCCTGCCGCTATTCGAAGCGCTGCACACCGGCACGCAGGAGCCGCTACAGCCGGGCGTCTTTGAAAGAATGCTGGTGCGCCGCGACGGCAGCGCGGTCGACGCCGAGGTCACGGTCGCCCCTTGCCTCGAATCTTCGCCGTCGGACGGTTTCATCGTAACGATTCGCGACCTCGGGGCGCGCCGGCATGTCGCCGCCGCGCTGTCGCGCCAGGACCGCTACCTGCGTCTGATCACCGACAACGCGCCCGCGCTGATCGCCTATATCGACGACCAGGAACGCTACCGCTTCGCCAATGCGACTTACGAACCGTGGTATGGCCTCCCGCCCGCCAAGGTGGTCGGCCGCCGCGTGGAGGAAGTGGTCGGCCGGAGCTACGAGCAGCTTCGTCCTTACATCCATCGTGCCCTCAACGGCGAGCCGGTCAAGTTCGAGGCCACGGTGCACAACGCGCTCGGCCGCCGGCACCTGATGTTCAACTATGCGCCGGACCTGGGCAGTGATGGCAGCGTGCGCGGATTCTCGGCGATGGTGATGGACATCACCGAGCGCCGCAATGCAGAACAGGAAATGCGCGAGCAGGAAAAGCAGCTGCGCGTGCTGACGGACGCGGTGCCGGTGCTGATCGCCAAGTGCGGCAGCGACTACCGCCTGAGTTTCGTCAACAGTACCTTTGCCAACCGCTATGACATCGAGCCGGCGGCCGCCATCGGCAGGCGTATTGCAGAAGTGATGGGCGAAGAAACCTTTGCCACGGTACGCCAGTACGTGGACGCCGCGCTGCAAGGAAAGCCGCAGGAGCATGAAGTCAGCCTGCATGACGGCAAGGGCGCCGAGTGCACCCTGCACATGATGTATGTGCCTGAATCCGACGACGAGGGACGGGTGCGCAGCCTGGTGATCGCCATTACCGACACGACCCGCCTGCGCGACACCGAAGAACAGCTGCAGCGGCGCGAGCGGGAATTCAAGACGCTGGTGGAGAACTCGCCGGACATTATCTCGCGCATCGATCGCAACATGCGGCACATGTATGCGAATCCGGCGATCGAACGGCTGACCGGGTTCAAGGCTTCCGCCGTGCTCGGCAAGACCAAGGCAGAACTCGGCATGCCGCGCTCCGTGGTGCGCGCCTGGGACGACGCCGCGCGCGCCGCCTTCACCACCGGCGTCGAGCAACGGCTCGACTTCGATCACGTGATCGATGGCCAGATGCGCTATTTTTCGGGGCGTGTGATCCCGGAGATCGACAGGTACGGCAACATCGAATCGGTGGTCGGCATTGCCTATGACGTCACGGAACGCGCGCGCATGGAAAAGGAGCGCGACGACCTGTTGTCGCGCGAACGCAGCGCTCGCATCCAGGCCGAAACCGCAGCGCGGGCGCGCGACGAATTTTTGGCGATCGTGTCGCATGAATTGAGGGCGCCGCTGAACGGCATCCAGAGCTGGGCGCATGTGCTGGAAAACTATGTCAAGGACGCGACATCCGCGCCGCTGGCGCAGCGCGCGCTGCAGGGGATCAAGACAGGTGTGGGCCAGCAGGTGCGCCTGATCGAGGACCTGCTCGACGTCACCCGCATGATGAGCGGCAAGCTGCGCCTGGTAAAGCAGCCGCTGGCACTGCTCCCGGCATTGCAGGCGGCGGTGGAAAGCGTGCGGGCGATGGCGGCGGCCAAACGCATCGGGATTGCCTGCACCTATCGCATCACCAGCGAGCAGATCGAGGGCGATGCCGACCGGGTACAGCAGATCTTTTGGAACCTGCTTTCGAACGCGGTCAAGTTCACGCAGGAAGGCGGAAACGTCTGGCTCAATGCCAGCCAGGCCGACGGCGAGATCTGTGTGGCGGTCCGCGATGACGGCGTCGGCATCTCGCCGGATTTCCTGCCGCACCTGTTCAACCGCTTCAGCCAGGAAGACACGTCGAGCACGCGTGACCACAGCGGGCTCGGTCTCGGCCTGTTCCTGGTGCGCCACCTGATCGAATTGCATGGCGGCCGCGTGAGGGCGGAAAGCCAGGGCGAAGGCAAGGGCTCCACCTTCTTCGTCTACTTCCCGCTGCGCGCGCGCTCGGACAAGTACCTGACAGTCGGGCCGTCGGACGTCGCCAATGCCGCCGGCGTGCCGCTGCCGTCCCTCTCCGGCCTGCGTATCCTGTTGATCGACGATCAGGAAGAAGCGCGCGAATCGCTGAGCGTAGTGCTGACCGGCGCCGGCGCCAATGTATTTGCCGCCAGCTCGTCGCGTGAAGCCGTGGCCTGGCTGTGCGAGTGCCAGCAGAACGGCCTGCCTGATGTGCTTGTGTGCGATATCGCGATGCCGGGCGAGGACGGCTACAGCACCCTGCGCCGCCTGCGTTCATGGAAGACGGCGGACGGACGTGCGCCGCTGCAGCGCATGCCTGCGCTGGCGCTGACGGCATTCGCCCAGCGCGAAGACCGCATCCGCGCGCTGACGGCCGGCTTCCAGATGCATGTCACCAAGCCGGTGGCGCCGGAGGAGCTGATCGTGGTGATCGATACGATGGTCACGCGGGAGCGGGCAATGCCGCGCGTATGACCGGGCGGCGCCCGGGTTCTGCGCACGGTGCATCCAATACCGTGCGGGCACGCCGCCCGGGCCGTCGTGCGGCCCGGGCGGCGCTTTTCAGTGATAGGAGTCCGCGCTTCCCTGCAGCGACCCGTCATCCTTCTTCTGCACGCCGCCCTCGTAGGGCCCGTATTCTTCCAGCCGGTTGTAGAGGGTCTTGAGGCTGATGCCGAGGATGTCGGCCGCCCGCTTCTTCACGCCGCCGCACAACTCGAGCGTCGCGTAGATCAGCTTGCGGTCAACGTCGGCCAGCGACGTGCCGACCGGAATCGCGAGCGTCAGTCCGACTGGCGACTGCGTGGTGATCACCGGCGCCAGCGCGGCCGCATCGATGGTGTGGTCGGACAGGATGAACGCGCGCTGTATGTAATTGCGCAACTCGCGCACATTGCCCGGCCAGTGGTAATTGCTCAGGCAGGCGACGCCGTCGGCGGACAGCACCTTGTTGGTGCCATGCGTGGCATTAAGCTGTTCGAGGAAATGCTGGGCGAGAAGCTCGATGTCCGAACCACGCTCGCGCAGCGGTGGAATCTTCAGCGGGAAGACATTGAGCCGGTGGTACAGGTCCAGGCGCAGCTTGCCTTCGGCCACTGCCTGTTCCGGATCGCGGTTGCTGGCCGCGATGACGCGCACATCGGTTTCAATTTCCTGATTGCTGCCGATGCGCATGAAGGAACCGGTCTCGAGTACCCGCAGCAGCTTCACCTGCAGCTCGATCGGCATTTCGGTGATTTCATCGAGAAAAAGCGTGCCGCCGTTGGCGCGCTCGAAATACCCCTTGTGCTGCCGGTCCGCTCCGGTGAAGCTGCCTTTCTCATGGCCGAAAATTTCGCTTTCGATCAGCTGCGGCGAAATCGCGCCGCAATTGACGGGCAGGAAGGGATGCTTCTGGCGCAGGCTCAGTTCATGGATGGTCTGCGCGGCGAGTTCCTTGCCGGTACCGCTTTCACCGAGCAACAGCACGGTGGCCTCTGTCGGCGCAACGCGTGCAATATGGTTGTACAGCTTCTGCATCGTCGGCGCGGCACCGAGCATCTGCCCGAAATGGCCGAGCCGGCGCAGCTCGCTGCGCAGCACCCCGATTTCCTCCTTCAGGTCGACGGTACGCGGAATGCGCGACAGCAAGGCCTTGAGCCGGCGGAAATTGATCGGCTTGGTCAGATAGTCCGCGGCACCCAGCCGCAGTGCCTCCACCGCCGTTTCCACGCTCGCATGGCCGGTGATCAGGACGATTTCGGTAGTCGCGCGCGACTCGATGTCATTGAACAGATCCATCCCGTTGCCGTCAGGCAGTTTCAGGTCGATCAAGACGACGTCCGGGCGCTGGCGCATGATCTGCACCTGCGCTTCCTTGATGCTCCCGGCAACGGCTGTGGTGAAGCCTTCCGCGCCGGTGATTTCCTTCAGTGCTTCCCGCGTGTTGACGTCGTCGTCAACGATCAATACATGAGGCATATATAACGAGCTCTCTTTACGTTTGCCATCCCGCTCCCAGGGACAAGCCCGGGGACGTAACCCGGGAATGGGAGCGTGAGGCGGAAGTTTTCCCGTGCTTGTATTGGGATGATGTTCCTGCGCCATGTTCCGCACCTCGTTGCATGCTGCTCTGGTTGCGCCATCGGCACCATGTCTTCGTGCCGCATGACAATCCGACGCGCAGGCCGCGCGCGAGGTGAGGAGTACGACGCTGGGGACTGTTACCTGGACATGCCGGCGTTCCTGCCAATTACCAGAATATGTCCATTACCGCCATTTTGCAGCCCCCGCAAGCATGCTCATTGACGGAAAACAGCGTTCGATGAGGTTGATCGCGGCGACGCAAGAACCCGCCGGCCGGTGCCTTCATCCGCGTGAAGTACCGCACAGGCCCGGGCTCTGCGCCACCTCGATCGTGTGAAGATGCAGAGATTGCGTCCGGCCGTACCAACCCGGCACCCCGTTACGGGAAATCACGAGGCCCGCCGTGAATGTGTGCGCGAAGCGGGGAACTGCGCACCGGACATTGACCGGCAAGCCAAACCGGGAGGCACCGGACCCGCCTTTGTGCCGGTCATGGCCAATACGCCGGAATTGCTCTTACTTGGAGCCGGAACCTGACGAGCTGCCGGAACCGCCTGCGCCACCGGAACTGCTTCCTGAACCGGAAGAACCGGAGCCCATGGAGCCGGAGCCGCCCGAAGAGGAACCGGAGCCGCCCGAAGAGGAGCTGGTGCCACCAGAAGAACCGCTGGCGCCAGAGCTCTGGTCGCCGGCGCGGCGTTCGCAGCCCACAGCCGTCAGGCTCAGTGCGGCGACAACCAACAAGATTTTCGACGTCGTCTTGAGTGCATCCATTCTTGTTCCTTTCATGAAAAGTTAACGTTGTCTCGTACTTGACCAGACCAGTTGCGATAAGTTCTTGGCTTTTTCGCAAACACGGCCTGGCGGACAACGCAGCTTCCGTGCCACGCGGCCTCGACTGAGCGGCGCGAGCGCATGGCGCGGCAGGCGAGACGCGTGGAGATAGTTCAAGGTAAAACTTACAGCGCCGGCGTAAGCGTTACATCCGGCGCCCGAAATACTTCTTGCAGGCAGCTCTTTTTTCCTTGCGCGTGCTTGAAATCGAAGCGCACATGCTCTGCGAATATCGTGTATCGTTCATTCCGTATATGAAGCGATGAGGCAGTCCTCCTGTCCGTTCACCGCACCCGGTCTCTTTTCTCCTTTTCGTTTGCGCATCGGAACTGAATTAGCGCAAGAGAATCTTCAGCCATTGGTGTAACAATCACGAACACGTATCGGACAAGGTCCTTTCCCTGGATCCGGTTTCCGATCAGAGGATGACTCACTAGATGACTCTCGATAATTCATTCAAGCACGCCGGCATCATGTATGGCGCGGCCACCGTGATGGAGCAACTGCACCAGCAGGTGGAGAAAGTCGCCGCGACCGACGCGACGGTGCTGTTGGTCGGCGAAAGCGGGACCGGCAAGGAATTGATCGCGAATGCCATCCACCATGCCAGCGCACGCCGCGGCGAAGCCTTTGTCGCAGTCAACTGCGGCGCCATTCCCGCCCACCTGATCGAGGCGGCGCTGTTCGGGCATGAGAAAGGCAGCTTTACCGGCGCCACGCGCCAGCACATCGGATACTTCGAGCATGCCTCCCGCGGCACGCTTTTCCTTGATGAAATCACCGAGATGCCTGCGGAAATGCAGGTCAAGCTGTTGCGCGTGCTGGAATCCGGCACCTTCCTGCGGGTGGGCGGCGACGAAGAGGTGAAGGTCGACGTGCGCATGGTCGCGGCCACCAACCGCGACCTGGAATCCGCGGTAAAGCAAGGCAATCTGCGCGAGGACCTGATGTACCGCCTCGCTGTGTTTCCAGTGCGCGTGCCGCCGCTACGCGAGCGCGGCAGCGATATTGAAATGCTGGCGCATCATTTCCTGCAAACGCTGAACGAAAAGGAAAACAGTCAGAAAGTGTTTTCCCGCAATTCCCTGGAAGTCATGCGCTCCTACTCCTGGCCCGGCAACGTGCGGGAACTGAAGAACGTGGTGCAGCGCGCATTCATCCTGGCCGCCGATACGCTCGATATCGAGGAATGCATTTCCGACCTGTCCTCGAAGAAACCGACGGTGCATGAAGGCTACCTGAATTTCTTCGTCGGCACACCGCTGGCCGACGCGCAAAAGGAAATCATCCTCGCCACGCTCAAGCATTACAGCGGCAACAAGCGCCTGACGGCGGAAGCCCTCGGCATCAGCCTCAAGACGCTCTACAACCGGCTCAAGGAATACTGACACGTCCGGCCTGTCGCCGGACATGTCCCTGTAATTCACTAAGCGTTGACCACTTCGCCGCCGTTCGGGTGCAGCACCTGTCCGGACATGTAGGATGCATCGTCCGAGGCCAGGAATACATACGACGGCGCGATCTCGTCGGGCTGCCCGGCCCGTCCCAGGGGCGCCTTCTGGCCGAAGTTCTCCACCTCTTTTTCGTCGAAGCTGGACGGAATCAGCGGCGTCCATACCGGTCCCGGTGCAACCGCGTTGACGAGGATGCCGCGTTCGATGAGTTGCTGCGACAGCGAACGCGTGAATGCGACGATGGCTCCCTTGGTTGCTGAGTAGTCGAGCAGGTGGGCGCTGCCGCGGTAGGCAGTCACCGATGTGGTGTTGATGATGCGCGCGCCTTCCTTCAGGTGCGGCAGGGCTGCCTTGACGATGAAGAACATCGAGAAGATGTTGGTGCGGAAGGTTTTCGTCAATTGCTCTTCGGTGATGTCTTCGATGCTTTGCTGCGGATATTGTTGCGCGGCATTGTTGACCAGAATATCGAGTTTTCCATAGGAAGAAATGGCAGTGTCGACCATCTTCCGGCAGAACTGCTCGTCGCCGATGTCGCCGGCGATCAGCACGCACTCGCGTCCCGCCGCTTCGATCAGCCGCTGGGTTTCCTTCGCGTCTTCATGTTCGTCCAGGTAGGCGACCACCACATTGGCGCCCTCCTTCGCGAATGCAATCGACGCGGCGCGGCCGATGCCGCTGTCGCCGCCGGTGACCAGCGCGACCTTCCCTTTCAATTTTCCACTGCCTTTGTAATCCTGCATCTCGGCTTTCGGGCGCGGGGTCATCGCGGCTTCCGAGCCGGGCTGGTGCTCCTGGTGCTGCGCGGGGATGGCTGGTGTGTCGTCCTGAGTCGGCATGGCGGGTCCTCCAAAGATGGATTGGTGTGTGAGGCGTGCGCGGGTGGGATACCCGCGCGCTGCTGCGGATGATCGGCACGGTTTGCAGGTTCCGTGCCACGCGCCCTCGCCTCGCCAATGGTCCGATGCGGATTTTTTCCCGTTTCAGGCTTGCCGGGATGCGCTATCGCATCCGCGGCAGAGAACACACCGCCTGGGGAAAGAGTCAGGGATCAGGCGGCGACTGGCTGCATGCGCGCTGCGGCTTCCAGCAGCAGCGCCGGATCGCCAGCCGCCAGCCGCTTCGCATCCGACAAGGTTTGCCGGAACGCCCTCGCGCCCGGCATCCCCGCCATCAGTCCGAGCATGTGACGGGTAATGCTGTTGAGCCGCAAGCCGGCGCCGTTGTTGCCATAACGCGCAAGCTGCTCGCGGATGTAGGGGATCATTGCCTGCAGGACTTCCGCCCGCGACTTAACCGGCGCGGCGTCGCCGTAGTAGCGCGCATCGAACGCCGCCATCAGATAAGGATTGTGATACGCCTCCCGGCCCAGCATCACGCCGTCTACATGTTGCAGATGCTCATCGATTTCCTCCAGCGTCTTGATGCCGCCGTTGATCAGGATTTCGAGCTGCGGAAAATCGCGCTTGAGCCGGTAGGCATACTCCGGCTTGAGAGGAGGAATTTCCCGGTTTTCCTTTGGGCTCAGGCCCTTGAGGATCGCGTTGCGCGCATGCACGATAAAAGTGGTGCAACCGGCTTCGGCGATCGTGCCGACGAAGTCGCGCACGAAGTCATACGCCTCCACGTGGTCGATGCCGATGCGATGCTTCACGGTGACGTCGATGGAGACCGCGTCGCGCATCGCCTTCACGCAATCCGCGACGAGTTGCGGTTCGGCCATCAGGCAAGCGCCGAACGCCCCCTTCTGCACCCGCTCGGACGGGCAGCCGCAATTGAGGTTGATTTCATCGTAGCCCCATTGCTCACCCAGTTTCGCGCTTCTTGCCAGATCAGCCGGCTCGCTGCCGCCCAGCTGCAGCGCGACGGGATGCTCCTCCTGGCTGAAATCAAGGTGACGCGGCACATCGCCATGCAGCAGCGCACCGGTGGTCACCATTTCCGTATATAACCAGGTGTGGCGTGTGATGTGCCGGTGGAACACGCGGCAATGCCGGTCGGTCCAGTCCATCATCGGGGCGACGGAGATGCGGCGGCGTGACGGCAACTTGGCGGAATTTTTCAAGGGGATCATAATGGACTCTATTTTACCGGTGCTGATGCGGCACGGTAATCACCGGACTACCCGCGCGCGTTCATTGCCAACATTTCTCCACAAGGGAAACCAACGATGACCAATACCATCGACACCTCGCATTTCTGGATGCCTTTCACCGCAAACCGGCAGTTCAAGTCCAGGCCGCGGCTGCTCACCGGCGCCGCAGGCATGTACTACACCGGTGACGACGGCCGCCAGATCCTCGACGGCACCTCCGGTCTGTGGTGCGTCAATGCCGGCCATTGCCATCCGCGCATCACCGCCGCGATCCAGCAGCAGGCGGCGGCAATGGATTTTGCCCCGACCTTCCAGATGGGCCACCCGAAAGTATTCGAAGCGGCCAGCGCCCTGGTCTCGATCGCGCCGGAAGGCCTGAATCGCGTCTTCTTCTGCAACGACGGCTCCGAGGCGGTCGATACCGCGCTCAAGATCGCGCTCGCCTACCACCAGGTGCGCGGCAACGGCCTGCGCACCCGTCTCGTGGGCCGCGAGCGCGGCTACCACGGGGTCGGCTTCGGCGGCATTTCGGTCGGCGGCATCGCCGGCAACCGCAAGCATTTCGGTCCGGCGCTGGCGGGCGTCGATCACATGCGCCATCCGCTCGACATCGGCCGCAACGCATTCACGCGCGGACTGCCCGAGCATGGCGCGGAACTGGCCGATGAGTTCGAGCAGCGGCTGCTCGCGCTGCACGACCCGGCCACGGTCGCAGCGGTGATCGTCGAACCGATACAAGGCTCCACCGGCGTGATCCTGCCGCCCAAGGGCTACCTGCAAAAGCTGCGCGCGATCTGCGACAAGCATGGCATCCTGCTGATCTTCGACGAAGTCATCACCGGCTTCGGCCGCCTGGGCAGCGCCTTTGCCGCCGACTACTTCGGCGTGGTGCCGGACATGATCACCTGCGCCAAAGGCCTGACCAATGCCGCCGTGCCGATGGGCGCGGTGCTGGTGCGCCAGGACATTCACGACGCGTTCATGGACGCCGCGCCGGAAAACGCGATCGAGTTTTTCCATGGCTACACCTACACCGGTCATCCTCTCGCCGCGGCGGCTTGCATCGCTACGGTGGATGTCTACAGGGAAGAAGGCCTGTTCGACCGCGCCGCCGCGATGGCCCCCTACTTCGAGGAAGCCGCGCACAGCCTGAAGGGCATCCCCTATGTGAAGGACATCCGCAATCTCGGCATGGTGTGCGGCATCGAACTCGAGGGCGTGCCGGGCAAACCGACGGCGCGCGCATTCGACGTATTCCTGCGTTGCTTCTGGGACAAGGGCGTCCTGATCCGCACGACCGGCGACATCATTGCGCTGTCGCCGCCGCTGATCATCGACAAGCCGCAGATCGACCAGCTGTTCGGCGCGATCGCAGAGGTGCTGAAGACGCAGAAAGCGGTACCGGAAGCAAGGTCGGAATCGATCGCCGTCTGACCGCTCCCGCTGCGCGCCCGGCCGGGGACATCCGGCCGGGTTGTTCAGCTTGAGCCAGCCATTTCGCCGGCACGACCGGCTGCCTTCCTCATCCCCGCCAGTTCGTTGAACACCAGCGCCGCGAGCACCACCGCGCCGCCCATCAAGGTCTCCCGCGCCGGCACCTCGCCCGCGCCCAGCCACGCCCACAACGGGCCGAGCAGGACTTCCAGCAGCGCCAGCAAGGACACTTCCGGCGCCGACAGGCTCTTCATCGCCCGCACCATCAGCATGCATGGCAAGCCGAGCTGGAAGAAGCCGAGCACAGCGAGAATGCCGATGTCATGCAGCGATGCCTGCAAGGGCCAGGCCATCGGCAGCATCAATGCCGCCGAAAACACGCTGCCGAGCAAGACCGCCGGAATCAGGTCGATGCCATGACCCGCACGCTTGATTGCAATCAGGTTGACCGCGGCGGCCACCGGCACCGCGCCGGCGATCAGCATGCCGGTCAGGTGCTGCCCGCCGACTTCGGAAAGGCTGCTGGCAAACATCCAGGCGATGCCGGCAAACGCCGCGGCAATCGCCAGCCAGGTGCGGGGCGCGATGTGCTGCTTGAGTACCAGCCATGCAAGGAAGGCGGTCAGCAGCGGCGACACGCTGAGCACGATCAGCGTGTTGGCGACGGTCGTGCGCGTGAGCGCAATCATGAAGCAGACGAACATCACGCACCACATCATGCCGCTCAACACACCCAGCGCGCCACCTCCCCGTATCGTCGCAACCGTGCGGCTTGCGCCCTGCTGCCACAGCAGCGCGCCGGCGACGAAGACCGCCGAGAAAAAACTGCGCCAGAACGTCACCTCGAAACCGCGCGCGGCATCGAGGTGACGGGTAAGCACGCCGGCGATGCTCCACAGCGTCGGCGCGATGATCATCAGCAGGATGCCCCGCTGGTGCGAAGTCAATATTGGCATAGGCAATCCGGAAAAAAAATCAGCCCGGCGCCCTTCACGGGCGGCCGGGCTCTTCGTGCAAACCGGCGACGCGCGCCGGCTACGCCATTATGCAGCCTCGCGCGACGCCCGCTTGCGCTCGTGCTCCTTCAGGAAGCGCTTGCGAAGGCGAATGCTCTTGGGCGTGATTTCGACCAGTTCGTCGTCCTCGATGAATTCCACCGCATACTCCAGCGTCAGCTGGATCGGCGGCACCAGGCGCACTGCCTCGTCCGTGCCGGATGCGCGCACGTTGGTCAGCTGCTTGCCCTTGATCGGGTTGACCACGAGGTCGTTGTCGCGGGAATGGATGCCGATGATCATGCCTTCATACACCGGATCGTTGTGGCTGACAAACATGCGGCCGCGATCCTGCAGCTTCCACAGCGCGTACGCAACCGCGGCGCCATCGTCCTGCGAAATCAGCACGCCGTTGCGGCGGCCGGCGAGTTCCGGCTTGTTGTTGTCGACCGGTGAATACTCGTCGAAGATGTGGCTCATCAAGCCGGTGCCGCGGGTGAGCGTCATGAATTCCGACTGGAAGCCGATCAGGCCGCGCGCCGGGATACGATACTCGAGGCGCACACGGCCCTTGCCGTCCGGCTCCATGTTCTGCAGGTCGCCGCGGCGGCGGCCCAGTTCTTCCATCACGCCGCCCTGGTGCGCATCCTCGATATCCACCGTCAGCAATTCATACGGTTCGCATTTGACGCCATCGATTTCCTTGAACACCACGCGCGGACGGGAAACCGCCAGCTCGTAGCCTTCACGGCGCATGTTTTCCAGGAGAATGGTCAGGTGCAATTCGCCGCGCCCGGACACTTCGAACGTCGTGTCGTCGCCGGTGTCGGTCACGCGCAGCGCCACGTTGGATTTCAGTTCGCGCTCGAGACGGTCGCGGATCTGGCGGCTGGTCACGAACTTGCCTTCGCGGCCTGCCAGCGGCGAGTTGTTCACGAGGAAGTTCATCGTCAGCGTCGGCTCGTCCACCTTCAGCATCGGCAACGCATCGGGCGCGTCCGGCGCGCATAGGGTGCTGCCGATACCGATGTCCTCGATGCCGTTGATCAGGACAATGTCGCCCGCCTGCGCCTCATCGACCAGCTGGCGCTCCAGTCCCTTGAACTTGAGCACCTGGTTGACGCGCGCCTTGAGCGGCGTGGAATCCGGGCCGTTCATCACGATCACGTCCTGCAGCGCCTTCACGCGGCCGCGCTTGATGCGGCCGATGCCGATCTTGCCGACGTAGGAGGAATAATCGAGCGAGGAAATCTGCAGCTGCAGCGGGCCGTCCGGATCATCGTCGCGCACCGGCACGTGTTCCAGCACGGCGTCGAACAGCGGCTTCATCGTGCCTTCCCGAACGCTCGCGTCGAGGCTGGCATAGCCGTTCAGTGCGGATGCATAGACCACCGGGAAATCCAGCTGCTCTTCGGTGGCGCCGAGCTTGTCGAACAACTCGAAGGTCGCATTGATCACCCAGTCAGGACGCGCGCCGGGGCGGTCGATCTTGTTGACCACGACAATCGGCTTCAGGCCGAGGCCGAGCGCCTTGCGCGTCACGAAGCGGGTCTGCGGCATCGGGCCTTCGACAGCGTCCACCAGCAGCAGCACGGAATCGACCATCGACAGCACACGCTCCACCTCGCCGCCGAAGTCGGCGTGGCCCGGGGTGTCCACGATATTGATATGGGTGCCTTCGTATTCGACCGCGCAGTTCTTCGCCAGAATGGTGATGCCGCGCTCCTTTTCGAGGTCGTTGGAATCCATCACCCGGGTATCGACCTGCTGGTTTTCGCGGAAGGTGCCGGATTGCCGCAACAGCTGGTCGACCAAGGTGGTCTTGCCGTGGTCGACGTGGGCGATGATGGCGATGTTGCGCAGAGCGCGCTTGGTATTTGACATGACGGTCCAGTGCTTGAATACGTGATTCGGAGAACCCGATAGTATAGCATGCCGAACCGCAAGCACTTGCGAAAGTACTGGATTTTCAAGGGGTTGCGTTACGGCAGCTTCAGTGGGGATGTAAGGGCTACACGTTTGCGATTGAGGCGATCAGCCGCTCCGGCGCGAGGATGCTGTACTTCAGCAATTGCGCGGTCCCGAGCAGGCTGCCGTTGTCCATCGCGTACACCCTGACCCGCCCTTCATACGGCGGCGCCGCCACCCCCTCTTTCTCGAGTGGAATCCTCTGCCCGTGCAGAAAGCGTTTGGCGAGGACTTCCGGAAGGCGCACGGGCGGGAAACTGGACAATAGCGCATCGACCGGCGCCAGCAAGCCTTCACGAAGTTCTTCGGGTGTATGCGCAAGCTGTTCGAGTGTCACCGCGCCGTCCAGCGTCAGATTGCCCACGCCGGTGCGCCGCAGCGCGTTCAGGTGCGCGCCGCAACCGAGTGCCGCGCCGATATCTTCGCCGAGCACACGCACATAGGTGCCCTTGCTGCAGGCGACGCGCAGCCGCAACAGCGGCGCTTCGTAGGCCAAAAGTTCGAGCGCATGGATCGTCACCCGGCGCGCCTCGCGTTCCAGCGTCACGCCGGCACGGGCATACTCGTACAGGGGCTTGCCGTCGCGCTTGAGCGCCGAATACATCGGCGGCACCTGATCGATAGCACCGCGAAAGCGCAGCAGCACCTGCTCGATCTGTTCGCGCGTCACCTGGACCTCCATGCGTTGCAGGACTTCGCCCTCGGTGTCGCCGGTGACGGTCGTTACACCGAGATGCACCACTGTTTCGTAGGTCTTGTCGGCGTCCAGCAAGTCCTGGGAAAACTTGGTCGCCTCGCCGAAACAAAGCGGCAACAGGCCGGTTGCGAAAGGATCGAGCGTGCCGGTATGGCCGGCCTTCTGCGCATTGAGCAGGCGCTTGGCCTTGATCAGGACGTCATTGCTGGAGTCGCCGGCATGCTTATCGAGAAGCAATACGCCATGCACCGGCACGCGGGGTTTCTTGGGCGGTGTCTGCGCCATGTCGAATAAAAGAAATGCGCGCCGCGTAGGCGCAATCGGGTCAGTCGTCTGCGTCGCGCGCACGCGTGGCGTTCGCTTCGTCGATCAGCTTCGACAGTTCCATGCCGCGTACTGTCGAGGTGTCGTGCACGAAATGCAATTCCGGAATGGTATGTATGGTCAGGCGCCGTCCCAGCTGGCCACGAATGAAGCCGGCAGCCTTGCGCAGGCCGGACAGCGTGTTCTGCACCGCTTCCTCGCTGTCGACCAGGGTCGTGAAGAATACCTTGGCATGCGCATAGTCAGGCGTGACCTGTACTTCGGTAATGGTGATCATGCCGACGCGCGGGTCCTTCAGTTCGTATGCGATGATTTCCGCCAGGTCGCGCTGGATCTGGTCGGCCACGCGCACGCCGCGCCCGGGAATGGATTTGCTGTGTTTAGCCATGATATGCAACCTCGTAAACATCAAAGCCCGGATGCTGCGAAGCGGGGCCGGGGACCTTACAAGTCCCCGGACCGGCTGCGCCTTCATCCGGGCTACGGAGCCCGTGCAAGCCGGAAGGCTTACAGGGTACGCGCGACTTCCTGCACCTCGAAGATCTCGAGCTGGTCGCCTTCCTTGATGTCGTTGAAGTTCTTCAGCGACAGGCCGCACTCGAAGCCGGCTTTCACTTCCTTCACGTCATCCTTGAAGCGCTTGAGCGAATCGAGTTCGCCGGTCCAGATCACCACATTGGCGCGCAAGAGACGTACCGAGGCGCCGCGCTTGACCAGGCCGTCGAGCACATAGCAGCCGGCGATCGAACCAACCTTGCTGACATGGAACACCTGGCGGATTTCCACCAGGCCCAGCGTCGCTTCGCGCTTCTCCGGCGCCAGCATGCCCGACATCGCCGCCTTGATCTCGTCCACCGCATCGTAAATGATGTTGTAGTAACGGATGTCGATGCCGCTGGCTTCGGCCAGCTTGCGTGCCGAAGCGTCGGCGCGGGTATTGAAGCCGATGATGACCGCCTTCGATGCCACCGCGAGGTTGACGTCGGATTCGCTGATGCCGCCCACCGCCCCATGCACGATCTGCACGCGCACTTCCTCGGTCGACAGCTTCTGCATCGCATGCACCAGCGCTTCCTGCGAGCCCTGCACGTCGGCCTTGATGATCAGCGGGAGGTTCTTCACCTCGCCTTCGGCCATCTGCTCGAACATGTTTTCCAGCTTTGCCGCCTGCTGCTTGGCGAGCTTCACATCGCGGAACTTGCCTTGGCGGAACAGCGCGATTTCACGCGCCTTGCGCTCGTCCGCCATGACCATGACTTCCTCGCCCGCAGCCGGCACTTCCGTCAGGCCCTGGATTTCCACCGGGATCGACGGGCCGGCATCAGCGATGTTCTTGCCGTTCTCGTCCAGCATCGCGCGCACGCGGCCATATGACGACCCGGCCAGCACCACATCGCCGCGCTTGAGCGTACCCGCCTGCACCAGCACGGTGGCGACCGGACCGCGGCCCTTGTCCAGCTTGGCTTCGATCACGAGGCCCTTCGCATGGGCGTCGACCGGCGCCTTCAGTTCCAGCACTTCCGCCTGCAGCAGCACGTTTTCCAGCAGGTCGTCGATGCCCTGGCCGGTCTTCGCCGATACCGGGCAGAACGGCGCTTCGCCGCCGTAGGCTTCCGGCACCACACCCTCGGCGATCAGTTCCTGCGTCACGCGGTCGGTGTTGGCGCCCTGCTTGTCGATCTTGTTGATCGCCACCACGATCGGCACGCCCGCGGCCTTTGCATGGGCAATTGCCTCCTTGGTCTGCGGCATCACGCCGTCGTCGGCAGCCACCACCAGGATGACGAGGTCGGTTGCCTTCGCACCGCGCGCCCGCATTGCGGTAAATGCTTCGTGGCCCGGGGTATCGAGGAAGGTGATGATGCCGCGCGGCGTCTCCACATGGTACGCACCGATATGCTGGGTAATGCCGCCGGCTTCGCCCGCGGCGACCTTGGCGCGGCGGATGTAGTCCAGCAGCGAGGTCTTGCCGTGGTCGACGTGGCCCATGACCGTGACCACCGGCGCACGCGGCAGCAGCTCCGCGTCGGCGTGCGTGCCGGCTTCCTCGAGCAGCGCTTCCGGATCGTCGAGCTTGGCGGCAAACGCCTTGTGCCCCATTTCCTCGACCAGGATCATCGCGGTTTCCTGGTCCAGCACCTGGTTGATCGTGACCATCTGGCCCAGCTTCATCATGTGCTTGATCACTTCCGAAGCCTTCACCGCCATCTTATGCGCGAGTTCGGCAACAGTGATCGTTTCCGGAACGTGCACTTCCTTGATGATTGCTTCGGTCGGCACCTGGAAATTCGACTCGCGCTGATCGTCGTGGCCATGCGAACGGCGGCCCTTCGGACCGCTGCGCCAGCCGTCGCGACCGCCGGTCGGCGCCGCGCCAGGCCCGCGCGTCTTGATGCCGCCGCGCTTCTTGGCCGCGTCATCCTGCCAGGTCGACGACACATTGGCCGACTTGATCGATTTCTTGTCGCCGACCGCCGGCTTCTTGTCCGCCGGCTTGTCAGCCGGGCCCTTCTTGTCAGCCGGCTTGTGAAGCGTGCCTTCGGCGGCTTTCGCGGCCGGGGCTGCAGGTGCCGGTTCCGGCGCCTTCATTACCTTGCGCGGCTGGCTCATCATCGCCTTGATCTGCGCAACTTCGTCGGCCACCGCCTTGCGCGCGCGCTCGGTCGCGGCCGCGCGCTCGGCGGCTGCTTTAGCTTCCTGCTCGGCAACCTTCTTGCGCGCTTCCTCTTCGGCTGCGCGCTTCTTTTCTTCCGCCTCGGTCAGTGCCTTGCGGGTCTGCTCTTCCTTGGCGGCAGCGGCATTGGCCGCCTCCCGGCGCTCCGCTTCCTCGGCCGCCTCGCGCATCGCCTTGGCCTGCGCTTCCTTCTCGGCTTCCAGCTTCGCCAGGCGTTCCTGCTTTTCGCGCAGTTCCGCCTCCTGACGAGCGATCAGCTCTGCCTGCCGGCGCGCCTCTTCCGCACGACGCGCGACTTCGGCCTCGTCGATCACGGGCGCGGCCGGTGCGGCCGGCGCTTCGGCAACCAGCGGCTCGTCGCGCTTGATGAACGTGCGCTTCTTGCGCACTTCCACCTGGATCGTGCGGGACTTCCCGGTGGCATCGGCCTGCTTGATTTCAGTGGTTTCTTTCCGCGTCAGCGTGATCTTCCGCTTCTCGCCATCGGGCGAGGCGCCATGCGCACGGCGCAAATGATTCAACAGCTTGTCCTTGTCCTCCTTGGACAAGGGATCGGACGCCGAACTCTTGTCAACGCCCGCAGCGCGCAGTTGCGTCAGCAGCAAGTCCGCGGGCATCTTCAGTTCGGTGGCAAATTGGGCTACGTTGGTACTCGCCATTCAGTCCTCTTTTCTATGTGGCATGGCAGATGTTGATGGGGCGGTCCGGATCACTTGACCTCGGCCAGTTCACGCGCTTTCGCTTGCAACGCCCGTGCCCGGTCGTCGTACTTGGCGTCAATCAGCCTCATCTCATCGTCGGTCACATCTTCAAATTCGTTTTCAATCAGTTGACGCGCACGTTCGATCGGCAGCGCGAGGATCGAACCGAATTCGTCATAAGCCATATTCGCGAATGCATCCAGCGTCTTTACGCCCGCCAGGCCGAGTTTGCCGGCGGTTATACGATCGATGCCGTCGAGATTCACCAATGCATCCTCCATGCCTTCCAGGCCTTCTTCGGAAGCAATCGCTTCGGTCACGAGTGCATCGCGCGCGCGATTGCGCAGCTCGTTGACTGTTTCCTCGTCAAACGCCTCGATATCGAGCATTTCCGTAATCGGCACATAGGCAATTTCTTCCAGGCTGGAGAAGCCTTCATCCACCAGAATGCCGGCAACTTCCTCATCCACGTCCAGCTTGTCCATGAACAACTTGCGCGTTGCCGCGCTTTCAGCCGCGGACTTGTCGGCCGATTCCTCGGCCGTCATGATGTTGATCTGCCAACCAGTCAGTTCCGACGCCAGACGCACGTTCTGGCCGCCACGCCCGATCGCGATCGCGAGGTTTTCCTCGTCGACCACCACATCCATTGCATGTTTTTCCTCGTCCACCACGATCGAGGTCACGTTAGCAGGCGCGAGCGCGCCGATCACAAACTGCGCCGGGTCTTCCGACCACAGCACGATGTCCACCCGCTCGCCGCCGAGTTCAGCAGTCACCGCCTGCACTCGAGAGCCGCGCATGCCGACGCAGGTGCCGATCGGATCAATGCGCTTGTCGCTGGTGAACACCGCGATCTTTGCGCGCACGCCGGGATCGCGAGCGGCAGACTTGATCTCCAGGAGGCCTTGCTCGATTTCCGGCACTTCCAGCTCGAACAGCTTCATGATGAATTCGGGCGCGGTGCGCGACAGGATCACCTGCGGGCCGCGGGCATTGCGGTCGATCCGCAGAATGTATGCCCGCACACGGTCACCGATTCGCAGATTCTCCTTCGGGATCATCTGGTCGCGCGGCAGGCGTGCTTCAATCTTGCCGGATTCGACGATCGCATCGCCGCGCTCCATGCGCTTGATGGTACCCGTCACGAGTGCATCGCCGCGCGCCAGGAAGTCCTGCAGAATCTGTTCGCGCTCGGCGTCGCGGATACGCTGCAGAACGACCTGCTTTGTATCCTGCGCGAAGCGGCGTCCGAAGTCGACCGATTCGATCGGCTCTTCGATGTAGTCGTCGACCTCAATGTCGGGGATCTGCTCCCTGGCTTCGAACAGCAGCACTTCCTGGTCGGGCAACTGCAGGCCGGCCTCGTCCGGCACCACGTGCCAGCGGCGGAAAGTTTCGAACTCGCCGGTCTCGCGGTCGATCGACACGCGGATGTCGACCTCGCCTTCGTAGCGTTTCTTGGTCGCTTGCGCGAGCGCGTGCTCGAGCGCTCCGAAGACGATTTCCTTATCGACGTTTTTTTCTCGTGCCAGCGCATCGACCAACAACAAAACTTCGCGACTCATGCTTTGCGACTCCTAAAGTCCACTTTCGGCACCAGGCGTGCCTTGTCCACATCGGCGAGCGTAAAATCCAGCATCGCCGGCCCATCTTTTCCTTCAAATTCCAGCTTCAGCGTATCGCCCTCCGGGGCATGCAGGACCCCCTGGAAGGACTTGCGGTTGGCCGCGCCGCCCACGCTGGCCGCCGACATCGGCATGCGCAATTTCACCACGGCCTCATGCCCGGTGAAACGCACATAATCCGAGAACTTCTTTAACGGCCGATCCAGGCCTGGGGACGACACTTCGAGCCGCTCGTAATTCGCATTCTCCACTGTCAGCATGTGCGTCAGCTGGTGGCTCACCTTCTCGCAATCGTCGACCGTGATGCTTCCACGGTCGGCCTCTTCCGGCGGGAAGTCGATATACACGCGCAGCAGGCCGTGCGCCGCCTGCTCGAAATCGACAAGCTCGTAGCCCATGCCTGAGACAGTTTTTTCAATCAGTTCCAGCAACCGCAAAACAAATTCTCCGTAACCGCGCCCGGCCGCAATGCAAGCGCATGCGGCAAAAGCGTTCAAGAAAAAAAAAATGGGCATCTGCCCATCTTTTTATCGCTCCCGCACCACGAACCGTGGCTTCTTGAATACCCCCTCGGCCGCGGGTCGGCCCCTGTTAACTCACTAATTATAAACAATTATTTGGCGCACCGCAATGCAGCCGCGGCACCCCGTAACCTCAGGGCGCCGGTGTTTCCGAAATGCTAACCTACGCACGCCGCCGTTCAGCCGCGCGAGCGACGACGCGCAATTCCCTGCATGCCGACACCGATGCGCATCTGTCCGCCGCCGCGCCGGCCGTTGCCCGCATCCGGGAATCCGAGCGCGGTCTGCAACGGGTCCGGCTGCCGCCCGCGCTGCTGCCCCTGGCCCTGGCTGCGTCCGCCAGCGACGTTACCGCGCGCCTGGCCCCGCTTCTGCCCCTGGCTCTTGTCGAAACCGTTACCGTTGCGGTCGCCGCCCTGGCGGTCGCCACGCGGCTTGCCCTGGCTGGCAGCTTTTTCCAGTCCGCTGGCAGCCATCAGGTCGCGTACCGCATGTTCGTCGAGTTCTTCCCAGCGCCCACGCTTGAGCCCGCTGGGCAGCATCAGGGCGCCGTAACGGGTACGAATCAGGCGCGATACGGTCAAGCCGACCGATTCGAACATCCTGCGGACTTCACGGTTGCGCCCTTCACCGATGGTAACGCGGTACCATCGGTTGACGCCTTCCCCGCCGCCATCGGAAATCTTCGAAAACTGGGCCACACCGTCGTCCAGCTCGACCCCGGCCAGCAGTTTCTGGCGCATGCCCTCTTCGAGTTCGCCAAGGGTGCGGACGGCGTATTCACGTTCAATGCCGTAACGCGGGTGCATCAAGCGGTTAGCGAGGTCCCCGGAAGTGGTAAAGAGCAGGAGGCCTTCGGTATTGAAATCCAGGCGTCCGACTGCGAGCCATTTTGCCGATTTCATGGTCGGCAGGCGGTCGAACACCGAGGGACGCCCTTCCGGGTCGCTGTGGCTGACGATTTCGCCTGCCGGCTTGTGGTAAATGAGTACGCGCGGAGGACGCTTGGTGACTTTGCGCTGAATCAGCTTGCCGTTGATGCGGACCTGGTCGGTCGGCAGGATACGCTGCCCGATATGCGCTGGCTCGCCGTTGACCGACACGCGGCCGGCGATGATCAATTCTTCCATGTCGCGGCGTGAGCCAAGTCCCGCATCGGCCAACACCTTGTGCAGCTTCGGCGCATCATCCTCCGCGGTAAGGTCGCGTCGTACGGTCTTGGATTGCTGCTTGCGTCCACCGGCGCCGTCTTCGGCGACATTGTCATAAGCATCCGAAGTGACGAAGGAAAAAATATCTTCGGCGTCGCCGCCTTTTGCCCCGGGCTTTTGCTTTCCATTGCCGGCGCCCTGCTTGCCACGCTCCTTTTGCGCAGTCCTGGGCTTCTGGCGTCCGTCGCGCTTGCGCCCTTCGCGCTGCTGCGGCTTGCCGGCCTCGCTGGCGCCCGCATCGCCAGACTTCGCATCATCTGCCGCGCCATCGGCCGCACTCCGTTCCGGCGCCGCTTCGCCCTCGCCTTGTAGTGGGGTCCGAGTGCGACGCAGACTGCGCGGGCCGCGCACGCCGCGCTTGGCGGGCTTCTTCTTGCCTTGCTCGGCGTTGCTGCCGGCAGCGGCTTCGCCGCGTGCGTCCTGCTGGTCTTCGCGTGTCTCAGTGCGGCTGGAGGATTCGGTGGGATTCACCGCGCGGGAATCATTGTGGATAGGCAGATTCATCGTTGGGTTCTTGATTTTGCTGGTCTGGCGCATTGTCTTGCTGCGTGTCCGCCGGCGGTTCCTCCGCGCGGGCCGTTTCTTCATGTTCCGCCATCATGGACGCGGACTGCTCCGCTGCGACGTTGGACTGAGACTCCGATTCTTCGTCGATGTTCTGCGAGAGCGCTGAGCTTTCCTCGACAGTAACCCCGGGCACGGCTTCGTGTTCGACGCCCTGCACAACTTCATCGCCGTCTTGCATTGGCACCGCCACCGAACCCGCGTCAACCTCGGCGCTAACGGCCTGTCCAGCAGCTTCGGCTTCAGGTTCAGCCGCGAAATCGATGGCAGCCTGATCGAGGCTTGCCTGCATGTCACCCTCGAGCGCCTGCAACTCCGGCAGCATGCCACCCTGCACACCTCCCTCCTTCGCAACCTCCTGCAGCGGCGGTAGTTGATCAAGGGAAGTCAGGCCCAGGTCATCGAGAAACTGCTTCGTCGTCGCAAACAGCGCGGGACGACCGGGAACGTCGCGGTGGCCGATGGCTTCGATCCAGCCGCGATCTTCAAGCATCTTGATCGTCTGGGAATTGACAGTCACGCCGCGGATTTCTTCAATATCGCCCCGTGTCACCGGCTGTCGATAAGCAATGATGGCCAAGGTTTCCATGGTGGCGCGTGAATAACGCGGCGGCTTTTCAGGATTGAGCCGGTCGAGGTACTTCTTCATTTCCGGCCGGCTCTGAAAGCGCCAACCGGTGGACAGACCGACGATTTCAATGCCCTTGTCGACCCAATCATTGCGCAATTCTTCCAGCATCGACTTGATTGTATCGGCACCGACCTCTTCGTCGGCTTCGCCGTTTTCCGCAAAGAGCTTTTTCATGTCGTTGATCGACAATGGCTCATGGGCGCAAAGCAACGCGGTCTCGAGGACTTTCTTCGCCTCACTTGTGTTCATTTTTATGCGTCTTGTTTTCCAGCAATGTGCAGAAGTTATCGTCAACGACAGGCATCAGTGGATGCCGCCCGGTTAGAGAACCTGTTGATGCTATTCCGGCGCCCGATGTATTGGAGGTCTGATGGGGGCGGGGAAGGTATAAGACAAAAGACTTGGTTGCGGGGGCAGGATTTGAACCTGCGACCTTCGGGTTATGAGCCCGACGAGCTGCCAGACTGCTCCACCCCGCGTCTGAAGAAATGAAGTATATCCGGTATCGCCACGTAAAGCAAACGCAAAGTTATTTTTTCGTGCAGTGATACACTTGTGCTGGTCGCCTTCTTAACTTACGCGCAGCGCTTCGCACGTCGTCGCACGCGCCGCGTACCGATCACCACTGCATCGCTTCCGTATGAAATTCTGTTCCGAATGCGCGCATCCCGTGTCGTTGCTGGTCCCGCCGGACGACAACCGGCCGCGTTACGTATGCCGGCAATGCGGCACCATCCACTATCAGAATCCGAAAATGGTGATCGGTTCGATCCCGGTATGGGAGCAGGATGGCGAGACAAGAATTCTGCTCTGCAGGCGCGCCATCGAGCCGCGCTACGGGTACTGGACCTTGCCTGCCGGGTTCATGGAGAACGAGGAGACGACCAGTGAAGCCGCCCTGCGCGAAACCTACGAGGAAGCCGGCGCCCGCATCGAGCTGCACGAGCTGTTCTCGCTGCTGAATGTACCTCATGTCCATCAGGTCCACATGTTCTATCGCGCGACGCTGCTCGACCTGGATTATCAGGCGGGTACCGAGAGCCTCGAAGTGGCCTTGTTCAGCGAATCCGAAATACCCTGGGATGAGATAGCCTTCCCGACCGTCAGCAACACACTGAAGTCCTTCTTCGCCGACCTCGCGCGCATACGCAGCGAAGGCGGCGGATACACCCTGCATACACGCGACTTCAGAAAGCCGATGCGGCAGAGCGAGTAATTTGGCACGCCCCCGCCGCCGCCCGCATCACCCCTCTCCATGTCGTTCGCGCCGTTCAGCCATCACCCCTGCGACTAAGGTCGCGGCAGGCCTTAATACCGACAGTTTATTGCAGAGACCCGCGAAAGCCCCGCCCGTTTCTGCTGCCATCCATTTCCCCGATCGTTCCGAACCATCGAATGACCATCTGAGCGCACGTCGAAAACCGCCGACCTGCCCATTATTCAGGCAAATATCGGCGCCTCGCACGCACACCCCCACCCTCGCTTCATGCTGTTTCCCACCCCTCCCCAAACCATCTTCGCAACGCATGTAACATCCTGTTTCAAAAGGATTTTCCAAAACTTCAAGAAGTGGAAATAGTTCCGCAGGAAGCGAAAAATAAAGTCAGAAAAATCGCGCTTTTTCCCTTGCGAAATAAAGTGTCCCCACGTAATATTTTCGTGCGGAAACACAGAGCCCTAGTGCCGCGAGCTGACACCAAAGTCTCCTTGTCTCGCGTGTTCCACACTTCGGTCCCGAAGTCATCTCCGGAACCTTTTCAATAAATTTTTATGTGACCTGTAAAAGTCGGTCGGCGGATTGATTCTGTCGTGGGCATTCTTTTGCCCAGACATTTGCGAATTGCATGATTCGCACTCGCCGGGTGGGTTGGTCGCTCACGAATATGAATCAATGCAAGCTTATTAATCGCGATGCTTACCAACAGTTGGTAGTAGAACAGTTGGAACCCGCAAGGTCACCCATTAGCGAAGCGCCGCTGCGCGGACGCTACTCCGTTCGCGCCGTCCTGCAGCATTTCCTGACCCGGGCGATGCGATGCCTTGCAGCGCGCACCAGCGTGCCACGCTGCGTGAGGCACCGCTCTCCCCGGCATGCGCGGATGCTGGAACGATCCAGCCATGACATCGCGCGCCTGCAGCGCTTTCACCACCCCCCCTGATTGCCACGCGCCCTGAGGGCGCAGCGTCACGCACCCCTTTCCATTGCAACCAATCGAGTCGCCTCCGGCGGAGGCGAACGGCCCGTCACACCCTTTTAAAAGGAAGTTCATCGTGAAACGACTATTTTCGAAGCAACCATCGGTTCCCTATCGCCGCTCGTATGCGCTGCTGATTGCTGCGGGTATCTGCCTTGCGCCGCAAGTCATGGCGCAGACCCTCAGCGCCCAGACGTCGTATGACACAACCAATGTCTACTACCGCATTCCCTATTCCAGCACCACAAGCTGGATCCGCGCGTACCTCGACACCGACCGCAATGCCGCGACCGGCTACCGCGTCGGAACCGTCGGCGCAACCTACCTGATCGAGAACGGCAGCCTGTATCGTTATACGGGCACGGGAACGAACTGGGCTTGGAGCTATGTGAAAGCGGTGGGCTTCGCGAAGAGCAATGGTATCGCCACCATCACCGCCGCGCGCGCCGATCTCGGCTCGACCGCGGGCCTGGACCTGATTGCCAACACCGATCCGCCCTCACTGACTTCTGCCAAGATTACCCAGACCTTTGCAGCTAGCGCCCCGAGCGCAACGAGCGACGCGACGAACGTCTATTACAAGATTCCATTCTCCGGCACCCCGACCTGGGTGCGTGTCTTCCTCGATACCGACCGCAATGCCGGAACGGGTTTCAGCTTCGGCTCTATCGGGGCCAGCCATCTGGTTGAAAACGGCAACCTCTACCGCTACACCGGCACCGGCGGCAGCAATTGGGCATGGACCTTCGTGAAGACAGTGGGTTACACCCTTGGCACCACCTCCGCTGATATCAGGATCGCGCGCGCCGACCTCGGCTCGCCCGCCGGCATCAATCTGGTGACCAATACCGAACTTCCAGTTCAGAACTCCTCGGTGATCTCCCAGACCCTGTCATCTACCGCACCTGCTCCGGCACCTGCTCCGGCACCTGCTCCCGCACCTGCTCCGGCTCCGGCTCCTGCACCTGCACCTGCACCTGCACCTGCACCTGCTCCGGCTCCGGCTCCGGCTCCGGCTCCGGCTCCGGCTCCGGCTCCAGCCCCGGCCCCTGCGCCGGCTCCTGCGCCGATGTCGAGTGTCGGGTATACCGAAAGCACCGCCACCATCAACAACCCC